>ENA-UOWG01000773-UOWG01000773.1-activated-sludge-metagenome-genome-assembly--contig:-NODE-773-length-37764-cov-22.969583_pt1 | contig 37764 bp, 53 predicted proteins | sample MGYA00238147_ERZ761563 | MGnify/ENA primary metagenome ERZ761563 (study PRJEB28884, sample SAMN05720216) | anaerobic digester metagenome | isolation source: active sludge of municipal...
AAAGAAGGGTGGAAGATGGTGAACATAAAAGAAATGTTATTGCAAAAGTAACTTACTAACTAACTTAGTAAGTTAGTTAGTATTCGTATTTCATAATCCATAGAGGTTCTCCCGGCCAATGGTCGGGAGAGATTAAATTAATGGTATAATATTTATTTAACTATTATTCTTGTCGTTTCCCTTTCCATTCGTAAAGAGTTTTTTCATCGGTAATACTTCCTGATGCGTATATTTTCATCTCGGACGTATACAACTTGAAAACTACCGTTTTTACATTACCCGTGTGAAGGTTTTTAACTTCGTCCTCGTCAACAACAAGTATATTTATATATTTGCCCTTGTCTTCTCCATATGAGAAAAATAGGGCGGGAGACAATTTTATATCGAGAGCCTCAAGGTCAGCGAAATAGGTTCGCTTGTCTTTTGTGTATACCAACAACTCATTTTTGCTCGCAAGCACAGCAAAATATTCTGATGGCTCATCTGGTCTCTGTGCGACATATGCTTTCACAAGAGCATAGTTCGGTTTACCAACATAAGCGTGTTTATTAAGCGATTTAGTGTTAAACATCGGTAATGGCGGTTTAACCTTTTCGTATTCGGCAAAGACCATGGCCGCATTTTTGTCTGCCATAATTAACTCGCCTGCTTCGTTTTTCTTGCTAACGGCCACAGGAAATATAGCCCACCCCTTCGTTCTCTTAAAATTTACCTCTCCAGGCTGATATAACGTAACATCAACTTTGAGAATTTTTAACAGGACTTTGAGAATTTTTAACAGGACTTTGAGAATTTTATTTCTCAAGATGATGAACCATACATATCATAATTCATAATCAATAGTTCTGTCACATGTTTTTTTATGTGTGCCCCTCCGGCAGAGTATGTTGTGGTCACCTCCTGAATATTAAAGTCCTCATAAAGCTCTCTTATCTCGGATGTGTCATTGATTGACATGATGAATTTTCCTTGCACACTGGCAAGCAGCCCAGCCAAAACCTTGAAATCATCTTTCGAAAATATTCCCTTTCCATAATAATCTTCACAATCATAATAGGGTGGATCGATATAAAAAAATGTATGAGGTTTATCGAATCTTTCTATTAATCCTTTATAATTCATGTTTTCAATGTATACCCTTGAAAGGCGAAGATGTGCTGCCGGCAGTTCTTCTTCGACCCGCAGCAAATTAAAGTTTGATTTGCGTAAGGTAGAAATTGAAAATGACGGATTTTCTATACGGCTGGCATAACCTGCTTTCAACAGATAATAAAACCTCACAGCTTTCTGAATGTCCGTGAGTGATTCTGGGTTTTCGATTTTAAAGCGATTAAATTCTTCTCTGGCGACAAGGATCCATTTCAGATATCTGATAAATTCCTCTAAATGGTGTTTAATGACCCTATAAAGCGTCACAAGATCGCTGTTGATATCGTTAATAATTTCCACCTCTGATTCTTCTTTTCGAAAAAGTAGCCAGGCTGCTCCAGAAAAAACCTCGCAATAACATTGATGTTGTGGAATTAGTGGTATGATTTTCTTTGTGAGCAGTGATTTCCCTCCCATGTAAGACAAAAAGCTGTTCATTGCATAACCCCCCTCATTTCTTATTCTTTACGTTTTACATAAAACAAAATTTTTCAGCACTCTTTTCACTACATTATGACTATCTGCATGCTGGGCATGGCCCAGCCACGATGCGAGTACGCATTTGATGTCCTTTAATGTTACGCGGTCTTCTCTATATAATACGGACAAATTTCGCAGTTTCCTTTTCATGCCGATAACACTTCGTTTGCGCAACAATTTGTGAGTTGACCAGGTTCGATAACCCACAAAATCAACGCCTTGCTTGACCGGGAATACCGATGTTTTTGTATTTAACGCAAGTCTTAGCTGTTTCTCAACAAATTGCTCTATCTCGCTTCGCCAGGCCTGTACCATCTCTTTGTCTCTATATATAATGATAAAATCATCGAGATATCTGACATAGAATTTAACCTTCAATTTTTCCTTCACAAAATGATCAAGCTCATTGAGGTATACATTCGCAAAAAGCTGGGAGGTGAGATTGCCAATCGGTATCCCCTTGATACCGCCAGTGCTGTCAATGATCTCGTCGATAAGAATTAAAGTATCCCTGCACCGGACTGTTCTTCGTATAATACGTTTCAATATTTCATGATCGATAGAATGAAAACATTTCTCAATGTCGCCTTTTAAACAATATGCCTTATCCCATATTCTATTTGATCGCCTTAAATATTCTGTCAACACGGATGATGCTGCATGAGTACCCTTGCCCTTCCTGCACGCATATGAATCGTTTATGAATTTATTTTCAAAGAACGGTTCGATAACGCCACACAGAGCATGATGAACGACCCTATCCCTGAATGGTAAAGCAGAGATCTCTCTCTTTTTCGGTTCAAATATTGTGAATTTTTTATAGCTTCCAGTCTTATATCCCCCGGTCGATAGGTCTTTCTGCAAGGCAAATAACTCTTCCTCAAGATTATTGCTGAACTTAAGCACATCACTTTTGTATCTTTTGCATTTTCTTGCCTTTATATAGGCTGTATAAAGGTTATCAAAACTGCAAATAGCATCGATCAGCTTATTATAAGTCCTGGGCATATCACTCTTCTCAAAATCAACCCGCTGATTTTAGATCAGCGGGTCTTGATCATTTATATTTTCTCCTTACAGAAACATCCAGGTCAGTAATTCCGCCTTGATTGAGGTTTATTTCCAGCACAAGCTTGCCCGTCATAGTCCACACATCATCTTGTACAATTCCTTTTTTACCCAATTCCCTTAAACATTCCATCAATACTGCCTTCCAATCTTTGCTCTTATCCAAATTTTCTTTCATCGGTTAGCCTCCAAAACAAAAACCCGAAATTTTTAAAGCCTTACGGTCTTTTCGGGTCTGGCAGATCCCCCTGTTTGGGGGTTGCCATCTAACCGCCATTGCTTCAAAATTTCGGGTACGATAACTCTCCGCAGTGTGCGGAGCTATGACTAACCGAATCGGCACGCACAATTTTGCGGGATTAACCCATACTCACCACGCGTAACCTGTTCAATTTTTGCTTCCACCAAGGCGGAAACAGGGACTAAGAACCTGACTGTATACCAATCACTGGCTGGCACTCCGTGGAGATACCAGCTCTATAAACGATACACTCACAGGCAAAGCGAGAGCCAATGTTCGTGTTCACGTTCCACGGGTAGTTGTTCAAGTTCACCGTGCGAGAACCTGTGTTCGCACCGTTGCTCCAATTGCCACCAACGTTCTTAGCCCACACTTTTAATCCATCCTCCCAATAATCTTCCAATTTCCATAACCAGTTTGCCGCTATGTTCATAACTCTTATGGGCAAGGTATTTCCTATCATGCGCCAGTCTTAACAAAAACCTTAGCTCCTCAATCTTAACATCAATATCATACAGTACAGGTCTTTTATTTCTGGATTTGTTGGCCTGAATGATCAGCCTCATAATATCCAGAACACATGATTTAATATGTGTGCAAAGCACAAATTTCTCATGCTTTGGAAACCTGTCTACAACAGGGAAGAGGTACAACGTAAAATCATAAACTTTTTGATAAATGATGAGATTGTCCACGTCCCTATTATAATCTTAATTGCCACCCCCTTTCAAAAAAAATTGTCGCGGCCCGCGTCGCGGGAAACAAAAAAACAAAACAGATAAACAGACAACAGATTACAGAGAGTCACAGGCAAAGCGAGAGCCAATGTTCGCGTTCACGTCCCACGGGTAGTTGTTCAAGTCCACCGTGCGAGAACCTGTGCCCGCACCGTTGCTCCAATCGCCACCAACGATAAACTGTCTTAGGCCGGTTGCATTCGGCAAATAGAGCTGCCCTACGTTCATACCGGCCATTGGGGTTTGCCAGGCCCATGACGTACTGTCTTGAGCAATTGTAAATTCATCCAGCCATTGCCAGAGTTTTCGGGCACAATCCACAATATTGGCAAAGCTTACAGCGCCTATGTCTGCGTCCTCTCCGTTTGTACCCCTGGTCGATGTATTGCCGGCAAACTCATCGCCTGCAGGGTGGCCATGAGCCGATTGTAGCCATTCTCCGTACGTTAGTAGCCTCTTCCCTGATCTGCGGGCAAGCTCAATAAAGTTATAACCTGACAAGCCCTCTGTACCGGTAAGAGGGGTATCGCCATATTTAGACTTGCACGATCCCGCTGTTATAGGCGAGCCATTGCCGTTGCTGAACGTAATTGCTTCGTTGACCGATGCAAGGTATATATCAACCCAGACACCGCCACCGATGTAAGCCATACCCTCCGGAGTGCATTTAGGGCGATGTTTTAGATCCCACACCGAATTAGGCAGGATTGCAGCTCGCACGTCCGCAACAGTATATGATACCCTCTCATAACCATAATGAAACCCGCCGATCTTGCGGGTGTTGTTTGCATCGCATCCATGAGATGAAGGATATGTTGAATTTGCAGATATAATAATAACTTCCGCATCCGCTCCATCATCGTGCAGATAAACATAATAATCTATACCTACGGCAAATACACCGGTATCGAGGTCGCCCTCGACAAGCTCTTTTGCAGAGGACCCAATATCAAAAACTTTAAGCGTCCCATTGTTGTTGATGGCAAATTTGGTGTTGGCCGCAATTTCCAGTTTTGCCGTCTCGCCTGACTTCCGAATCAAATAGTTCCCGCCGGAGAAATCGATTATGTCTGCAACAGATTTGTGTATGTTGTCAGCATTCAGCAAATATGCCGGGTCATTTTTCCATAGTATCATGTTAAACCTCCTCTAATTGTGCTTTAATCTGATTAATCTCATCTTCCGTAACGCCAAGCCGGATGATGTCGGCATTAGGGTTATCGACCAGCTCGTAATCGTCGGGAGTTTGCTCCTCGGTCGGCTTTTCAACTGATTCCGGCTTTATGACCAGATGCCGCCTCGTCGCAATCAGATTGTCGAGCATCCCAATAAGCTGGTCTTTGATTTCATCGTCCTGACGGGCGAGATCAGCAAGGTTGTAAATATCCTGTTTCGTGCCGATAACTTTAGGGCATCCCTTCATACTAATTTCCTCCTTTAGTGTTTGTTGCGTTCATTGCGTTATCGCGTTTGTTGCGTTTAACGCTATAAACGCTATAAACTCTATAAACTCTTTTACAGCCATTCTTCCTGATTACATATTGATCCGTCTCCGCAATAGAACGACGTGTCATCACAATATGGATAGCGCTTGTTGGTTGCCTCATCATTTCTATTGTGCGTTACCGTGACGCCATATTCATCCGGGTCGCCTGCGTCAAGAAATGCGCCGCTCAACCTGCTGTTCGGTATGGGTATTGTCGGCACGTTACACCTCCTTTTTTAATAATCTGCGGACCGTATAACAATCCGGCTTGGACATTAGCGTTCTGTGGCCATCGATATCTCGCGGCACAAATTCTATATCCTCGGACATATCAACGTCATACTCGGCAAGCAGCATCGGGATAATGCGTTTTTCCAAATCAGATCTGCGTCTCAACTCATTTATCGTGACCATATCGAGCAGACATATTTCCAGATTGTCAGGCAGCGGGGTGCCGTAATAATCCGGGAACGGATGAGGCACTGCATTTTCATCACCGCCATTGCCGTAGCATGGATGATCAGGGGCGGCATATGACGCCAGTATTTTATGCTGGTGCTTATCGTACAGCACAAACACCCAATATTCCGTACCTGATGATGTTACGTAACGACATTGAGCATACATATCCCCATGTGCCAGGTATATTAAGGCCATCCACGAGCCATAACAATCACCGGCGTTGACAAACATGGCTGTAGCCGGGTCGTGGGTGCCGGCTATAAAAGACGGCATGAACGCATACTCTCCGCCCGGGGTGCCGTAATGACCGGTTGCGCCTCCCACCTGCCCGGTGGTGGTCTTCAGCATCGACTGATTGACAACCTTATTACTAATTGCAACATCGTCATAATGCGTATCGCCTGCCACGTCCGTATCTGTATAACCCCCGATCAGGCGGATTTTGTAGTACATCGCAGTTGCCGGGATGGTCATTGAATACTGATATCTTGTCCACGATGTAGGGTTGGATGTGGATGAATATACGTCCTGATCTGATATGTAAACCTTGTCTTTGTCGAAATATCTGATTTTAACGATATTTTTCAAGCCCGCCGCAGATGATTTTATGCTGAAGCCTATCATGCACACGCCTATAGGGCTGCACTCCATATAACCGGATTCAAGGTATCCGCCGCCGTTGCCGGCCCCTGATGCCCGGGTAAATTTATATGCCTTCGCCCCATGCGCCGGAGTCGTTGTGTCGAATGCCGCAGACCCGCCTGCATACAGATTGAGTGTCCAGTTGTCCGGCACGCCGTCTGCGTCGGTATCTATTTCGAATGACCCGTTCGGCACTTCCACGGGGCCGCCTATCAAAGAATATAAATAATCAAAATTGTCTTTTATCTTTTGAAATAGTTCGGCCTTGCCCGGGCTGTCTACATCCACTTCCGCGGACAATATCGCATCATATGCCATCTATTCCTCCTTTTATTAGCGTGGAGCTATCAAGCTTCAATACAACACATACCCCTCGCTCCAGTCGCTCATCTGGCCGACCGCATCCGTTATAAAACCGGACTCCTGCTCAGCTTCACTGGCGCTTGTAAAATCAGGCAGGGTATTCGCGCCGACAAAAAACAGCTTTTTACCCGGGTATTTCAGAGCTTTCAACACAATTTCATTACCTTTTGGTTCGCGTTTTATTATCTGATATACGTGCCTGGACAATAAATTGCCGTCAATACCCAAAATCTTATCAGTTGTAATCCTTACGAACGCCCCTGTTTTTACCGACGTGTCCTTCAGCTCAACGGCAAATGTATATATAGGCTGGGGGTTTTTCAACATCCTCAATATACGCTTTGATAAATTCGCCACATATCTGACAACCAAATCCTCATTCATATAATCTGATCTGAGCCATCTGCACATAATCTTTTTTTCCAGTGATTCATTATACATATTTGCGCTTTCGCCTTCGGCATCAACAGCAACATCGAGCCGCGCATAGCTTGACGCCTCATCGACCTTCCCCGTGAGTGTTTTATCCCAGTAAATCGATACCCTGCTTTTGCGCGATGCGGCATTGAGATCAATACTGTCGGAATCGGCGATAATGTTTTCATCGTCCGTAAATATCTGATACACCCGGCCAGGATAATTAGGCAGATTTTTTGCGATTGTTATTTTCAGGTCTTCGCCCATCCAGGACTTGCAATCTATCAGATCGATAATCTCGTAATAGAGCGTATCGAGCTTTGTCGGCTCGCTGATAAGCGCCGAGAAGTCCACCATAGATACATCAAACGCTTTCAACGCAGTATATGCAGCGTCATCAACATATGCAGGGTCTATACCCGCATCAACAAGCAGCATATCAACAAGTATATCGTACGGGCTTTGCGGCTCATAATAGCGGCATTTCTGAATCTTGTCATCCTGGCTGTGCGTCGCAGCCGACGTACCGAAACGACCCCTCACACACCCTGTCAACTGATTGCCTGTTTTTGTCGTGTATGATATGACCTCGTCGCCTATCCTGATATATCCGTCTGCTGCGTCAAGGGCTGTGCCGTCTGATACAGATACTGTTGTCTGCGTTGCTGTCATTGCAGCGGCCAGTTTTATGTTCAGTTTTGGAGGGATTTCAATTTTCGACAGGGATTTAAGCAAGTCGGCACATTCAATTGTCACTGTACCTGATTCCTTGACGGTAATGCTATCGATAGCCCCCTCGAACTTTTGCTCAAAATCCGCATATGCAAGGCCGTAGAACCCCTGATACAACCTGATGCGCCTGCCTGCATAGTTCGGATTCCGCGCAATCAGCTTACGCCAGAATGAGCCCTGTACGGATGGCCTTGTGGATACGTACGGGTCTATGCCTATGTCCGTATCCGGCTCATCGTACATGGTGACATTCACCCGCCCGGCGACCGTCAAACTGGTCTTGATTTCTGTAGGCAGGTGCTTAACCTCTTTGATATACGGCCGCTCGCCTGTCTTGAAAGGCAACGGCGCATTATTCGATGTAAATATATAGTCTTTTGTCCCTTTGCTGAAGTGTGTTTTGTCTTTGCATGTCCCATATGTATTGTAGCAGCGCCCCTGTATGCCGCCGCAGTATGCGGTTGCCAGGCCGCAATACAAGCCCGGTTTCCCGCACCAGTCTATTGCCGCGCACGGACTTGTCCCTATTGTATTGTTGCAATAATCGAGCGTGATGATGGCCATCTCGACCGGATAACGCGATAATGCATTTTTGTATGTATCGTATGTCATACCTCGCGCACGCCTCTCATGGTAAGGGATATTGCGTCAACGTACGCCAGGATGGAAAACGGGGTTTCAAGGGCCATTTTGTCATCTATTGATACAAAAAACACATCCGCAGGGTAGGTATCGAGATCCCAGGCGAAAAAGAACGGCTTGAAAAGCCGCGCATGGTTTTGCCAGAAGGGAATAAAATATGCGTCCAGCCATGTCCGAGAAACAAAACCGAACTGCGCCGTCAATTCAAGCATTGGGTTATATGTTGATGCACCGAGGATGTGGCCGTTTTTATTACGTTTTACATCTGCAACCGGGGTTTCTGAATATGGAGGATAGGGGGTCTCCGGTGGATAATCGAACTGTATCTTAACACCAAGAAAAGCAACCGCTACATATGCGGCAACGGCCGCCGTAACTATCTTGATGCGCCAATACTGTGCTGATGCGGAGGTAAATTTTTTCAGGAGCGCCTTGTCGGATGTCGGGACAAAACCCGCCAGCCGTTCTGTCCAGGTTGCATTGTCTGGTGATGACTCTACGGATACGGTTGCGCCTGCGGTGTAAAGATTGTGGCCGATTATTGCAAGGCAGTCTGCGCTTTTTGCAGAGCCGCAATTTACTGTTATATATTTTGTCCCCGAACTTGCACCCTTCCAGAACGTATATGGCCGCAAGTCGATTATATTAAGTATATCATATCCGGTTGCCGTGTCTGTCGCTGCGGGTGTGCCATCTGTAAGCCTGTTATCGTATAATATTATAGGGGTTTGCATTATATCCTCATATTGTCTTCAACGGCCTTTTGTATGGAGGGGATAATCTCGCGGGCGAAGGCGTCATGGTCAACGACATTACCGGCGATATGTACATTAATCACCATAGGCCGCTCGGACTGCTTTGTCTCTGTCGCCTCCCAGGTGTTTGTAGTGGGAGTATTGTATGCATATCCGCCTCCGCCTGATGGTGTTGCAGCGGTTGTTGCTCCACCCCCCGGCTGCTGAGATGCGATAGCCGCTATACGTGCCATGCCGAACGCAATGGCCATTCCGGCCCATATCGGGGCCATAGCCTGTCCAAATGGAGGAGGCAGACCCATTGCCTGCTTATACGCACCAACAGCCATCATGTATGTGTCCATTGTTGCCTGTGCGATTGCAAATGCCTTATATGCATTAAATGCAGCTTTGCTTTGACTGCCGGACAATGCATAGAATGCCTGTGCCATACCAGCCATAGCCCCGAAACTATTACCGACTAAAGCAAGTCGTTGTTGTGTATACATCTGTTCTTCGGCGAGTTTCATTTGATTGTAGAATTGCAATTGCGTGAATTCATCAATATATTGCTGTTCACTGATAGCTTTCATATCGTTATAATTTTTTAACGCTTCCTGGTATCTCTGCGAGTAAGGGTCTTTGCCCGTTGCGATATCGGCCATGCCCTTGATCGAGGAGCCGAGCTTCCCGAGGCCCGCTCCTGCCTCCCCGCCCACCTGATTTGCCATATCCATCATCTGCACCCAGGTGTCGTCATAGCCTTTTTTCCTGTAATCTGCCTGATTTTTAAGCAGGTCATTAAGTTCTTTTTGTTTTGCAATGTGTATATCAAGGACATCAAATATGAGGGACTCCTCGGTATTTTTTATCTGTCGTGTAATGATTTCCCTGTCTTTCAAAAGCTCAAGCATCTTCTCTGACGGATATAGCATTTCTTCTACATATCCAAGCTGCTGCAGGGTTAATGTCAATTCGGCCTGTTTATTTTGCAGGGCTTGAACCTGTAGCTCATTCTTTTTGACGGCGAGGGCTTCTTCGTTCAATCTGCCTGCCTTTGCATTCCAATCGAACACCTTAGCCTGATGCGCCGCTTCCAGATCGAATAATTTGTTTTTGGTTTGCAGGTTGAGCAGAACAAGCTTGTCTGTGAGTTTCTGCTCTTCTTCATATGCCTTTTTTATTCTTTCCTGCGTCTTTTCGTCGTATTCCGCCCAGTATTTTGCAAGCTGCGCGGTAGTCCATTGTGCGACTTTTACCTTGTCTGCGCCCTCTTTTGCAAATTCAGCGGCACGGTGATGTATGTGCTCAATCTCTGTCATAGTGAGCTTTGCGATCTCTTCATGAATCTTCTTATTTACGTCCTGCGTTTTCTTTAAGTCCTGTGTCGGCGCAGGGGTTGCCTTGCCGCCTCCGATGTCCATATAGTTAACAATTCCCTTCCACCAATCCTTCTGCGATCCTTCCGACCCGCCGGACATGACCTGTTTCAACATATGTATCTTCTGCCTGGTCGCATCAGATGCCCCTCCGACTGCCTCAATCTCCAAAGCGGTAATTTCAAGCTGATCAATTAATGCCTGAGTGTTCGCATCAGCAGAAAATGATGATAATGATTTTTTAAAATTCTCCATTTCCAGTTCAGCGGCCCGTTGTTCTTGATAATGGTTGATAACAACATATGTCAGCGCACCAAGGGCAGCGGCAACTATACCCGCCGGTGTTGCAAGGGCGGTTAGTGATCGATATGCAAGTATTTCAACGACTATCGTCAGCTCCTTAATCTGTGTTGCAAACTTTGCTGCGGCTGCGGCGGATGCTACCGCCTGCATAACAAAATATGATCCCATAGCCGCCGATGCGGCAATAATCATCTCCTTCAATTCGCCTATGATTGATATTGTTGTTTTTGCAGCTTTCCACAGGTTTTCAACCGACCCGGCAGCGACTGCGAAGCCTGTTTTGATATTGTCCGCCCATCGTGCAATATCCCCGGAGGCCTTCAATTCCGCCAAAGTCCGCTCCCATGATCTGAACTTTTCAATAAGCCCTTCAATTATAATGCCCAGCGCAGGTTGAAACAGTTCGCCAAATTTTAATTTTACTTCCTCTATGAATCGTGGCAGCGATGTCATGAGCTTGCCGACGGTTCCCATCGCCGCTTCATACGATCCTGCTATATCCTTGCCCCGGGCAAGGACAAGATTAAGCGCTATTTGCTGCTTTTCCTGAGAGGATAAAGACTCTGCTGTTCTGCCCACCGAAGACGCAAACTGCCTATACGCCGATTCGAATTCAACAGTAATACCCACTGTCCGCAATATTTCAGGCTGTAGAGTTGTAATCCCATGCATCAGGCGTTGCAATGCCTCAGAGGAATTGATATTGCCGATAACAGCCGCATCCTGGGCGACCCTGGCAAGCTCCTGAGATTTTGTCAGATCAAGGTGCGCCTGCATCATGCGGATAACCGTCTGATTTGCCTCCTGGGTTGTAATACCCATTTTACGCACGCCTTCCGAATATGCCTCCACTTCGGCCTTGCTGTAGCCGGCATTTTTGCCGACCTGCTGCATTACAATGCCGAGCGTTTCGACGCGGGCGGTAAGCATAGCCGAATCTTTCATAATGTCGAGCGCCTTATAGGCGAGGTACACCTTACCGAGACTGTTTATCATACTTTGGAAACCGCCATTCAGCGCAGGTATGGCGCTTGTCAGGCTTGTAGCCGACGTTTGCAGACTTTTTAACCCGCTTTCCGTCTTCTGCAATACGGATATTGCGCCCTTATTGTCGGCCTGAATAACAATGTTGACAGCGTTCATGATTGTGCTATACTCCTTATATGATTGCTCGCGTAGGCCTTGCCTTTTTTAAAAGTTTCCTGACGGTTTCGCTTTTTATTGCCGCCGGCGCCTTTTTTGCCGCATCCGAAATTATAATGGGCATCCTTTTTCTCGTTGCCGCGTTCATCTCGACACGGATGCAGTAGCAAACCGTTCCATTCTCTCCATTTCATCTCGCAATACGCCGATGTCCATCCATTCCGCAACTGATAGCTCGTTTGCCGTAAAGGGATATCCCGCACGCTGCAGACGGTACAGATACCAGACATGTGCGAACCACTCACTCGGTTCATAGGGTTCTCTCCCATCGCATTGAGCGCATTTTGCAGCGAGCAGCGACCCGGATGTTGCGAGACACTTCTTTTTCTTTTCCGGCGTGCATCGGGCGTTGAGCCTCCTTAGTTCCTCTCCAAAGGGAGGACATCGTCCCCCTCTATAACTGTTTCGACTTCCACGTCGGTATCTGACGCAACACGCGCCCCCTCAAAGACTACCGTTGCAAATGTGGAGATAATGTCGCCTGCTGTTCTCTTTACAAGGTCCTTCCAGTCCGGGCGGTAGTTGGAATTATTCGGATCGGACGATATGGGCTTCCCGGACACGCCGAAATCGCCCTCTCTGAACCCGGTTAATATCTGAATCCCGAGGTCAATTTTAACCCTTGGGTTCAAAAGCAGCTTGTTTCCTTTGCGCTTGTAGAGCTTTGTCTGGTATTCGACCTCTTCCTGCGTAGTGGGATTCCGGTAATACAGCTCTATCTCTGTGCCGCTCCTTGCATCGCTTATGGTTATTATGTTTCTGTCGGATGTTTCAAGGTCTCTCATGCTACCTCCTCTTTTATTAGCGTGGAGCTATCAAGCTGGCAAGCCTGCAAGCTATCAAGCTATCCGCTATGAATGTCTTATCTTTATCTCTCCGTTACCCGCTGCAAGTGTCGGATGCGCGGTAAATGCCAGCGCATATGTCGCCATACCTTCCCTGCCCCCCAGTTTCGGAGGGGTGAGCACCGTGTTGCTTACAGTGATCACATACTGATTGCCGGCTGCTGAGCCAATCGTTGCAGCGATTGTCCCTGCGTCCCCGTCCGCCCACAAATCAAAAGGATTAAACGACGAGAGCGCAACCAGTTCCGGGTCAACGCTTCCCTCAACCTCTCTGCCCACAATGCTGTACCTGTATATGCCGTTTGCGGCATTTGCAGACAGGCGCTTGGCAATCTTATTTTTTATGGTCAATTCGAGATTACTTATTATGCCCGCATAGGTGTGTACGGTAAATGTTGCACTCCTGAACACCGGCGGAATAATCGCTGTTGCCTCGAACGTAGGAGCTGGAAATGATACATCCGTAATAGATGCCTTGCCGCCCCAAAGTCCTACCAATGAGAATTCAAGCATTGCAATTTCATTTGCCTTTGCAGTGAGCTTTATGCTCTCCGCCATACACCCGAGCACTTTCCAGAGTATGCCGTCCTGGTAAAACCAGATGGTGCAGGACTCGCCGTCCGCAGACGAGTTAGGATCATAATCAACATATGACCCGCCGATAGCTTCGGTCAAGTTTGCCGCACGCAACAATGCCGCCAGCCTGGGCGGTGTTGTGGCTGCGCCCGAGCCCCTGACTTCGACCGGGAAGGATATTTTGACGCCTTCGCCCAGCGGGATTTTCTGCAGCGATCCGAAATATGGCAGCATTACCTTCCGTTCCCTGCTGGCATCTACTATTTCGATAGATACCTTGCCGGTCAAAAGTGCATTTGCGATAATCGTAGGTGTCGGGTCATTGCCGTATATCGACTCCACCTTTGCTAATATCAATTGTTTTTCTTCAAGACTCATCGTCATTTACCTCCTTTATTTAGATGTTTAGATGATTAGATGTGTAGAGGTGTAGCTAAACTTCCAACCCTCTAATCTTCTAATCTTCTATCTTTAGCTGTATTCGGCACAAACTCTTGTTTATTAATGTCGTAACGGTACGTGCCTGGCTGTCTGTCCATCCCTTCAACGGGTATCCCGACCGCTTCAACATCTTCCTGTTTTGTGCATGTCTTACCGAGTCTTGCCGCCATCGCCTCATCGTTGAGATTTTCTTTTTGCGGTTTGCCCTTTGCTGCCGTCCTGTATGATCCTGGTTGTCTATCCATTGTCCCCTCCTTTTTTTAGCGTTCATTGCGCTTGTTGCGTTTAACGCTATAAACTCTTTAATCCGGTGCCGGTACCGGTAAATAATGCCGTGTCTGAAATTTCACCACATAGCTGATGACACCATTTTCATATTCATAAAGCTCACGTGACATACACATCCACGGCTCAATGTCAGATATAGATAGTTGTTTGCCGTTTATGGCCTGCTCTACTGCCTCAAGAAGAACGTAGGCATCTTTAGCTGCTTCCTTTTCCGGGTTCAACGACAAATTTTTGCATACGATCAGGACTTCATAATTCACAACATATACAGGCCTCGGGTTGGACTTCGTGTTTTCGTCCCCGGCGAAATAAACAAAGGCGCAGGGGTAATTGAGAGTTTGCGGATATCCCTTTCTTCCGAGTGAACCAACCAAACGGAATAAATGTAAACCTTCTATTGTCGATATTAGCTGGTCTTCCATTTCCGAGATATTCACGGCATCGATCCTTTCAGTTGATTAAGAATGCCCTTCAACTCCTCTTCGTATCCCTTATACAGTTCGCGGTTCTTGAGCAGGTTCTTGGCGTTCTCCGCATCGATGCAATAGTATTCATCCCGTCCAATGAACGAGACCGGATAATATTCCGGTGGCGCCGGAATAGACGGTATTTCCTGCCGAATATATTCAGTTTTGACGATCTGGTTCCCCTGGGTACATCCTGTTAAGCTCATTAAGGAGAGCATCAGAAGTACCAGAGGAATCATTAATTTTTTCATCTGCAGCCCCTTTTTGTCTGTCCGCTAATTGCGGGGATGTTCCTCGCTCTTCTCGCTTGAGGAGCGTCCCCGATCCATGCTTGCCCGGTATGGCGTCTATTCTTTGAATGTTGCGGAGCGTCTTGTCTTTAATTTGCAACCGTGAGTCACATGCGGAATAAGCGGCTTTAACCTCTTTTTTCAGGCTTTCAATACTGTTTTGATTCGTCTTGTTCACGTCCTGACATACGGACAATTCCTGTCTGGCTGTCTGTAAATCCGCTGTTACATGGTTTATCCTGATCTGCTGAATTTTTCCCACAACAGCGCCGCCTATTGCGGCAGCTATCAGATACGGCCATATGACCCTCAATATCGTAAGATACGGCATCATGGTAATTGCCTCCAGTTATGCCATACGATCCAGACATAACCCGCCACAATCACAAGACCTGCTATTGCCACCACATGGTTGTTCTTCCCGAAAGAGTAAATTAACCCGGCAACAAATAACGTAAACATTGCCTTGACTGGTATGAAAAGGTTTTTTTCGATGCACCACTTCATGACCGGGTTGAGTTCAACCCCCCCGTTTTTTAGAATCTTTCTCGTTGTGAGATAATCCAGTATGCCCAAAACAAGAATAGCTGTGCAGATCGCAACAATCATCGATACCTGCCCCCTTTCTGATAAACCAGATATGGATATTCGATATTGACCCGGCACATGTCGAGGTGTCTGCCGTTTTTGAGTTTGATGAGCTTTCTTTTGCACTGCTGCTCGACAAGAGGGTATTCGCATGAGGCGGCCAGGCGTATTTCCTTGTTTATGTTCCCCGCTCCCCCGTTGTATGCACGGAAGGCATAATGCCAGTCACGGCATGTAACTATGCCGTGGAGCCAGTGATCATAAAGAATAAGCGCCCTGATCGACCACCGGGGATCATAGGGCAGCGGCTCAATAGAGATATCCTGTAAGGCCTTTTCGCGTTCCTGTATCCAGTCTGCCGTCTCAGGCATGAATTGCCCCAGTCCCATGCCGCCGTCAAAGGCAGTTATGCCTTCGTTGCATCGGCTTTCCTGCTCTATCTGTCCAAGAAAAAGATGCCACGGAGCATCGATGCCGACAAAATACCTGGATTCACGAATTACGGAATTCCTGAATTTCAGGCATCTATCCAGGGCATTACAGTCCCAGGGTAAGAGCAAGGATAAGAGCAGCATACAGGATGCCGCGAAAGAATAATATTGTCCTTTTCTCATACTGAGATAACTCCTCGGTTTTATGAAAAACCGGTTTAAAGTAAAACAACCATAAAAGTTCGGCAAGACCGAGGCCTGCCACGGAGAGACACAATTTAAAGGTAAAGACCTTGATGGCATTTGCTCCCTGGGTAATAAAAAGAATAGGCAGCACTATCGCCAGGGTAATTCCGAACCTCAAAGCGTATTTTAAAATCTGCCATTTCCTCCTGCTAACCATTTTTCCGTCCTCCCTGCCCTAAGAAAAATCCCCTACACCCTTTTTAAACTCTTTTAGAATCGCTTTTTTCAGGAACATATGTAACAAACCCTATACCCGGCGACAAAACCTCTTTAAAACGCATCTAAAGCGGTTTTTGAAAAAGTTCTGTCATCGGATGTTTTGTTCGTTCTGTATTCCTCTTTGCCTGCTATGTCCCCACCGGATTCGTCGGGCCCCAGAGAAATCTTCCCCGCCTGAATCTGCTCAAGGAGTTTCACCGTGTTGACATATTTCTTCGCAACGTTGTCATTTCCAATTTCCGGACGCCTGCCATAGAGATAAAAAATAACCAGGTCTATGGACAGCTTCTTCAAAAACGACGGCACAGTGGAAAGGGGGAGGGTGTACCTCCCCCGTAAATATCCGTCTATGAGCTGATCGGCGTAATCAATGGCATCATCCACCACGTCGGTGTCAACGACGCCGCTCCCCGCATCGTCGGTAAGCTGAATGAGGTTCTCTTCGGGAAGCAGTTTTTTAATGTCGTCAAGGGTGCTATATGCCATTGCTTTTGCTCTCCTTACGTTGCAAAGGTATCTTTGAACATATAGCCCAGATCGGCTCCGGTCTGGACAATGTCCGTCTCTTCGGCCACTTCGTAGACGTCCTGATGTCTGGACGGTTCTCTCCATGTCGTGGTACGACGAGCCTGGCCGTCTTCATAGGCAACCCGCGCCTGGTATCCCGCCGATGGTACCTTGAGTCCTGGAGAGGCCGGTCTGTAGAAGACAAACCCCATGCCCTTACCGGCGTTCACTTCCCATACATAGGAGGCGGTGAATTCCGTTCCGGCTTTGGTCTCCTTCGCCGTATTGACGATGGATTCGCCGACGATCACTTCCTCAAGGTCAAGGATGGCCGCGAGAATGTCTTTTGTCAGCACTCCCCTTTCGGTGTACTTGATTTTGTCGAGGATGGCTTCCACCTCTTTCAGTGCTTCATAGGTTGCATAATCTATGAGGAGCACGTTAGGGGTCAAGCCCGTTTTGCTCTGGATCGCCTTTTTCGCCTTGGCGATATCGGGCAGGAAGGTGTTTGTAGCTCCCGTGGGAGACCACAGCCCTTCGGCATCTTCGCCGCCTGCGCCGTTGCCGTCTATCCAGGAGCTTTCCTTGACCAGCGCCGCGACCCTCCGCTCCTTGGAGAGGTCTATCTTGTCGGCGCAGAATTCTATAGCGTCCTGATCCGGTTTCAGGGGAGGGGCCATCTGGGATTTTGCAAATCTCCTGTCCTCGTCGGTCACCTCTTTTGCAAAGGCGTATTCCTTTGTCGCTATGGACAAAAAGTCAACCTTGTAGGTGCCTCTCGGGGCTTCCCCTCCGGCTCCACGGATCGCCGCTTCGTCTCTGAACCAGGAGCCCTTGAGGTACCTGGCTATCTTCGCCTTCGGGTCGACCTTGTCGAGAATCCGGAAGACCCTGTCGGCTATGTAGCTCTTATTCCGGTACGCAACACTTACATTCTGCAGCGGCCCGGCTATTAAAAGTTCTTTTACGATTGGATCTGGCATATTCTATCCCTCCTCTTTTTTTATGCGAGTGCTCTGAGCACGATGTAATTTACAATCAGGTCGGCGCCTGGGTCTCCGGAGAACGTACAGGTAATGTTTCCTCCGCCTGCCTTTGCCTTCGACGCAAGGAGCGTCCTGTTGTTTGTGCCGTCATCCTGGACAGTGACAATTGGTACATCCGTTTCAAGCATCCCTGTCACCTCGATGTCTTCCGCTGCCCCTCCACCGGTGGTTGTGTGGCTTCCTGCCGCCACTACGCCGTATAAAGCTTCAGTAGCCTTATTCGGCAGAGAGCCGAGGCTGTAAATGGTCACTGCTTCGGTGCCCGATCCCGCATTAGTGACAACGGCGAGGAACCTTCTGGAGTTGTATCTCTTGACGGTCATATCGCCGGAAAGCGTAACACCCGCCCCTGCGGTCAGAGTGATTACCTCGTCTCCGTCAGCGGTGTTGCGTATCTCGAATTCAAAGCAACTGCTCGCAACGACGCCCTGAATGCCTGCCACGATCAACGCCGCCGTGGGGGACACATCGGAGCGGTTTGCCCCGTTCGGATCACGGAGGACGAGACCGCCGAGCAGCTCTGCTGCCGTATAGGTCACAGCCCCTGCGGTTGTTTTTGTGGTAACTGTGGCCTGCTGCCACGGAACTGCGGTAATAGCCGGGACAGGGCCGCACAGCAATACCGTTGCCAGGTCGTCTTCGGCTTCTGCGGCTTCAAGTACAAAAGCCCTTGCATAGGCCAGGGCCATAGAGGCGTCCTTGCCTTTTCCTGCATCGGATGCACTCACATACTCAGCCTTTACCCAGGAACCGACACCGAGGGCGGCGTTCATCTGAAGCTTGCTGACGCCGAGTTCCATAACCACGGCTGCCTCCCCTGCGGCAGGCGCATTCTGTAAAATGCCCTGACAAATTTCGGTTTCGCTGTCAGGACGCCTGACCCCTGTGGATGTCAAAACGACAAACTTGTACTGATCGTCGCTCAAATCCTCAAGGGCTACATAACTTTCTCTTAATACCGGTAGCTCTTTTGCCATCGCCTAACCCTCCTTATCCTTTAATCTCTGTGGCATATTCCTCTGCCAACTGAGGATTTTCTTTCTGCACCAGCGTGAGCGCTTCGTTGTAATTCAGTGTTTTGTCCGCTTTTAGTTTGTCCTGGATCAGGGCTTCGATTTTCTCTGCCGTTTTGCCGGTGAGAGGGGAAGCCTTATCCTTCGTTGCCGTTTCCTTGAATTCCACCTGCTTTGGAAGGGCGGTTAAAAAGGTTTTAAACGCCTCTAAAGGAGCCTTTTTTGCCTTGCCGTCACCCTCGGTGAATTCATATTCGGCGGTGCCGGAAAGTATCTCCATAAAATCAACAGCCAAGACTTTTTGCGCCGGTGTGAGCTTGCCGTCCCTCACAAGTCCGTCGCAGTATGTGTTGAAATCCGTTTTCCGTTTTTCGGCCCTTTCTTTTTCCAGTTCCTGCTTCAGGCTTGCGATCTGCTGTTCTTTTGTCTTATCCTTCTCCGAATAATCGGAGACGTCTTTTTCCAGTTGCTTGATCTTTGCTTCAAGCTCTGCAACCTTATCCATATCTTCATCCTCCTTGGATTTTTTGCCTTCCCCGAAGGCAGTCGTTGACATTTCATCCTGGGGAACGTCTTTTTTTAGCTCATCGATCTCCCAGGAATCTATAATTCTGTCGGCAGTATCGGTATCGAACTTCTCGATGAGCCATTCACGGAGCCTTTGAAATATCCTCCCGATCATCGGCATCCGGTACTCCTCAAATTCAATTGTGGTGAGATTATCTTCAGAGAACTGGACGTCTGCCAAACCTTTTACCGCTGGCGGCATGGCTCCTAAAAATCCTACATGACGCAGGGTCAGATCGGGATAGAGCGAAATAGATCGTTTTTTGAAAAGCCCCTTGTTCACCATCTCCTTGAATTCTGGCACCACATCTTTTGCCTTTGCGAGAAGCCTTGTTCCTTCCCTTTTCAATCCTTCAACCCATCCCCAGGCCGGAGCGTTATCCTTCGGGTGGCCTATGACAATAGGCGCTTCATGCTCGGAAGGATTATATTTCGACACGATTGTGTCAAGGTCGGCTTCCGACCAGGTTCGTTCATTTCCTGCCGAGTCCTGGTGAGTGCCTGCTTTGAATACCTCAAACCACATGGTTCCCTCCATTTGCTCGTATTTCGATGTTCATGTACTGATTTTAAAATAAGCCCGAATAATAATTCTTCTGAACTATTCAGAAGAGAATAATAAAGAATAAGGTTAGAACGAGTGAAAGCTGCCCGCCTGTCGGGGGACAGGTTTAATGCCGAAACAGCAGGGGGTTTTTATATGTCGTCGGATGCAGGAATTTTCGTAGAGATACTGAAACAGGCAGGCGTTGCGGGCATTGTCTTCGTTATCTGGTACGCCTACCACAAAAGCCAGGTGAAATTGTTTTCCGGGATAATTGAGGCGCAACAGGAACGTGAACGACATAATTTCGAAATGTTGCAGAAATTTATCGATACACTCGAATACCACGGAGCATGTCTTGCACGTTTGGAGACAAAAATGGATCAAAATCAATTCTGCCCGGTGGCGCGAAAGGAGAGTGGAAAATGAATCAGGAAATCATGCTGCTCAAGGGGCAGCTTGCCGATTGCAAACACCGTTTAAAAGAACTTGATCTTGAGTCCTCAGGCTTAATAATTTCAATCAGGACAAATCTTAACCCATACGAAGATGATATTACAAAGCTCAAAATCCCCGAGGCAAAGGCTTCAATGAATCGTCTATACATCATCTACAACGCGATGGTCGAACTAAAGAAACGTATTGCGGAGATGGAAGAGGCATTCAATGGCTAAGAGACAGCTTTATTTCAACGAGGCAGAAAGGCTTTATGTGGTTGAGCAATGTACTATTTCTGAGGTTGCATCCCGGCTGCGCCTGGCAGAAAAAACGGTGCGCCTCTGGAAAGACGAAGGCGACTGGGACATCAAACGTCTGCAACATATTAAAAGCAAAGAAGCATTCCACGAAGAATTATATGAGTTTGCCCGCAAACTCATGCAAAACATTAAAGAAGACATGGAGAACAAGCAAAAGGTGGACCCCGGTCGCATGTATGCCTTTACAAGGCTGCTGCCTCTCATTACCAAGGTCAAAGATTACGAGGACGTGGTGCAGAAAAAGGGAATGGATGTAACAAAAACAGGCTTGAGCGAAGATGTGCTGAAGCTTATAGAAAGGGAAGTGCTTGGCATTGAATGAAGGGAAATATTTCCTCCAGTATCAAACGGATTGGCTAAGAGATAAAAGCACGGTAAAAATATGGGAAAAATCCAGGAGAATAGGCGCTACTTATGTTCAATCGTATGAGGATACGAGCGAAGCGGCAAGGGGTCTCTGGGATGTCTGGTTTTCATCTGCCGATGAATCGGCGGCCAGAGAATATATTTCATATTGCGCACAATGGGCAAAGCTTTTCGATAAAACCGCCCGATATCTGGGGCAGGTGGTTCTTGATTCGGACAAGAACATAAAAACATTCGTCATTGAGTTTGCTTCCGGAAAAAAGATACATGCTCTTTCATCGAATCCGAAGGCATTCAGGTCTAAAGGCGGCAAGGTAGTTCTTGACGAATTTGCCTGGCATGAGGATCCTGATAAGATGTGGGCGGCTGCCCGTCCATGCATCACCTGGGGGTTCCCCCTGCGAATACTTTCAACACACAACGGTAAGTCCTGTCGTTATTACAAATTTGTCGATACCGTCAAGAAAGGAAAACTGAAATGGTCTCTCCATACAACGGATATATTCCGTGCCGTAAACGACGGACTCGTTGACAAGATACTCAAACGTAAGGCCGGCGAACAAGAAAAGGCGGACTGGGTTGCCGAACAACACGATAACTGCGTTGATGAAAATACATGGCTCCAGGAATATTGCTGCGTTGCCGTGGATGAAGCTACGGCCTTTCTTACTTATGAAATGCTGGATAAGATCGAAAGAAACGACATCCTCACACCCCCGGACAAGATTACCGGTGATTTCTTCGTGGGCGTAGACATTGGCCGCAAGAAACATTTGACCGTCATATGGGGAGTGGAAAAGCTTGGCTTAATCTATTATACGAGAATTTACAAAACTCTTAAACAAGCTAAGTTCAAGTTTCAACGTGAAACCCTGTTTGAAATTCTAAAACAACGTACCATGCGCCGCTGCTGTATAGACGAAACAGGCCTGGGCATGCAGTTAGCGGAAGAAGCCATGGATGCCTTCGGTAAATTCAGGGTTGAACCTGTAACCTTCACCAATAGCGTTAAATCGGACTTGGCGCATACGCTGTTTACTTACGTTGAAGATGTGCAGCTCTATGTCCCATCCGATCCGGATATACGGGAGGATCTACACTCGGTGAAAAAGATTACCACCTCAGCGGGAAATATCCGCTTTGACGCTACCAACACTGAGGACTCCCATGCAGACCGTTTCTGGGCTTGCGCCCTGGCTATGCATGCAGCCCATGACCCTCACTCGGGGCCTGTGGAGACCAGCATCGCATCAAGGAAGAGGCGGGAATCGTCAGGGATGATGGAAGGATATTATCATTGATTGAGGCTTTTGAATTGGCGATTGAAGAATTAAATGCAAGACCGTTTGTTGCCGTTCGGCAATGTTGGAGCTGTGGTGCAACAATGAAACAATTCGGTCAGGATTTTTGGTATTCACTGTGGAGTTGCCCCGGATGCGGCATTGAACAGTATGTCTGCAAAGATCCGGAAGAGCGGGGATGTCCGGCGGGGCCAATAAGTTTTATAAGGTAGGAGGTGCCGATGAGCACAAAACTCTGGATTAACGAACATACAGCTATAAGCCTATCCGAAAAAAAGTCCACACTGTCCGAAGAGATCGCATCCAGGAAGCGTTCCATAGATTTCTATGCTTTGGGCATGTATCTGCCAAACCCGGACCCTGTTTTGAAAAAGATGGGTAAGGACATAACGGTGTATACGGAGCTTTTGAGCGACGCCCACATGGGTGGTTGCGTGTCGAGCAGAAAAAGTGGTGTAAAGTCACTTGAATGGGGTATCGACCGTGGAAAGGCAAAATCGAGGCAGGCCAAGCTTATCGAGAGTCTTTTCCGCGATCTTGATGTAGGGATCATCCTGGAGGAAATGTTAAACGCTGTGCTCTATGGATACCAGCCTATGGAAATAATGTGGAAAAAAACCGGGGAATATATACTGCCTGCGTCCATTGTGGGAAAACCGCCCGAATGGTTCTGTTTTGGTCAGGAAAACGAGTTGAGATTTCGCTCGAAGGAAAACTATATTTATGGTGAAGCATTACCGGAAAGAAAATTTCTTTTACCCCGTAATAACGCAACCTATCAAAACCCATATGGTTTTGCCGAGCTTTCCCGGTGTTTCTGGCCCATAACCTTTAAACGGGGGGGATTGAAATTCTGGGTAATATTTACAGAAAAATACGGTATGCCATTTATTGTCGGGAAAAAACCGAGAGGTACTGACAAAAACGATACAGATGCCCTGGCAGACATTCTGGAGGCTATGGTTCAGGATGCAGTGGCTGTGATTCCCGACGATTCGTCGGTAGATATTAAAGAGGCGTCCGGGAAAAGTGCATCGGCGCAAATATATTCTCAACTGCTTGAATTTTGCAAAACTGAAGTGGCGATCGCTATCTTGGGGCAGAATCTCACGACAGAAGTAAAAGGTGGAAGCTATGCCGCCGCCCAGTCTCATATGGCAGTTCGCAAGGACATAGTTGACAGCGATAAAAAGCTCGTGGAAAGAACGTTTAATGAGCTTATAAAATGGATATTCGAGATCAATTTCAGCGGTGGCGAAAGACCTGTTTTTTCCATGTGGGAAGATGAGGATGTGGACAAGGCACTTGCCGAGCGAGACAAAACCCTCACAGATACAGGCATCAAATTTACCAAGGACTACTACATAAAGGCTTACGGATTTGAAGAAGGAGACCTGGAAATAGAAACTCCCGGTTCAAACCGTTCAAGCAGCTTGAGCCGTTTAAACGGTTTAAGCTACGCCGAAGGCGAGAAGGCCTTCCCTGATCAAACTGCTGTCGATGACGCAATGGCATCCATATCTCCGAAAGAACTTCAGATACAGTCAAATGGTATTTTAAAACCTATAATCGATCTTATTGAAAATGGGCACGATTACCAGGAGATATTAAACATACTTTCAGACACATACCCAAAAATGGATGATGTGGCTCTTCAGGAAATGCTCACCAGAGCGGTCTTCGTGTCAGAGCTTTGGGGCAGGCTTAGCATGGAGCGTGGAGAGTAGAGTGTGAAAAGTGCTGATTTAAGCTATGCATTTGGTCTCCCCCCGGAAAAGGCCGTAGATTACTTTAAATCCAAGGGGTATATCTTCTCGTGGAACTGGCAGGATACTTGGCAGGAATCCCACGCAAAGGCGTTTACTGTGGCAAAAGCTATGCGGCTCGACGTGCTCCAGGATATCCGGGAAGAGGTACAGAAAGCCCTTGATGAAGGTATAACCTTTCAACAGTTCAAGAAGGAACTTATCCCGAAACTCCAAACAAAGGGCTGGTGGGGAAAGAAACTGATTGGTGACGAAAAAGGTGCACAAGAGGTACAACTCGGAAGCCCCCGACGCCTTCAAACTATCTATCAGACAAATCTTCAGACCGCCTACATGACGGGCAGATTTAAGGAGATGTTGGATAATGTCGAAGATCGTCCTTATTGGCAGTATGTGGCAGTCATGGACAGCAAGACCCGTCCCGGCCACCGGCGTCTGAACGGGAAGGTTTTCCGCTACGACGATCCCTTCTGGAAGACCTTTTATCCGCCAAACGGCTGGAACTGCCGCTGCCGGGTCAGGGCGCTTTCCACACAGGATATAAAAAACAGAGGCCTGGAGATCTCCAGTGGCGGTGATTACCTTCGGGAAGAGGAAGTAACTATCAACAGGGCAGGGGACAAGGCCAAAGTTGCAGTTTATACCGACCCGAAAACCGGCCTTGATATTCATCCGGATGCAGGCTGGAGCTACAACCCCGGCGAAGCATTCTGGCAGCCGGATTGGTCAAAATATCCGAAAGAAATGAAGGGGCTGGTTGACGAGGTCAAAGCATCCGTTGAAGATGTGCTGACTAAAACGATCGTTCCAAAGCCGGTTTTCAATGCGATAACGCACAGAAAACTCAGGAAGTACGCCGATAATTCCTTTGATGAAGCCCCCGATGAAATCAACGCATTAGTCAACAAGGTGAAGGATGATCCTCAATACGAAACCAGTAGGGGCTGGAGATCCTTCTATCGGCCCGGATTTTCAGACACGGTTCATATCGGAAGTGACCACATACGCGACAACCGTTACGATACAATGCTCCACGAGATAGGCCATTTGGTAGATTTTAGGGTTCAAAAAATCGACCCTACATACCAAGGCAGTATACGAAAAGATATCAGATTTATCAATGCAGTACAGTCAGATGGTGACTCCCTAAAGGCCGATTCGTACCGGCAAACCATGATCAAAGGAGCTATTAGTAACACAACAGGCGCTTCTTTTCAAAACGATCTTTTTCTACGTGACATCTTTGGTTCTCTTACCTGGGATTGGTCTCGTGTAATTGGAGGCGGACACACACCAAACTATTACAGGCGGAATCCTTCTCACCGGGAAGGAGAGATTTTTGGCAATCTTTTTGCTATATATTCGCGCTCTGATAAGACTGCCTGGAACTACCTTGAGCGGGAGCTGCCCAAAATAACCGGAGCGTTTAAGGAGATTATTATGGACTTGAGGGAGAAAATTTGACGCTAAAAGCAAATCTCGGGATCTTTAAGAAGTTCCTGATAAGAATCCCAGTCCGGAATTTCCTTACTCCAGTCGATCGGCTTTTGTTCGTGGACGGCACGCTCTATCCTCTTATGTGCCTTCTCGGGGCCAAAGGCCATGTAAAGAGCCCACAGGTCAAGACTATCTTCTCCAAAAAGCTGCTTATACTGCTCATCCAGAGGAATGGATTGAATCTGGTTACTCATTATATAACCTCTCTTTCATTGATTTATATTTCGGATATTTATAAATGTCAATAAAACTGCTGGGGAACCTTTTATGATAGATATTAAAGTCGACGATAGGGACGTTGTGAACTTGTTGAATAAACTTAAAAAGAAAACCGAGGACATGACGCCTGCCATGAGGGTGATTGCCGGAATCATGCATGATGCCGTGGAAGAAAACTTTGAAAAGGAAGGGCAGCCCAGATGGATTGCTCTTGCACCAGCCACGATTAAACAGCGTACAAAAAAAGGCAAATGGCCGGGAAAGATTTTGCAGCAGACCGGGCAGCTTGCCTCGTCCATAAGCGAAAAGGCGACATCCAAGTCCGCGATTGTAGGAACGAACAAGGTATATGGCGCTATCCAGCAATTGGGCGGTAAAGCTGGTCGCGGTCATAAAGTTACCATCCCTGCAAGACCGTTTTTAAAGCTCGATAATAGGGCTTTAGAGGCGATTAGAAACACGATATTGTCATATATAACAAAGTAATTCAAAACAGTTGTTCCTGCCCTTCGTGCACCATGCCCTTCTGTTCAAGGGCTTCATACACGAACCGTTCTCCTACATCAAGGAGGCGACACAATTCCTTGATATTTTTGCCGTCAAAGTGTTGCTTGATATACCGTTTTTTTGCTTCCGTCAGTGGTTTTGTAGAGATGTAAAGGGTCATTTTCGGGAAGTTGTTCCAAAGGCAGAGAAGCATTTCTATGCCGCAGAATTCGTAAACAAGTTTTATGTCATTTTCGAGAAGATCGTCTATCCGGATGTCTTTAACCCATTCAAGCGACCTGTCTACCGATGCACAGGTAATACCATCAGGCATTCCTTCCCCCCTCCTCGCTAAATTCCAGTCTTCCCTGATGAAAAACATCCTCCAGGGAATTGCCCGTCAATTTTGATGCCCTCCATAAAATCATAATCCCCCGATGTCTCAATGACCTCGTTGCCTCTGTAATTTCGTCTGGCGTTACAGGTACATAGTAGCCTTTGCTGTTACTTGCTATGTTGCGCCCTTTGTGGTTTATCAGGTGTGCTATAATAGCGCGTACTGCCGTGTAATCTATCCCTGTTTGCGCTGCGATCGCCGTGCCGAGGATTTCAAAGCCTTTGCCTCTGCGATTTTTGATGCAATCCCAGACGGCTTTTTCTTCCTCCGTCAACTGCGGGGACATTCCTCTGCCAAAATCAAGCCGCATCTGCTCCGGCATCTTCTTTTTCCTTCAATTTCATATTTTCTATGCCGCACTCCCAGCACTTCATGCCGCCTGCCTCCGGTTTTTGTAATACACCTCGTTATATTCGCGCTTCGCAATATCTATGCAATCTGCACAATACTTTCTGTTCGGACCGCCTTCGAACGGATCGCCGCATCTTTTGCATATGCCGGCAACCAAAGCGCGATGCTTATTTCCGGATTCCCGGCGGGTTTTGCCGGTATTATGCATTTGACAGATATTAGGTGATCGTTCGGCGTCATCCTCAGACGGCGCCCGCCTCGGGTAAAGCGGATATATCCTCTCGCCGCATTTCCAGCAATGGTATGCTTCTACCCCGCGTATCCGGTCGGGATCAGGCATCATTTCCACAGACTCACACTTAGGGCATATCACAGGCTGTCCTCCTTCGGCGCAAACATGGCGCATCGTTCGTTTTCGTGGCGTGCATTTCTCGGTATCAGCCGATCAAGCAAAGTATTAAGCTGCGCTATGTAAAATCTGTCCATTGCAAAGGCGGTGTGCACATCCAGTACGGGGCACCCCCTGTCAAAACCTTTATTGTCATAGTGCCCGCAGTTTTCACAATATTCCTTCAGATAGAGTAATTTGTCTCCAATGTCGTTAAAATATGCCATCAGCCCTCCCTTCTCATCTTTTCCCATGCAAAGCTTGCATAGTGGGCAATCTTTAGCATATCCCGCAACTGGTCCTCTTGCCCCCTCTGATTACGCCCGAATCGCTCAACGTATTTTCGTACTTGTTTAATGCACTCTTCGGCAGTCATCGTCTCGATATTGTCATCCGGATAATCTCCGAACTGGGCAACGGTATAATTTTCCACATGCTCATATACTTTTGCTCCAAACTTAACCCAGTTATTACCGCGTATACTCATAATCCATACCTCCTTTTTTGGTCTCATCAGCTGCGGCTTGATCCGCAAGACCCGTGCAGGCCCTCTTTGGGTCCCGCCGGGTTTCGACCTTTCTAACCTTTCAAGTGTTCATATGTTTGTTGATAATCTCCCACCTCCTTCATGCCGCTTCCTGTTCCTGGTCTTCTTCCTTTTCCTTGAGGAGTTTGTCAACCAGCTTTTCGATAAGGGAATCAACGGGTTTTATCACAACCACATCCCCCGTCTCTTCCACAGTAATGCCGAGCTTTTTCAATTCAGCTACAGTCATGTTGGCCAGGGCCTTTTTGATAGGTTTTTTCCTGATCTGTATCAGGATGTCGGCCTGGTCGGGAAAGTGTTTTTCGATGAGCCTCACCACCTGATCGTTGTCGGTGATCTCAAGCCTGCCCTTGCCTTTTTCAAATCCCACTTTGATGCCGTGCATTATGAGCGTCCGGGGCTTCACAAACATGCTCTTACTGTCTTCAAGTTCTGCCTTGAGGTGCGCTTCCATCTCCTTTGCGATGCCGACCTGAACCTTGATCCCCGGCATATACTGACGTTTCAATGCCTCAATCTGGTCTTCCAGTTTCTGCAATGTGGCTGCCAATTTGTCCCTTGCATCCGCATATGCCTTTGTTGATCTTTCGATTTCTCCCAGTGTTGCCATATTCCCTCCTTAATTTTTCATTATTCATTCTTCATTGCCTTTATATGCGGTATGCCATTCACCCGGCATCTTCCCGCCGTTTAGAAATTCCTTATATGCCAACTGCCGTTTCAGCGCCTTTTCGTTATGTTCTTTTTTCATATCTATCTGCGCCCACGCCAGAAAGAACGACAATGCAAGTATGATTGTCCACAGCGCCTTTTCAAATCTGTCAGCTTTCATCTTTTCCCCTCCCTGCTTCCACAAAACGGCCAAACAACCATGCAACCAGCAGGGCTGCCGCTATATAAACCGCAATCAACCACCACATATTGCCTCCTTCGGGGCCGTCACCTTGCTCAACCCGTTTGACCGCTTCATTGTGTATTGCAACCTTTGTCCTTTCTCTTTTTTCGCCATTTCTTCCAGCGTCTCTATTATCTTCGATACATCCCTGATATCCAGCCAACGCAGGTCGCTGATCCGATAGTGACTTAGTAAAAATCTCCTCAACGCGTTTTGTTTTGCCTCAATGGTCTGCTGGTAACTCACATCAACCCACATGGCCTCTATCATGCGCAGCTGTGCCGGGGTTGCGTAACCGCTTCTATATCCAAGATCGTTGTATTTTGTCCGGTTGTCTTTATAAATTTCCCATACGCCCATTTTTTGGGCTATGAATGTTAAACGTTTTATGCAGTTATCAGCCATGGTCTCGCTTAGATCCAGGCATGATTTAACCGTATACCATCGATGCAGAAGGCCGCGATATGCGGTATCGTTTGCCCTGCCCTGTTCATCTTTTATGATAATCCCTATTTTATGAGCCAGGTGATGAATCCTTTGTTTTTGCTGGTTTGTGATCATCTTTTACTCCGTACCGAGCAATTCATGCATGTCTTGTAAAGCCTTAATGTCTCGGGGTTGGAAGCCTTCATGCCTATAGTCTTTGCACGCTTATAGGTTTCTACGCATTTGAGCGGACTGACCATACCCAGTACCGGACATTCTACATGCCCGTCTTTGCCGTATATTGCTTTGATTTTCGCTTCCATTTTTTTAGTTTCTGCCGGGTATTCGTCTCGACAAAGCAAATCCACGGCAGCCCTGCTCACGTCGAGTTCTTTTGCTACTTGTTTCGGTCCTTTCGCCTCTACTTCTCGTCTTAATATTTCAATCCACATACCAAGTCCTCCTGTGCTTTAGCGGAGATTTTGCCTCCAATCGGCCTTGCCGGGCCCGGATCCTTTGTCAGCGTCCAGACTATAGCCCTGCCCCTTTCCTTGGATGGCCGCATATATCCAAGCTTACGGTAATATTTTGTAAAGAATGTTACATTCTCGATAGTCTGCCCGCATATCCTTGACAGATCGTCACGAGTGAACCTCCGAAGCGCACGAACAGCTTTCCACATAATATCCCAGCCATTCTGTTTGTCTGTTCTTGCTATCAACGGAAGTACAGGTATTAATTTTTTTGTATTTCTGAACCAGTATTCTTTATAAGGTCTGCCCCTATCTGCCGGCGGCATATCGTAAGACTTGATGACTGTAACATATCCGTTTTTAGCGAGTTTCCACATCTTGTGCCTCATAATTTTTCTATCAATTCCGCTCGCTTCGACAATTTGAGTCAATGTGTAAAATTGTGATTTAAAAGAGAGACATGCATCTTTTACCCGACATATCATGGCCGTCATCCTTTCAAATCTGCTGCGGCAATTTCTTTTTTGTTGTTTGCCCGCGCCCTTGCTTCCGCCCTGTAGAGCCACATGATAACCTGCCGGAATCGATTTGCCGTGCCATGTACGAAAGCGCATGCATCAGCGGAAAGCTTCACCTCGCAAAGCTGTTGTGCAATGGAGGTCACATCATCTTCTGTCAGCCTTGCAAAAGCCACTATTTCGGCGAATCGGTCATAGAGATGTTTGTATCGCATCAGTTTCTTGTCTGCCCGATCCATGCCGATAAAGACTACCGGCGTCCCGGTTGTGTCGTGTATATCCCTTAAGGTTTCTATCACCCTTGCATCATAGGCAAGGTAATCCACTTCATCAATAATGATAGTTCTTGGTCTTGCAAAAAGCTGGTCTGTGCATTGCCTCCACAAATCGGATGTCTTATGTGCCGGCGCCTCGCCGAGTTCGGCAACAATCTCTTCCAGGAGCCATCTTCCGGTCATCAGCTTTTTGGTGCGGATCAGTACTGCATCATTCTGCGCGAGCCACCAGACCGCCGTCTTTGTTTTTCCGAGTCCGGGCTCACCATAAATGAGCGCCATTTTCGGTATACCTTCCTCCGATGCCTGAAGCCGATCCATCGCCGCCACAAAGTTCCGAACATTTGATGTTATTGCAAACTGTTTTCGCATCTGCTATAATCCTCCTATACATTTGATGTGCCCCATGCTTCCTGCCCTTCAGGTACATGGGGTTTTTCGTTGTTAAACCGATTCTGTTTTTCGAAGAAATCATAAAGCAGCCTGTATTCGTTCGTGGTCTTGTACCAGGCTATCCATGCCTCGTCCTCTTCGGTGTGCAGCCCCCACTTCAAATGCCAGTCATATCTCTCATAATTTTCCTTAAAAAACGGCCTGTTTCGGACGGCGTGTTCCACCGCCGCTTCCTGGAAGTCCCTGATATTGGTGTCAGGCCCGGCTTGCAGGGTTTCTTCTCCACCTATTGCCTCATCCGTTTCACGTTTCACGTTTAACGTTTCACATTTCACTGCTTCTATCGGTATATGCTCCTCGGTAGGCGGCAGCTCTAACGCTGCCCTTTCAATCCTTTTCACGATCGACGGGGCCGCTTCGATTACCTTTTGCCAGTCCATCTCGACACGCCCGCCCAGTGCGACGAGATTCTTCGCGCCCTCAATGGTCTTGCGTTCGTTCCGGTTTTTCTCGGCAATTCTCTGCTTCAGTTCATCCACATCTTTTACATCGCCGAGATGCGCTGCCATCGGGTGCACCGGCTCTACGCGACGCGCGATACATAGCGGATCGCCTGACAGGCTGCACACCTTGATCTGCGTCAAATCGAAAAGGCTGTATCTGATGATTACCTCTTCGCGAAGCCCGTACAGGGTTTCATCGTAATAGTCGGCATTGAGGAAGCGGATACCGTTCCTGTCGATACGGGACTTCTTCGCTGCCATCATGAGATCGTCAAGTTCTGCCTGGTTGATCCCGTGGCCTCGCCCTTCATCAAAGACCTCGCCTATAGTCTTGCCCTTCACATGAGGGCAGGGCAAAGACCGGTGGAAGTCATGCCAGGCGGTAATAAGCTGTATGGTCTGGGATATGTCGGGGACGAATCCGCTTGCGATGCTTTTGTGAAACGGTTCATTGCGTTTGAGTCGCGCCGGCTTGTCCTCGATCGAGGAACCGCAAAAAGAAGGCATGAGGCGTTCAAACGTGTCTGAAAACCCTTTAAACCACCTTTCAATGATCTTTGCACGGGCATTGTATGGCTGGGCAAAGACCGGCACAATGCCGAGCCTGCCGAATAGCCCGTATATTCCGGCCTCTTCGAGATTAACGGCATCGGTGAAAAAGCGGGACCGGAATGCCTTGCCGTTATCCTGATATGCGATGGTCGGAAGCTTGCCGAGATTAAGGATGGCATTGCGCAGCGCCGAGGCGATGCACTGGGTATTTTCTTCCACCATGATCTCGTAGCCGGCGAGGTCATAGCTTTTCCAGTCCACGTACCCCACGAGCGTTGCCCGGCAGGGTTTGCCCGTATAAGGGTTTCTTACCTGGAAATTCAGTCTGTGCCCGTCGGCCACGAAAACCTCGCCTACAGCAAGCAGCCCCGGATCGCGTTTGATATAAAAATTAACCTTGTCCCGGAGCGCCTTCTGTCCTTCCCGCATGAGCACCCATGTGTCGTAATGACGGGCCTTGTAATCATCCGCGAAGCGCCGGAGTGTCATGTCCGACTTTTGGAATGCTATCCCTTTGCTTTGAAGCGCATAGCGGAAAAGCCTGATCGCGTCTCCTGTTTTTACGCGAGTTGGCTGCAGGATAATATCAAGAAACAATTTCTCTTCGTAGCGGGATAGCCTGGGTTTTTCCGAAGCGTTGATATAATATTGAGGAACAAGGAGTGTCCAGTCCTGCGATGCACCGAGGGCCGCCTTCCAGCGGTATAGGGTCTGGACGGAAACCGTTCCAAGGACTTTGAAAAGCGCAGGAAAAAGAATTCCCGCGTTGTATGCGTGCTCGAATTCTCGATCGGCGTCGGTTGCTTTGGTGTGGAGAGCGCGATATTCCTGCCAGACGCGAAGAAGGTCAAGACGGGCAAGGGCTGCGGCGCGGGCCTTATCCGGAACGGCGATTGCGCCGGAGGCGCGGTTCAAGCCGTTTAAGCCGTGTAACCGGGGTTGCACTGCTTCTATCGCCGTGCCGGCTTGCCTGTCCCGGAACGGTTCTGGCCGGGGAACGGTTTGCCTGTCCCGGAACGGTTCTGGCCGGGAAGCTGTTTGCACGGTTTGAACGGTTTGCCTGTCCCGGAACGGTTCTGGCCGGGAAGCGGTTTGAGCGGTTTGAGCGGTTACCAGGTGTATCCTCGTCTCTTCCGGCAGGGATGATATGTGGTATTCGCGGCGCTTGCCGCCTGCAACTGTAATGCCCTGGGACTGCCATTGTTCAGCTTTAGCCTTTCTTATTACACCGCTTTTCGTTCCCGGCATCCCGGGTAGACCCGCCAGCTCCCGCGCCGCATACCATTCCTTCATGATTTATTTCTCCATTTTCCCGCCCGTCCAATTGCCCTGGCGGACAGGAGTGTGATATAATTGATTATCCTTTTAAAATAGGAGGTTGCTATGGATATCCCTTTTACTTTGATAACAGCAGTTACATCCGGAATTAAATCAGCAACAGATATTGTTGAAAAGTTATCCGAAAAAGTTAAAGATGCCCGCGTTCTCAAAGAAATTAATGAATTACTCTTCATTATCAGCAGCCTCAATATGAAAATATTGGAGCTTCAAAACTCTATTTTCTCTTTGCATAAAGAGAATCTTGACCTTAAGAATCAGATAGAGGCATGCAAAGCTCGTAAGATAGAGGACAAACAATGGCGGAAGACAGCAGAACGCTATTGCCTTATTTCTCTCGGCGCCGGAACCCAGGTATATGCCTACCAGCCGCGTGATGGCGACGCTACTCCCCCACATTACCTTTGCGCTTCTTGTTTCCAGGAAAAAAAGAAGTCTATCCTTCAGAAAACCGGCTATAACCATCTCGGTGCGGTGTATAAATGTCATCCCTGCGGCCAGGAGGTTATTGACTATTCTGATAAACCTAATGACTCTGCTTATTCCATCCCGCGCAGAGACCCCTATCCGGGATATTAGTTTTCGTGTCATTTCCCCTCCAGCAGCTTGCGCTCAAGTTCTTTCAGCTCGTGCTGTTCGCGTGATATCTTTTCTTTGAGCTGCCCGATCTTGGCGTGTATTACCTCTTTGCCCCGCATTGCCTTGTGGTTCGATGCCTCGGTTATGAGGTAAAGTATTTCGTAGTCCCCTGTAATCCAGCAAAGCGCGGGCACCAGCTCGGCGGGTATGCCCCATCTCTTGTTCCCGTTGTTGTCCGTATTGAGCGCCTCGAAATCCCCCGACGGCGCCGTCCACTTTCTCAAAGACGATGGCGCGACCTCAAGCCCTGTCAGGCTGTATATCTCCGCGCAGACCAGCTCGTCTTTTTTGCCGGATTTCCGCATGGCGTTCGACAATGCCTGGCGGATTCTGACGCCGAGGCCATGGGACGGAGGGGCCTTCGGATTCATATAGGAAAACAGGTCCCCCTGCCTTTCGTCTATCTTCGTTTTATTTTTTGACATTGACAGTATTCTCCTTTGTCTGTATAGTACTTACAGATGAATCCTTTACTAACCATTAACGGCCTCTTTGATCTGATCGTCCTCAATGTCTCTTCTTTTGTGCGGCTCGCCCCAGATGGATTCATAGGATTTGCCGAGCAGCTCGGCGGTAGCCTTCTGTATCCGGTAGGACTTCTTTTTCGGGAAAAGGGCGATGATGACGGATACGGTATTCGGCGATCTTCCGGCCTTGCGTCCGATATCGACATAGGTAAGTCCATTTTTTACAAGCTCGGACTTAAGCTCCCGTCTCCATTTGACTCTATGGGTTTGTTTACTTTTCATAATTCACCTTCAAGGAGGTATTTGTTATGGATAAAATAGATTTGAATCTCGCGGTAGATGAACTAACTACATTTGGTTTTTCTATTTCGAGTAACATCCTGACCGCCTTTTATTCCTCCTTGCTGTTAAAAAAACTCTCCGGGATGGAGATAACCGGCAAGATCGAGGAACAGTCGTTGAACGAAGTATTCCAGAAGTGGCTGGAGGTTCACACTCGTGTTTCAGAAGCTGCCAAAAAGCATCTATCTCTTCAACAGGGCGCCCCTTGACATGAATGTTTATAATCATTTTGACTCTATGGGTTTGTTTACTTTTCATAATTCACCTTTAATTATAAATGAAATGCTTTTTTGGGAGATGCTATCGTGAGTGATTCTAAAGGCTGTCCGTTTATCGGTTTTAAACCTTGTGAGCCCGATAGGTGCAAATTTTACCAGCGCTTCGGCTCTATGCATGATGGCTGTATCTTCCTTTCTCATTACGTTCATGCCTTCCTTATGAGCGGAAATATCATTGACCTGATTTCGGCGCTTGCAAAATTAAGGCTTTTAGAGCCGAAAGAATTTTCTTCTCCTGAAGCCTACTCTGAGCATATCGACTCTGTGAAAGAGCATGTTGACTTTCTGATTCCGCGCCTTCTTGATCTGCAAAAGCAACTAAAGGATGCCGGGGGTTAGATATGCACGCTGAATATTTATTTTCCATATTTTTTCCCTCCGTTGTAATAGGTTGGTTACCTGATATGAAGGATTTTACTCCTAATATTTTAGTCTTGTCAAGAGAAATTTTTGGTCACACCTTACTTTTTTTAAAAACATATGGAAATCGCAGTAACTTATTAATATTATTATTTAATATTGTTACGTCACACCTTGATAATTTGGTCACACCTCGCGTCACACCTCTTGCTCTGAGGTGTGACCAACAAATTTATTAATTATGAAAGACCGATTAAAAGAAATAAGAGGTATATTAGGCAAAAGTCAACGCGATATGGCGAAATTAATTCACATATCCTATCAGAGTTGGCAAGGTTATGAGCAAGGAGCCAACAAACCAGGCTCTGAAGTATTAGAATCCCTTACCAGACTTGGCTTTAACACAAACTGGATACTCACCGGCGAAGGGGAGATGCGCACGATAATGCCCGACACGCAAGCTATCGACAATTGTAATACTGCTGAACGGCAAGCGTGCGGCGGCGGATTGAATGTCACCGAATTGATACGCGATTTGATGGATATAATGGAGTCGGATGATAACGGAACCAAAGTTGCCATAGCGCAGAATATTAAAATGTTTAAGGAATCTGTAAAACGTAAACGAATAATAGACAGCGCGGTTAAAACCGACTTTAAAACACAGGAATCTGCAAGGGTGAAGCAAGGGGGCGGGAACGGCTAAGGCTGATAAATGGGGGCATTCAGGGCGATAGAGTAATTAAATATGCATGCTATTACGCAGTAATTTAAGATTATTGATTTAAAAAAGCAAATCCTGTCCAGGATAACTATACGGTATTATTTCTATTACTTCAACAATATCATAGTTAATAGATACTACGTTCAAATCATATCCGTATTTTGTTGTGATATGGACTCTTGCCCGGATTGAATCTTGAGGTCTAACATCTATTTCTCTGTTCTGAAATTGTTTAAGCCAGTTTATGTCCGATATTTTTACTAAAATTGTCCTGTTTTCATGCTTGCACTCCCATTTGGATTCTCCCAAATAATCCGGTTTCTTTACCTTCAATATCATCTCAATTGTAGCATCAATTTCTTCTTTAGTTATAAGGTCTTCTACAGACTCTGGAACAATCTGGAAATCAAGGTTGAAATTTGTTTCAGCATCCCTTGTAATATAATTTAATTTGTCTCCCTCAATTAAGTGAGATGTTGCCTTGGTAATCCTTTCAAGGTTCTGTATAAGCTTTTGGGGTGGCATGGGAGCGTAAGCGAGGACATGATCCACATGGGTCTCCTGAGCCAACTTCAATAATCCATTTTCAATCTGCTGAAGTTGTTCTCTATTCGTTATTTTGGTTTTTCCCTCCAAAAAATTGATAAGCAGATATTTCCCTTTTACAAGGTACTTCCCCACCGCAGTCTTCCAGTCCAGTTTCTTCAAAGCATCATCATCTACTTCTTCTAAAACATATTTTAGCCATGTCTTTACAGATCCTGCCTCTATATCTTCCAATAGAATTATAGGTTTAATTTTAGGGTCGATCGATTGAACCAGATCAATATCTAATAAATAAAATGCATCGATAAGATCAGACAAAGCCCTGAATATTCTGCTCGGGGCTTCTGAATCCTTCTTGAAATCAATTTGAATGCAATAATCGGCAAGGGCTTTTTCTTCTATCATGATTTTATTATTACAACGCAATTAATTAGTGTCAAGATAAATGGTAATTTTTCTCAAAGTCCTGTTAAAAAAACGGTATTTCCGGTAATTTTTCTCAAACCTATTTTTTTAATAGCACTCGCCGCTCTCTCTTTATTATCAAGCGTTCACACACATTAATACATATAAAACCCTTTCTCAAACTACCTGAAAATATATAATTGCGCCCTGGATCTGCTGTTCATAGGGCTGTGGATTTATTATTTTTCCCGCATCTGTCACTGCGACATAATCTTTTACCTCGACCTGTCCTGTAAGCGTGTCGATCTCGATGCGGACAAGATGCGCCCCATAGGAATAGATAAGATGAGGCCCCATGTAGATGACGTTGTTCATGCCCTTTACAACAGGCATTGTGAAGGTGTCCGTACATGTCCTTTCAGGTTTTGTTAAATCACAGGCGATCTCC
>ENA-UOWG01000775-UOWG01000775.1-activated-sludge-metagenome-genome-assembly--contig:-NODE-775-length-37656-cov-19.898646_pt1 | contig 37656 bp, 43 predicted proteins | sample MGYA00238147_ERZ761563 | MGnify/ENA primary metagenome ERZ761563 (study PRJEB28884, sample SAMN05720216) | anaerobic digester metagenome | isolation source: active sludge of municipal...
CCGGGGACGAAGCTCTCGATTCCGGTCGAGTGGGGTCGCGAGTCGAAGCTGGGCAGCTTCTCGCTCTACGACCTGGACATTGACCCGTACTCCCTGCAAGACGACTCGCCCGGGCTGAAGTTGCAGAAGCTCGGCATGGTGGTCAACCAGTACGTACTCCCGCTCGCCCCGCTGATCCAGCAGGCCGGCGGCGAGATCGACGTGCAAGCGATCCTCAAGCTGGTCGGCCAGTATGCTGATCTGCCCGAAATTGGTGAGATCGTGACCTTTGTTGAACCGCCAGCGAATCAAACCCCAGACCAGCTCCCGATGCCGGCGCACACAACGCGGACCTACGAGCGCGTCGGCCGACCGGGGAAAACACAGCAGGGCGCTGACACGGAAATGCAGCAGCTCTTGCTGAGCAAAGACCTCCAAGACAGCGGCGCTTAGGGGTCCGTTTCACAGCGGTCAATGTTGAGGCTACGTCATAATAGATGTATGCCACAATACTGCTATTCAACTGAAGACGGACAGGTCATTGATCGGTATTTTCGCATGGGCGATGCGCCGAAGTCGATCCTACTTGACGACGGCCGCGTTGCTCTCCGCGACTTCGCGGCGGAGCACACTTCACGGCGCGCAGGCTCAGGCTGGCCGATGACGTGTTTCGCCAGCGGAGTACATGCAAGCCAGGCTGACGAGCTGCGAAGATACCTAGCCGATCGCGGTTGCCCGACCGAGGTGACTCGCGACGGCGACCCCGTCTACACCAGCGCTTCGCACCGGAAGAAAGCGTTGAAGTTGCGCGGCATGTACGATCGGCAATCCTACTGCTAAACCCGAAGAGAGGTCTCCATGACAGTTGAAGAGAGTCTTGCCAGCGAAATTACCGAGGCCGTTGAACAAGTGACGGCTGAAGGGGCGACCGAAGAGACGACTGAAACCACAACCGAAGAGAGTAAGGCCGATGGCGGAACAAGCGGAGGCGAGGGGGACGCGAAGGTTGATGACGAGGCGGGAGCTGGAAGCGACAGCGAAGAAGCTGCGGGATCTGTCGAGTCGGGAGACGGACCCGGAGACGAAGAGGAAGCTGACGAAGGCGGCGAGGGAGACAAGGGAGATGGCGCAACTACTGCTCCGGAACCGCCTGTCAGCCGTGTCAGTGACTACGTTCTGACGCGCGCCGTGCGAGCCGGCTTGACGCTGGAAGATGCCCGCCAGTTCGGCAACGACGAGGCGCTGTTGCGTATCGTTGACCGAATCGAGGCCGCGCAGAAGACCGAAACAAAACAAGCGACGGAGACGGAAGAAGATCCTTTCGCGAAGCTGCCGAAGCTGGACCCCGAGGTCTACGAGCCCGAGGTCATCAAGACTTTCGAGGCGCTGACCGAGATCGTCAAGAAGCAGCAGGAAGAGATCCGGTCGTTCCGCTCTCACCAAGAAAATACAAACACGGCCGCGCAGCAGGCGCAGGCTCGTGAGGTCGAACAGTGGTTCGACAAACAAGTCGAAAGCCTTGGCGAAGAGTTCCAAGATGCCCTCGGGTCCGGCGGATACAGCACGCTCGACCGGGGAAGTTCGCAGTTTGCGAATCGCGACAAGATCGCGAACCAGATGGCTGTGCTGTTGGCCGGCTATCAAGCAGCGGGCCAACAAGCGCCTCCGCGTGACGAAGTCTTCGGCGCGGCGGCAAAGCTGGTGCTCGCCGACCAGTTCGACAAAGCGCGAGAAAAGAAGCTGGCTAGCGAACTAGCCAAACGGAGCAAGCAGCATATCAGCCGCGCCTCCGGGCAGAAAACCAAGAAAACCATCTCTCCGTTGGATGAAACAGCGGCACTCTTAGACGCCAAGTTCTTCGGAAAAGGATAGTCAAGGACGCTGGGATTCTGACGGATCAGAATTAGGAGACAAAACATGGGTTTGCAGTTCTCTCAGATTGACGATGCCGTCCAGTTGACCCAAGAAAACCTCATCAAGAAGGGGGCTTTCCTGGATCTCCAGACCGACCTGAGCGATCACGTCGCCGTCCGGGAAATCTGGAAGGGTCGCCAAAAGAAGTTCGAGGGCGGGAACGACTGGCGCTTCGAGGCGCAAATCGACCACAACCATTCGGCCCGTACGGTCGGCCTGTTCGAGACGGACGGATCGAGCGTCACGGACACGATGATCTACGGCAAGGTCAGCCCTCGCCACGTCAACGCGCACTACATCTACGATCAGCGGGAGCCTGACTTCCAGCGGGGCGGGAAGGCGATCGTTGATCTCGTGCAGACTCGCTACACGGCCATGATGGTCTCGTTGTACGAGCTGATGGAAGCCATCCTGTGGGGCAAGCCCACGGATTCCACCGACGACAAGACCCCGTTCGGTATTCAATACTGGGTCGTCAAGAACGCCTCCGAAGGCTTCAACGGCGGAAACCCTGACGGCTTTGCTGCCGGCCGGGCTGGCATCTCCACAGCAACGTACGCTCGCTGGGCCAATTGGTCCGGTTCGTACGCGGCCGTGAGCAAGGAAGACCTCGTACGCAAGATGCGGAAGGCTCACCGGAACATTCAGTTCCGCAGCCCGGTCTCGCACGCGCAGCCTGACCTCGGTGCGATGAAGAACGGAATCTACACCAACGATACCGTGGTCGGCTTGATGGAGGAAATCCTGGAGGCCCAGAACATGGACCTCGGCAATGATCTGGCCAGCAAGGACGGCCGGGCGCTGTTCAAAGGCACCCCGTTGACCTACGCCCCGAAGCTGGACGCCGACACGCAAGATCCGGTCTACATGCTGGACTGGAAGTGGCTTGCCGTGGGCGTGCTGGCCGGCTGGGAGAACGAGCTGACCAAGCCGTACATGGTCCCCGGCAAGCACCTCGTGCGCCGCGTCGATCTCGATTGCACGCTGAACATGGTTTGCACGAACCTGCGCCGTCAGTGCGTCCTCTACAAGGCGTAGTCTGAGGCTCGGGGTTCGTTTCCGCTTCCAACAACATTCACCATTTCTGAAAGGACGATAACGTGGATTTCTCCATCAATGCTCACCAGAAGGCGGGCCGTGTTTACGCCGAGTGGGTCTGGTTTGAAGGCGCGACCGCGCTGAAGGAAGGCCAGGGCGTTTGCTACAATTGGGATTACGGCACGGCAACCGATGCCGACGCCCGGCGCTACAACCGCGTCGAGCTGCCGTCGCAGACCAACAACCGGCACTTCGCTGGTGTTGCTGCTCGGGACTACGCCGCGAAGACCGGCGGACAGCTCATTGAGATTTACCGCCCCGGCTCGGTCTGCAAGATCCTGGCAAAGGCCAACGTCACCATCGGTGTTGGCATCCTCACCTGCGAGGCCGCCGGCACCTACGCAGGCTACTTCCGCTACGCCGGCTTCCAGGGCGAAGGCTCGGCAACTCCGCTTCAGACCGTGGATCGCTCGACCACGGCCGGCACGGTCCTGGCAGTGCTCCAGACCGGCCTGCCTTCGGGGTTGGTTGAAGTTCCAACGCTCGCTCCTGCGGGCGGCGCAAAGGTCTTCATGGTTGGTGGCGTGACGATCTTCGACACTGCCGTTGACCTGGCCGCGAACATCACGTTCACGCTGGCTGACAGCACGATCCCTGGCTTGAGGAAGATGTTCAAGAGCATGGCTGCTCTAGCCACGAGCGACGTGGTGATTACGGTTACGAGCGGCAAGCAGGGTCTTGGCAATGCCGACCCAACTGCCGCGCTGGCCACGATTACCATTGACGCTGACGATGAGGAGTGCTGCTTGGAGTGGTACGGCAACGAAGCCAATGGCCACTGGTACTGCATCGGCGTGCTCGGATCGGTGCTCGGCTAGTTGACGACTCCCCGCTCTCCGAGAGCGGTTTAGGCCGGGGGTGATCCTCTCTTCTCACCCCCGGCCATTGGCTCCGTAGTGAAGTGGAAACACACCGCCCGGCAAAGGCGGAGACGCGGGTTCGATTCCCGCCGGATGCCCATTCATCTCCCGTTGTCTTGCGAGGTCGGTGCGATGGCGGAATCCTCCCTCTCGATTGGCGTTACTGACCTCCGTGCGGAGGTTGGCTATTTCCTCGGGTATGGCCGAGCTTCTGCGTCTTGGACCGCTGCCCAGCTCGCTGAGATCAATAGTATCGTGCAGTCTGGCGTGCGTCGGGTGTACTATCCCCCGGCAATCAGCGCCGAGGTTTCTGGCTACGAGTGGTCGTGGTTGCGGCCGACGAAGACACTGAGCATCACCGCCAACGATGGCGACTATGATCTCCCAGACGACTTTGGGCGGCTCATCGGCGCGTTCCATTACGGCGCTGACGAGTATCGCGCTTCGGTCGTCGTCGTATCGGTTGGCAAGCTGCTGGCCATGCGAGCCGCGTCCGCTCTGTCTGATCTGCCTCGATACGCCGCGATCCGCTACAAGGAATCGACCGGGGCGTCGGGACAGCGTCAGGAAGTATTGTTCTACCCGGAGCCAAACGAGGCCAAGACGCTGAGCTACGAGTACGAGGCGTATAGCGGCCAGCTCACGGACGCGAATCCGTACCCGCTCGGCGGAATGCAGCTCGCGGAGCTATACACGGAATCGTGCCTGGCTGTCGCCGAGGCTCGGATCAATGACGAGATCGGACAGCACGCCCAGCAGTACCAAGCCCTGCTGGTGGATGCCATCTCACGCGATCGCAAGCGTGGCGCTCGCTACTACGGACAGATGGGCAGTCCCGAGCTTACGGACTTCGTTCGACCGCGTCACGGCGACACGGGGAGTTCTTATCCGATTACATACAAAGGGGAGACTTTCTAATGAATGAATCCGAAAGGCTCGCGGAGCGCAGGCGAGTTGATGCACACATGGCGGCTCGCAGTAAGACTCCAGTGAAGAAGCCAGTTCCGCAGCCTACCGTCAAGGAGATTCAGCAGGAGCGATCAAAGAAGCTAGTCCAGGCTTATGCGCCGTCTGGATTCAGTAAGTTAGTGAGCGCACTGGGCGGACAGAAAAGGTAACAACCGAAAGGGGTTTGTGACATGGCAAAAGATAACTGGACCGCCACTGCGGCTAGCACGCAAATAGTGGCCGCCGACAACTACAGGGAAGTGCTGACGATCCAGAAGACCAACGCAACAGCGGTTGCGATCGGGATTGGGGAGGCGGCCGTCGCCGGCAAAGGCATTCAGCTCGTCAACGTCAATGACGTTCTGGTCCTTCGCGGCGCTGCTGCGAGGAAGGCCATTTACGCCATCGGCAACGGCGGCACTGGGACATACCAGGACGGCGACATTCAGTTCACAGCCGGGCCGCATGTAGCGGCCTAGCGCACTCGTCTTTTCGTAACTGGCGGGAACAAGAACCGCTTCACTTTTGACTCTGGAGGTTTTCGATGATCGACCGCATTTGCAGCCTGCTCAAGATGAAGAAGCCGGCCCTCACCACCGGATTGTTGTTCGCCAGCGGAACGACGGTTCCGTCCGATGGCGCTGCCGGCTACCAGACCGGCTGCCTATTCCAACACACGGACGGCGGCGCTGGAACAGCCCTGTACGTCAACGAAGGAACCGTCACCGCCTGTGACTTCGACGCCGTCACCGTTGCCTAGGAATACGCATGGCGAAGCATCGACGCCTCAATGTCCAGTTCCCGCTCGGCGGCCTGAATAGGCGTGGCTCCTACAAACAGCAGCCACCCTACACCAGCCCGTCGCTGCTGAACGTACGCGCTGTCTCGTCACTGGAGGGACGCGAGCGCGGTGGTAGCCGGCCAGGCATCGTGCAGTCGCACGTCGATCACCTAGGCGGTCCCGTGAGGCTGCTTTCGCCGATGACCCTCGCGCTGGGCGACGGATTCACGGCATGGTCGGACACGTTCAGCGGCTCGTCAATGGCCGCTGCCTGGGCGCAGCCGATCTGGTCGGAAGACATGCCGAGTATTCTGCCCACAGCGCTGGCCAGTGTGGACACGAGCGTCGATGAAGGCGAGGCAGTCTTGACGGTACTCCCCGTCGATACCTCGCAGGCCTACACGGTCGAAGCGTTCTTGACTCCGTGGATCGGATCGTGGCACGGAAAGTACAGGCTCTATCTACGCTTGAACGATAGCTCGCCCGACATTATCACGGAGGGTGTCATGGTCGAATTCGAGATGGATGACGCGACCGACGCCTACTACTGCACGCTGCGAACAGTGACCGGCGGCGTTGTGACGGACTACACGTCCGCCGGCGGCGGCAGAGGGCTCGCCTGCCCGGCCTGGCTGTCGGCCGTCGTCACGGGCGATAGCGTCACGGTCTACTGGGCCGGCAGCGCGATCATCACGCGGACGGTCGATTCGCACACGGGCAAGCGAGTTGGGTTCGGGTTGAAATGCACGAACGCTGGCGGGTTGTGCTTGGCGAATGTATTTCGCGTGCAGTATTACTCGACCAGTCCGGTGAGCACGCTTCGCACGGCACTGGTTGCATCCGCTGACGGGAAGTTGTTCTTTGAGGGTCCGTACGGCCGGCTGACGGCTGTTACGTCCAGCCTCACGGTACGCGACGACGTTCCGCTCCAGGCTGCCCAGAGCGGGCAGAAGCTCTACATTGCCGACTACGGCCAAGTGGCCGCCAGTGGGACGGACGGATCTGTCAGCGGCACGGCGCTGGACGCGACCGGCGTTGCCGACTGGACGGCCCTTGGGATCAGCGCCGACGACATGGTGGTCGTCATCTCGAATCCGCAGGGGACCGCTGTTGCCGGCACCTACAAGATTGATTCAGTGGCGGCTGGCAGCGTCACCCTGAAGTCGTCTGCTGGAACTGGGGCGTGCGCGTACCGAATCGAGCGAGCGCCGAAGGTCTACGATCCGCTGCTTGGTACGATCTCGATTCTCACGGCTACGGACGGTCAGGTGCCCACGGGCTGCCCGCTGGTCTGCCGATACCTTAATCGCCTCGTGGTCGCCGGCGCGGAGATCGCTCCGCACGTCTGGTACATGAGCCGATCCGGTGACGAGCTGGACTGGGATTACTCCCAGACCGACAGCCAGAGAGCGGTGGCCGGCACGTCAAGCGAGGCTGGCGTTCCGGGCGATCCGATCGTAGCCCTGATTCCGCACAGCGACGATTATCTGGTCTTCGGGTGCCGCAATTCGCTGTGGCGGCTCCGTGGCGATCCGGCGTTCGGCGGCAGCCTCGGCGCTGTGAGCCGCACGGTGGGCATCATCGGCCCGAACGCATGGTGCCTCGGCCCGGCGGGCGAGCTGATCTTCCTGTCGATGGACGGACTGTACGCGCTTCCGCCCGGAGGCGATGCGTTCCCGGTGCCGCTGTCTCGCGATGTGCTGCCACAAGAGTTCATGAACCTCAACCCCGACATGCTGAGCGTGTCGCTCGAATACGACGTGCAGGCTCGCGGGGTGCATATCTTCCTGACCCCGGAGTCTTCCAACGCCAGGATACACTGGTGGATGGACTGGGAGCGGAAGACCTTCTGGCCAGTGTCGCTCGTGTCAGAGCACGAGCCGACCGCGACCTGCGCGATCCAGGCGACGGCGATCGAAGAGTCCGGCGTGATCCTGGGCGGGCGCGACGGAATCCTGCGCCGCTTCTGCGACCTTGCGGAAAGCGATGCCGGAGAGGTGTTCACGTCTTTTGCCGTATTCGGCCCAATCCCCTTGGCTCGCGATTGCGAGACGGGGACCGTCATGTCGATTGACGCGACGATGGCCGAGGGAAGCGGCAGCGTGGCGTGGGAGCTGCGACCGAGCCTCACGTTTGAGGCGACCGTCAACGGCCCGATCTCCGATTTCGGAACGTGGGTTGGGGGGCTGAACGCCACGAATCACCCGGCATGTCGCGGGCAGGCCACGATCCTAAAGCTGACCGGTGCGTCTGGCCTGAAGTGGGCGGTTGAAGACATTTCCATGACGATTCGCGAGAGCGGCCGTAGAAGGATCTCCTAGTGGAACGTGCGCCGAATACCTATATCCCTGAAGAGGTGCGCCGTTCGCTCCAGCGATTGCGGTTCGATAAGGACTCTGCGGACGTTGCGATTGCTGCTCTCCAGGCGGCGGACGTTGAGATTGATGACCGGCTGGACGACGCCGAAGGCGCGATCGCTACAATCGAAGGCGACATTACTACGATCGAGGGCGATATCACGTCGCTCGGCGGGCGCGTCACGGCGCTAGAGCCGGTCGCGTTCCAGGTGGTTATGACCGGGGCGAACGCCAAGGCGATCGCTTCCCCGCTCAGCGCTACGGCGTTTCAGATGAGCACGGCCGGGAACGACCGGGGCGCGAGTGCGATCGACCTTCAGTTCCTCCGCTCCGCTGTGGCCCAGGTGGCAAGCGGGACTGGTGCCGTAGTCGCTGGTGCTCGCAATACAGCGTCCGCCAACTACGCCGTCGCGCTGGGCTATACATGCACGGCTGCGGCTGTCGGCTCTGTCGCGGCCGGCGAGACGAGCACGGTCGAGAGCACCGGCTACGCTGGCGTTTCGATGGGGCGGAACTGCAATGTGAGCGGAGTGCATTCGGTCGCGCTGGGGTACTACTCCGTCGCGGATCACGCTTCGCAGCTCGCCTTCGCACCGGGTCGCTTCGCGGCGGCCGGCGATTCGCAGGCTAGTCTGCTGGTCGTCAAGGGCGCAACGACGAACGCGACCGAAACCGCACTGACGTTGTTCGGTGCGACCGACCGCATGACGCTGATCGCGAAGGACTGCTGGCTGTTCTCGGTCTACTTGACTGGGGTACAGGACGACCTGTCGAACGCACTGGCGATGAAATTCGAGGGGCTTGTCAAGCGTGTGAGCAATACCACGTCGATCGTGGGCGGTGTCATGAAGACCGTTATTGCGCGTTCTGACGCGGCATGGGATGCATCCGTGGTCGCTGACGACACGCTGGACGCGCTGGTTGTGAAGGTGATCGGGAAGGCCGCTACGAACATTCGCTGGGTCGCGCGGGTACACCTGACAGAAGTGAGCGCTCCGTAATGACGCTGTCCGTTGACAACGTGACCAACACAGTCGCCTCCGACGATAACCTCTTGTTGACGCACGGGGCGGCGAAGAACGTCTTCCTGGACGGCTGTAAGTGGCCGCTGGCGTTCGGTGCGGCCGGTGACGTGTTGTCTACCGATGCGGCCGGAGTGCTCGCCTGGGAGAAGCGGGAGAAGTTGATCGCGACCGATACGACGTTCTACATCAGCGCGTCCGGGAACGATACGACCGGAGCCGGCTCGCTGGCCAGCCCGTGGGCCACGGTCAGCAAAGTGCTCACGTACCTCACCGAGTACGCTATTGCGAAGGGCGTGTGGGTCACGATCCAGCTCGTTGACGGTCAGTATACATGGTCAACCCCGCTGGTGTTCTCGCACCCGTTCGGCGCGCAGATCAGGATTCTCGGGACAACGACTAGCAGCCTGTCGATGACGAGCGTGCAAAGCTCGTCGGGCAGCTCGGGTGACTACTCGATAGTCATTAACATTTCCAGCTCCGTCTCGGGTGTGAGCGTTGGCGATTACGTCTTAATTTCCGCGTCGTCTGGCGGAACGAATCCGCAGATTATCGAAGGCTGCCACGCGGTCACGGCGGTCGATACAGGGAATAACCGGCTCACTATAACGGTAAAGAACGCATACGCCTCAGCCCCGTCCGGCGCAGTGGCGGCAACCGTAGTGGTCGTTAAGACCGTGGTGACTTGTTCGGACACGGCGATTGAAATTGACGTAGGAGCGAGTCTCGGCGGTCTCGATAAGATCGTGTTCGTCGGCCCTGGCGTAGCTACGACGACCGCATACGGACTGAAGGCGATCAAGACTGCCAATGCGATCAACTGCAACATCACGTCGGGACTGGGGTTCACCGGGTTCTATTACGGGATCTACACAGAAAACGGTGGAGTGATTCTCGCCGAGGGCGTGACTGTCTCGTATTGCTACGATGGGATCGCGTCGGCTTTAGGCGGGTTCTCGCTCGCGAAGCTGTCGATCGTGACAGGATGTACGCACTCGGCTGCGGCGGCGTGGTCGTCCGGGTATGTCCATGTAGGGCGATCAAAGCTGTACTGCAATAACTGGGGCGCATACGCGGCGGGGATGGCGTACGTCTGGCACGGCGGAACTGGCGCGGCTGTGTTTGGCAATACCCTCGATTACTCCCCGACAATCAATACTCAGGGTAATGAGTATGGTTTTATTGATAGTTAAAGACGGGATCGTTGTCGCAACGCACGAGCCTCACCAAGAGAAGGAAGTGGCCGGGCTCTATCCGGGATGCTCAATCGTGCGGTATGAGAAGCCGTTCTCTATGCCGAAGGGCGAGCCAGTAAGGAGTGACCCAAGGACAAACGAAGAGAAGGCTGCGGAATACAAGGACAGACGAAGGATCGCGTATCCCGCAATCGAAGATCAGCTCGACATGATCTTCTGGGACAAAGTAAACGGGACGAACAAGTGGGTCGAGTTAATCGCGTCAATCAAGAACACCATTAGACCATAGGGAGCTGAGATGGACAAGCTGAACCTGAGAGGGAAGTATGAGGTCGAACACCTCCGCGACGGGAAGGTGATCGGAAGGTTTGAGTTCAAGAACCTCGTCACGAACGAGGGAAAGAACAAGCTGCTGGACGTGATGTTCCACGGAGCGACCCAGATCGGAACGTGGTACATCGCGCTGGTCGATGCGACCGACGCTAGCCCGGCCGTTGGCGACACGTACGCACAGATCGGCGGGACCAACTCCTGGGACGAGTTCACGGCTTACGGAGAGGCGACTCGCCAGGCATGGGCCGAGGGCGCGGCCTCTGGTCAGTCGATTACCAGCTCGTCGCCGACCGTCTTCAACATCAATGGTTCCGGCACCGTATACGGGATGGCGCTGGTGGGCGGCGGAACCGCGCCGTCCACGAAGGAAGACGCGGCTGGCGGCGGGACGCTCTGGTCTGTTGGCCAGTTCTCGGTCGGCAACATCTCCGTCACCTCGGGCGATCAGTTGCGAGTGACCTACACCTGTAACTCGTAGGGTACTGCCATGCTCTTGTGGGTCGAAGGATTCGATGCGTTCGGGACGACCGACAACGCTGCGCCGTCTCCTACTGGCGTGGTCGGCCGGAAGTACCAGACCGTCTCAACGGAGTCTGGTATGCGAGTCGTTCCGAACCGTTTACTGGGCAAAGCGCTGAAGCTGTCGAATACGAACCAGTATCTACAGCGCACCCTTGCGACGACGAACGCGAAGCTCACTACCGGAATCGCGATCGCCTTCGCGGCGTTTCCTGGAGCGGTTCGCGAAATCATCACGCTCTGGGACGGCGCAACTAAGGGCGTAAATCTCGTCATGCAGACCAGCGGCGAGCTGTCGGTGCGGTTGGGAACAGCAGCGGCGTTCGGTACTACCAGCGGTCTCGCGCTCGGGACCGGATTCAATTACATCGAGCTTGAGGTCGTTTGCGCTGACGGCACGGGCGGAAGCGTCGAGCTGCGGGTCAACGGAGTTGAAGTGCTAAAAGTGACCGGCATCGACACGAGGGCCGGGGCTCACGATTACCACGATGGCATCCGGTTGACCGGCGACTCGTCCATGATCGTGACCCTTGACGACTGGTATGTGGTTGATGGGTCGGGGTCTGTGAACAACACGTTCCTCGGCAATAAGCGCGTGGCAACGATCTTCCCGAACGCGGCCGGCGATTCGGCGCAGTTCACGCCTTCGGCCGGTGCGAACTATGCCGCCGTGGACGAGTCGGTGTGCGACGACGATGACAGCTACGTTCAAGACTCAACGGCCGGGCACGTCGATCTCTACAACTACGAAGCGCTGCCTGCTGGGTTCACCGGAATCTCGGGGCTCATGGTGACAACGGACGTTCGCGTGACGGACGCTACGAGCTTCAGCCTGAAGACCCCGTGCAAGTCTGGGAGCACCACGAGCGAGGGCGACAGCCAATCGGCCGGCGGAACCTCTTACGGATCGAAAGTCCGTGTAATCGAGCAAAACCCAGCCACGAACGCGGCGTGGACTGAATCCGGAATCAACGCGGCACAGTTCGGAATCCAGACGGTATAGCATGGCACTTCGCGCGACAAGACAATACGTTTCGGTGCTCGGCCCGGGCGACGGGAAGATCCGAGTCACGCGGCAGTACGTTTGCGTGCTCGGAACTGCCTTCGTCTTTCAAGGCGACGTGTCGGATTCCGTCAGCGTGTCCGATGGGCTGGAAGCCGAGCGGATCTCCGGTGGCGTTACGCACAACGCCTCCGCGTCGGATTCGATCGCTGTCGGCGTGCAGGATTTCGTATTCGGAACGCTCCCTGTCGAAGACAGTATCACCGCAGCCGACTACGCGACCTGTGCGTTCACGAAGAACGTGCAGTGTTCCGATTCGGCCCAGGTCTCGGATTGCGTGTCCAGGTCCAGGGCAAAGGCGATCCAAGGGCGCGGCGCTGGGTCGTACACGGCAAAGGAAGCTACGCCGTCAACTCCGTACAAGCCTCCTGGCTGGGGCGAATGGCCGTGGCCGGGTCCGTTCCCGCCAGGCTACGCGCCGAGCCTTAGCCTGTCGCTGACCGCGCCGGAGTTTGTCGCTCCAGCAACCCCGGTTAGCGAGATCACGGCGACACTAAAAGACGGACCCAACCAGACGGCTCAGCCGTCCACTCTCATCACCTGGACGGCCACCTGGAAGGACACAGGCGAGCCGGTCGATATCCGAGTCTCCGGCGGCGAGTTCGGCGGCAGTGCGTCCACGGTGTACGCAAACGTCGGCGAGTTCTGGGGCGCGGAGCCGACGCTCGAATTCCCTACCACTGGATCGGACACCGGCCGAACGATCGTACTCAAAGCCGAAAGCACCCCGTTTGAGGGCTACGCGAGCGTGGATGCCGAGGCGGAAATCAGGATCGCCGTATGCTACGAGGAGTCCTGCGAAGAGGACTGCGAAGGAACCGAGTATTCAGGGTGCCTGCCTCCATGCGACAACGCGGTTGCGGGCGGGCTTGAGACGACGTACATCGGGGCGTTCACGCTGACGGCTTGTCGATCGGGCACGGTCGGCGGCTGCTCCTACGTGGACAGGGACGCGGCGATCGCAGCAGGAAACGCGGCCGTTGCCGCGATCAGCGCGTGGGCGGCTGCCCAGGAAACGTACTGCGACTGCATCGACGCGATCGAACAATACACTTGCGAACTGGGCGAGCTGCAATGTAAGCGGTCTTGCCGCGAGAGTAACGGCGGAGACACGTCAGATTTAGACAGCGCGATATCTGACAAGCAGCAGCAGATATCCGACGCCGAAGACGCGCGGGACGAGGCGTATCAGGAAGCTCAGGAACAGCTCGGGATCATGGACGCCCAGGCCGCAATCAGCATAGAGAAGGTAAACGCCTACGCGCCCGAGAGCTGTCAGTATCTCTACAGCAAAGACCTCGGGACCGAGCCATGCACGAACGCGGGCTGCGATGATCTTGGGCCTACGTGCGGCGGCCGGTCAGCGCTGCGATGCCGGGTGTTCTGGCGCGTGCAGCGGAAGACGACGAACTACCTATGCCCAGCCGGCGTGTGGGAAGGCGACTGGCAGACCGTTATGGCGGGCGGTTATACGGTGAGTGGAAAGCCGTACGTTACCTACGCTCCTATGTGCGGCGGCATAGGGTACTACGCCTGCTCGTCTTCGCCTAGCTGTAGCATTCCCGGGTGCAAGCAGACGGGATGGCCGTGCCACAACTGGTACGTCTACGAGGTCCAGGTAGTCAAGCAGTTCTCCGACGTAACCGAAGAGGAATGTTGTGAATAATCTTCCGGAGTGTAAGTACCGAAGGTACTCACGTCGCAGGGACGGTACGGCCCAGCTCCACTGCTTCCTGCGGCGCGGCAACTGCACGGCGAGCGAGTGCATCGCGTGCGACCTGGCGGCGAAGGAAGCCGGCAAGCTCATGGAGTTGTCTGGACCTGACGGAGCTGAGCGAGGCCGCTACTACGAAACGACCGACCCGAATCTAGTGAAGTTCGGGCACGCAAAGCCTTGGACCGTGAAGCACCCGTCGCGTGGGCTGGGCGACACGATCGCGAAGGTGACGCACGTAACCGGCATCGCGGGTGTTGTGCATAAGGTGACGAAGGCGCTGGGGTACGATTGCGGTTGCACCCGGCGGCAAGACATTCTCAACAAGCTAGTGCCATACAAGACCAACAAGAAAGGATAACCGATGGGCGAATACTTGAATCCGTACAAGCTGCAACAGCAGGGCGCTCTCACGCAGATCGGCGCGCAGAAGCAGCAGATGCAGATGGCCCAGGACCAATGGGACTGGCAGAAGAAGATGTACAAGGAGCAGATGGAAGCTGCGAAGGCTCTGTCTGGCACGATGACTTCGCTGGTCGGGCAGTATAACACTGCCTACGGAGACGCAAAGGCCGCTAATGAGGCGCGTTACAAGCAACTGTTGAACATCGCCGATACGACGACCGGCCAGCGCATGGCGGACGTTCGCTCGGCCTATGGCCAGCAGCAGGCCGACGCGATGCAGAACCTCGCGCGGCTTGGCATGTCGAACACCACCATCGCGCCGACGATGCAGATGGGGATTCAGCGCGAGCAGCAGTCGGCGCTCAACCGCGTGGCCGACGAGCTGCAAGGCACGAAGCTCGGGATCATCGAGCGCCGCACGGACGAGTACCCGAACGCGAATCTCCTTATGGCTCTGGCGACGATGTTCGGCCAGGGCGGCGGGATGAGCGGGATGGGCAGCGGAACGATCAACTCCTTTGGCGGACTCAAGCTGTAAGAAAGGGAAGCAATGCCTATTGTCGTAAAGCACGGCGAAGAGAACGGCGGAGCGATGGCGCTCATCGCGGCGCTCGCCGGCATGGGTCAGCGGCCGATTCCGCAGATGCCGCAGATGCACAATCTGATTGGCGACTTGGGCGGGCACGGCCAGGGGCGTATTACGCACTCTGACATTCCGTCAGCTTACCCTGGCGGGATGCCGCTCAGATACGATATGTCGCCAGACGAGCAGCTTCGGTTCCAACAGCAGGCCAAGCAGATGCAGTTCGGCATGGAGCTTGAGCAGAAGAAGGCCGAAGCGAAGATGGAGGCCGACCAGTGGCAGGCTAAGTACACGGCGAAGCAGCGGCAGGAGATCGCCAGCTTCAATCAGGCGAAGCAGGACATCATGAACAATCCGCGATTCTCCCCGCGAGAGAAGGCGTCGGCGATCCGGGCGATCGACCTTCAGCAGGCGAACATCCAGCCGTCGCTGATGCCGCGAGACCCGAACCAACCGAAGTTCCCTGATGGGCAGGACGTTGGGCAAGTCTGGAAGGATGAGAACGGATCGGTCGTCACGCGAGACCCTGACGGCAAGGTGCGGTTGGTGCAGCGATTCGACCAGAGCCCCGAGGCAGCGCAACTGAAGGTACAGGCCGAACAGCAGAAGCGAGTCGCCGACCTTCAGGTGAAGCAGCAAATGGAGGTCATGAAGCTGCGGGCGAAGCTGGCGTCGGAAGACGTTCAGGTCGGCAGCGGCGAGAACGCGACCTTCCGAAAGCGCAGCCAGAAGGAAGTGGACGAGATCATGCAAGCCGCAATGGGCGGCGGCAGTCAGGGGCAGCAGCAGGAGAACGCCCCGTGGTGGCGCAGGCCAGAGAATGAGGGAATGCGGGCGACAGTCAGGGAGCGGCGGATGCCCGATGAGGTCGGATACGCCCATGCGTATCTGCGAAATCTCAAGAGTAAGTACGGCTCCTTTGATAAGGTTCCCGAAGAGGAGCGCGATCAAGCCCGTCAAGCGTCCGACCTTGTCCGTCAATATGCATCCTTGGTACAGTAATGTCCACCATCGACCCCGATATCCTGTCGTTCGTTCCCGATGCCCCTGAGCCCTCTAAGCCAGACAGGGAGGTCTTGAGCTTCGCCGACGAGGGCGAGAAGTTCCTGCGCAAGGAGCTGGAGAGCACGCGCAAGAAGGTCTTCGCCAAGCAGGAAGAGCGAGAGCGGGAGCGGGAGGAAATGCTCAGCTTCGCCCGCAAGAGGCTAGGCGAGTCTTGGACCCCGAACCTCAAGGCGACTGCCGTGGGGCTCGGCACTGACGTGCTCGCCCCGTTGGTCCGCACAGTCGGCGGATTCGAGACGGCCGACAAGATTAACCGCTTAGCCTCGGCCTACCAGCAGGCGGCTGCCGAGATGGACGAAGGGGGCGTCGTCCCGCCGATCATCAAGCGTGGACTGCGAGGCGTCGGCCGGACGCTGCCGGTCATGGTCGCAGCCTCCCCGGCTGGACCGTTCGGGCCGATCGCGGTCGCGGCCACCCAGGAAGCGGACAAGGCGATCACTGAGGGCCAAGACGCCGGGCTCGAAGGCGGGAAGCTGGCCGGTTACGCCATCGGCCAGGGGGTGATCGAAGGCAGCGTGGCGTCGGTCTTCCAGAAGGTCGGCCTCGGCGGCGCTGAGAAGATTCTCGGCGGCAAGCAGGCCGCCACTGCCGGCATCCGCGCTGGGTTGAAGAGCCTTGGCCGGAGCACCCTGGAGGAGCTGCCGGAGGAGATCATCACGGAGATCGGGCACAACGTAGCCACGGCCGTCTCGGGGGTGGACCCGAAGGCCACGTCGCTGGGCAGCCTGATGCAGACGGCAGCCGACACAACGGTTCAAACTCTCATGACGATGGGAGTCGTCGGGGGGCCTGGCGTGGCGAAGTCCGCCAGCCTTGGCCGGCAGCTCAAGGTTCGGAACGAGATCATTAAAGCGGCCGAGTCTGGCAAGGCTCCGTCGCGGGCGCAGTGGAAGAAGTGGGGGCTTGACCCCGAGAAGGGTCAGTCGATCAAGGATCGCCGTGCCGTGGTGAAGGAGCTGGCGGGCACGTTCACCTCGGCCAGCAAGGCGGCGGCCCCGGCTGCTGTTGAGACTCAGATAGCCACGGCGGCCTACGAGCGGCCCGAGGCCCAGGAAGCCACTGCCGAGGCCCAGGAAACCCAGGTTGCCCAGCCAGAGGTTTCCACCCCCGTCGCCGAGCAGGCGGCCCCAGCGGTCTCCCAGGAGATCCAGGCGGCACAGCCCGAGGCGATGACGATGGAGACCCAGCAGACGGCAATCGAACCACAGGGCGACGACACGCAAGAGGCGGGTGGCTGGATCGGGCCGGTCGAGCATGACATGGAGGTTGAGGCCGTGGGGACCGGGGAGGTCTTCGGCGGCCGTGAGGTCGTTCGCGAGATCCAGTCGATCTGGAACGCGCCGGTGCGAATCGGGCGAACCGGGCGCAAGAAGACCGTGCGTGGGTTGTACAAGCTCAGGCCGGAGGTCGTTCGGCTAGCTAAGGGCGAAGAGGCATCCCCAGCCGTCGCGGCCCATGAGATCGCGCACCACTTAGACAACACGAGCGATATCCTGAAGAAGGCCCCCAAGGACGCCAGGCAAGAGGTCGGGGTACTGGATTACGACCAGTCGCAGAAGCGTGACTTTGAGGGGTTCGCGGAGTTCGTGAACGCCTATATCACTGGGTCTGCTGCCGTCAAGAAGAGGATCGACTTGAAGGCCGAGGTGCCGAAGTTCCTGGCACACTTTGAGAGCTGGCTCGGCGCGCACCCTGAGACGAAGGCGAAGATCGAAGCGACGAGAGACGCCGTGACGCGATGGCGCAAGGCCGGCGCGGTCGGGCGAGTCAAGGGTCAGATCAGCAAGACCGGCCTGGACGTGCCGGATACCCGGCCGATCGTAGATCGTGTCAACGAGTGGAAGGAATTCCTGTACGCCCGCTTCAAGGAAGAGGGCCGCCCGATCCAGCGGTTCACGAAGGAAGCGATCGCTCGCGGGTACGATCCCAAGGGCGATGCGACCCCATTCGAGCACTATAACGCCCTTCGCCAGATTGGCCCGCACTTCGCGACAACGGCGATTGAGCAAGGCGTATTCCGGCTGTCGGACATGCAAAAGATCGGCCCGTCGCTACGCGAAGCGATGGCGGAGATCGGCGACCAGAAAGACTACGAGAACTTCTGCGCGTGGGCATACGCTCGTCATGCCATTGAATCGTGGCAGCACGGTCGCAATCCGGGTATTACCCTGGACGATGCAAACTCTGCGTACAGTCTGCTCTACGATCCCAGGTACGAGCGAGCTGCCGATAAGGTGACGGCTTTCAATAACGCGCTGATTGCTGTGCTGGCTGATACTGGCGCGATCGACGGAGATACCGCCAAAAGGATGATTGAGAAGTACGAACACTACATTCCTCTGGAGCGGGCCAAGGAAGGTAAGGGGCTTGGCGGCGGCGGGCGGCGTATGGTCGATCTGTCGGCGGCCGTAAAGCAACGGCGCGGCAGCGGGCTGCAAATCATCGACCCGATGGAGTCTACGCTCTCGCGTGCGATCCGGCTGTACGAACGGGCGGCCCAGCAAGTAGTGACGAACAAGCTCGTGGAAGTCGCGACTAAGACTAAGGGGATGGGTGAGTGGGTCGAAGAAGTTCCGACGAAAGTTATCGCGACGAAGTTCTCGCTTACAGAGGTCATGGGGCAGCTTGAGTCTGCTGGCATCCCGAAGGAAGCTGTCGAATTGCTAATGGAAGTGGTAGATCCGACTACGCTCCTGACGGTCTGGCGTCCTGACTTGATGAAGGTTCACGATCAGCCGATCGTGCGCGTCACGATCAACGGGCAGCCGCGATTCTTTCAGGTCCACCCGGAGCTGGCTCAGGCGCTCGGCGGCCTCGATACTCTACAGAACCTTGACCTGGCGACTCGCACGGCCCGTGCCTTGACGGGAATGCTGAAGCTGGGTGCGACCCGGCTCAACCCGGACTTCATCCTTAGCAACGTCGCCCGCGACTTCCAGACCTTCCTGATGCAGGGCGAGAAGGGCCTGAAGGGTGCGTTCGATCCGGCGAAGTACGCGGCGGCCTACGTAGTGTCGGAGCTGCGGCACGCGGCCGGCGAGAAGGGTGATGGAGTTGTCGAGCTGTTCCGCAAGATGGGCGGCGAGCTTTCGACCTACGCCGGCCTGGATCGCAACCGGCTACGCAAGGGAGTCCGCCGGACTCTGGCCGGCAGGCCGAGCAGGCTTGCGACCGCGCTTAACATTGCCGGTACGTCTGAGATCGCTCCGCGTATCGCAGAGTTCTCTGCGATCCTGAAGAAGGAAGGGTGGCTTGAGCGAGTGGAGGCGGGCCAGACTCCGCCCATGTCCGTGTTGATTCGAGCGATCAACGCGGCGCATGACGTGACCGTTGACTTCCGGCGTATGGGTAAGTGGGGGCGATACCTCAACTACTACATCCCGTTCTTCAACGCGCGGCTTGAGGGCCTAGACAAGGTGATCCGCACCTTCAAGGACAAGCCGACTCGCACGGCGCTGCGCGTTGCCATGAGCATCGTTCCGGTGGCTATCGTGTACTGGCTTAGCCGGCACGATGACGACGACTACAAAGAGCGGCCTGAGTGGTTAGACAACTTCTTCGTGCTGAAGGATTCCGAAGGCAACCCGGCCTTCCGCATTCCGAAGTCGCAGGAGTGGGGCGTGCTCGAAAGCGGAATCGAGCGAATGCTTGACGCGATGTACGACAAAGACCCGGACGCGATGAAGCGATGGGCGAGCCAGGTCGTCATGAGCATGAACCCCGGGTCTCTGCCGGGCGGAGTGACGCCGCTGTTTGAAACGATGTTCAACTGGGATTCGTTCCGTGATCGGCCGATCATCTCCCAGTCGCTTCAGAAGCTCCAGGCCCAGGATCAATTTTATGAGTACACGTCGAAGTTCGCGAAGGAAGTCGCCCGCACCTTGCACGATGCGAGCGGCGGGAAGGTGAGCCTGAGCCCAGCGAACATCGACCACCTGGCTAACGGCCTGAGCGGCGGGCTGTACAGCAAGATCAATGCACCGATCGACAAGCTGATCGACCGCAGTGAATGGGGCATGGCGGACGTGCCTGGGCTGAAAGGCTTATCGCTGAAGAAGGACTACGCGAAGAGCGTTGACGACTTCTACGCGCACAAGGAAACGATCGACAAAGCGCACGAGTCGGGCGGACTGCGCGGAGAAGAGGCTGGCGATCTGAACGAGTGGCGGAAGCTGCAATACGTCTCGGCGCTGATGACCGACATACGGAAGGCCGCCCGGTCGCTGTCCAAGGATGACAAGACCCAGACCGACCTGGCGCTGATCGGTCTGGCGCGGGCCGCCCTCGGCCGCGACCCCCTGGCCCGCTACCCCAACCCGCTGGCTGATCCCTCGGTAGTACCCGGCGAGGCTCAGTCGGCCGTGCGGAAGCATATCGCGCAGAAGGCTGTAGCAGCGTCCAATAGCAGCCCGAAGTCGTACAAGGAAGCTGCCGCAGCCGCGAGCTACCTGCGCGCGATGGGCGTGAACAGCGAAGTCGCCAGGAACCTTGCATACTCCAGGATGCGGTCGCATGGCGTGAAGCCCGAGACGGCACAGGCCCGCGCGGGGAGAACGAAACGCAGCCTTCCCTAAGCGGCCTCCGTCATAATAGATATATACACTCGTCTCGCCCTCTTCGTGGTGATCCCGTGAAGCCCACTAGCGACATTAAAGCCGGAGATATTATCGGTTTTTCGGGGCGATATTGGCATAGTGTGCTCATCAACATCTGCACGTTCGGGCTTCCCTTCTGGAGTCTCAGTCATGTAGGCATCGTGGCCCGCGCAAGGGACGGGAGACTCTTGCTATTCGAGAGCACGGACGACTCGACCATGCCGTGCGAGATCGCCGGCAAGACTGTCGTTGGCGTCCAGGCACACAAGCTGGAGGACATTCTCAAGAGCTACAACGGTCGCGTATGGCACTACCCGCTGTACCGCCCGTTGTACCGGCACGAAGATAGGCGGCTAACCGGCTTCCTCATGAACCTGATCGGACGGCCGTACGACAATAGCGGCGCGATCCGCGCTGGCGGCCTACTGTTCGCTCGCGTCATGTCGCTGCTGCACGACGAAGACTTCGGGATGTTGTTCTGTTCGGAACTGACCGCTGCGCCGTACTCGCATATCGGGCTGTTCTCGACCACTAACGCAAGCCAGTGGAGTCCGAACAAGCTGATGCGTGCGCTGCGGCGCAGGAATATCGTCTATAAGCCGAGGAGACTGAAGTAGTGAAGAGAGTAGTGAGAATCCTGGCGGCCCTGTACCTTTTGCTCTGCGCCTTGATTATCTGTCACGCGGCGTTCGGCCAAGAGCGCCCGGCTGTCAATATCCCGCCTTCGTGGCGGCAGGGCAACTGGCTCGGGCCAGAAGGCGAAGGCTCGTGCGTTCACGCGACGATGGTGTCGCTGTTCCGCTGGCAGGGCCGCGAGTACATGGCCGAGTATTGGAAGCAGAAGTACGCGGACGGAGAGAACCCTTGGCGGCTCGCTGAAAAGCTAGACCGAGAAGGCGTTCGCTATGCGTACACCACGGACGGAGACGTGAAGTTCCTGGAGTGGGCCTGCACAACGCGGCGCGGTTGCGGCATCACGGTCATGGGCGGCGCTCACATGGTCGCCCTCGTTCACTTGGACGCCGAGTGGGCCGCGCTGTTGGACAACAACAACACGAGCGAATTCCTTTGGATTCGCCGGGACGTTCTTATTGCACATTGGAAGGCAAGTCGCGGCTGGGCGGTTACGCCAGTGTATACCCCCGCCGCGCCGCTGCCTGTTTCACCGAGACGTTAGTTCCTTTTCCATTCCCAACAAGAGGAGAGACGCATGAAAAGTGTCCTGCTGAAAACCGCACTAGTGCTGCTCGCAGCCGTGTGCCTCGTGTCGCTGTTTGCAGCGATCGCACCGGCGGCCGAAGAGCGCGTAGTTGATCTGCCGAACGACGGCGCGAAGTGGCACCTGAGCATTGTCGGCAACGTGAATGATCCGGTCTACGCCAAGACGTTGAGCTTCTTCTATTCGCACGAGAAACTGAACACGCTGAAGAAGCAAGTCCACTTCTACATCGTGAACGACGACACCGCCACGTTCCGCGATCGCTACGCTGCGACGATTAGAGAACTGCCGACCGTACGAATGCAGATGCCAGATGGCGTAGTGATCTACGAGCGAACTGGCCGGCTGATCCCTAGTACGCCCGCTGAGCTGTATAGTGAGATCGCTAACGCTGTCAGGAACGCGCAGCTCCCGTGCCCATTCAATCGGTGCCGACCTAGACCGGCCCCCGCCCCCGCGCCAGAGCCAGCGCCCATGCCGCCCAGAGTCGATCCGCCCGCGCCTCCGCTTAATGACTTCATCGGCCCGCCGGTTGTGGATGAGCCCGCCCCAGCGACTCTCCCTCCCGGTGCGATCATCGCCATCGTGGCCGGCTGCATGTTTGCCGGAGGTTGCGTCGGTCTCGTCCGTCAGTGGAAGCGCACTTACGCGAAGATGTAAGCGCGCCTCAAGGTTCCCCGTTTTTCCATCACGATCCAAACGAAAGGCTTCTGAAGTATGACTACCCTTGAAATCGTCCTGCTGTCCGTTCTCGCGTTCGTTCTGGCCGCCGCCGTTGTCGCGTGGCTATTCCGCAAAGACACCGAGATCGAAAACCGTCGTCGCGGCGCTGCGAAGCTGGCCGCTGTGCTGGCCAACCTCGGCCTGAAGCGGACACCCGAATTCCTCGTGGACTATTCGGTCGGCGATTACAGCGGCATGGCCGTGAAGATCAACGAACTGGCCCGCCTGTTCCTGGATGGCGAGGAAGCCGTGGTCGCTGAGTTCGGTAAGGTCTTCGATTCCGTCTTGGCCGCCAAGCTGAAGAGCGAGAGTGGACGGGCCTTTATTGCCGCCAAGCTGGCCGACGCCACCAAGGCTGACGACGCCAGCGTCATTAAGCAGGCCCCGGCCCCGGCCGTCGTCCCCGTTGCCTAATCACACGCGAAACGGAGTGATCGCGTAGAACAGCTCCGGCCGGTCGCGTTTAGTCTACTCGCGACCGGCCGGTTCCATAGGAGACGGCTATGCGGAATCTTTTGTTCGTTCTGGCGCTGCTGGTCGCGACGATCGCCGGGTGTGGGACGGAAGTACCGTCTGCACCGAAGGTGAGGGTTGTTGCGTTCACGGCTGCCTGGTGCGGGCCGTGCCGGCAGGCCAAGCCTGCGCTTCTGTGTATCGCCACTGCCGGGGTAGATGTGCAGGTGATCGACGTTGACCGGCAGCCAGACATTGCAAAGCGGTATGGCGTGGCGTCGGTCCCGTGCTTCTTCGTGTTCGCGCCGGGCAGGGAGCCGGCTTCCACTCATGACATTTTAGAGGTCGTTCGACTAGTGCGGAGGTAGGGATGCGTTTGGCAGCGTACGGAGTAATCGCAAGCGTGTTCGCGGTCGGGCTCCCGGAGCCGGCCGTGCAGTACACCGCACTCACAATCCTGGGGTCCATGCTCTGGTATCTCATGGCCCGCGCCTTTCCCGCCCACCTCAAGGCGCAGAGGGACGCGACGGCTGCGTTCCTGGCTGAACAGGACAGGGCTCGCAGGGACTTCAGGCGCTCGCTACGGTCGCTTAATCGTGGCCTTGACAAACTAGCCACGGCCGTACAGGATTGCCCTAGGAAGCGGTCCTAGGGCACACAGCGGGCATTCACCAAGGCCGCCACCAAGGCGGCCTTTCTTATTGGAGAAATCACGCTAATGGGTGGCAGTGTACATACGCTTTCCCTCAAATTCTATCGGTCTCTATCGACCGATTTCTGGTTGCCGACCGTCTTCGTAAGTCCCTAATTCAAAACGATTTGCGAAGGATTACGGAACGTAATTTCTATCTATTACTGAGATGCAGACGTTCTGGATTGTCGCTTAGTAACAATTGTGCAGGAAATAGTTTACGAAATATCACGGAAAGTACGCTTTTCCCGGCTACGCTCACTTGTACGCTCGCGCCTCGGGAATTACCCTAGAGTGTAGGCAACTTGGGTAAACTACACTTGAGTGAGCGAGCGACGTATGCACAAAACCAGACAGACCCTCGTGGAGGAGTTCCGCGAGTGGAAGCGCAATCGACCGGACTTCCCGCTGACTGTTCACCCCGCCGGCCAATGGTCACGGAGGATTAAGGGGAAGGTCCGCTACTTCGGCGCTCTGGGCGACCCCGACCGTGCGCTGAAGCTCTGGCTTACCGAGAAAGATTACCTACTGGCTGGTGTCGAACCTCCCACCTGCGCCGAGGGCATGACGGTCGGCGAGCTGCTGACTGCTCACCTCAAGGATGTTGACAAGCGAATCGAGGCGGGTGAGCTGTCAATGTGGACGCGGACCCACTATCGCCCGCTTCCGGCAATCTTCAAGGCCGCTGGCCTATTCGGTATGCCGGTCAGGTTACTTGCCCCCGGCCACTTTGAGAAGATTAAAGAAGTGCTGGTAGATTCCAAGCTGTCGCTCAGATCGCAGGCCACGAGAATAGCCGATATCAAGGCAGTGTTCTCCTGGGGCGCTGATGTAGCGGGAACCCCGAAACCAAACTACGGCCGCTTCCGGCCAGCGAAGCTGGAGCTGATCGAGGCCGAACAGGAGCAGTCCGGCAGGGGTCGGTTCCTTGACAGGGAGCTGATCTTGTCGATTCTGGGGGCTGCAAAGCCTGCGCTGAAGGTAGCGGTTCTACTGGGGATCAACTGCGGTTTTTACCAGGGAGATACGGTAGAAATCACGTTGGGCAACCTACACTTAGATAGTGATATTCCATACCACGATTTCCGCAGGGTTAAGACAAAGCGGCCTCGCATGGCCGTCTTGTGGCCAGAGACCGTTGAGGCGATCGTTGACTACCGAGACAACTACAGGAAGCCGGCTAGCGAAAAAGAGAGGAGATTGCTGCTGACTGGCGGAAAGCCGTACGGACCAAGAGGGGCGCAGGCGATGTATGGTCGGTTCGACAGATTGGTTGGAGATTCCGAGAAGCGGCCTGCCGGCGCAGGTTTAGGCTCCCTCCGCCATACCTACGCGACCATTGTTGATTCTGTTCCTGACCAAGCGATGGTAGACCTGACGATGGGACACGCCAGAAAAGGCATTCGCAGGAAGCATTATGTTCAGTTCAACATCAATGAGCTTCAGAGATTGAAGGCAGTGTCGGACGTGGCCAGGAAGTGGTTGTACGGAGAAGACTCTTGATTTAATCGCCGGTTCCAGATATCATGGAGTTAGCGTCTTCGTTTGATTAAAGAGAGTTTTTACCAGAAAGAAGCAATTATGAAGCGATACGTCTTGCACCCGCGCGTACGCAACGAATTGCGACACAGAGTTCTTGAGAGTTGGCTTACGCAGAGAGAGATTGCACGAAGGACTGGCCTGTCCGAAGGAACCGTTGTGCGACTGTTAGGCGATGACGCGAACACGAAGATCGCCTCAATTGCAGCCGTAGCTGATGTTATCGGCTGCGACGTGAAGATGATCCTTGAAGCAACTAACCACGATGAAGAGTCGGCACTTCCGCCGAAATCCCCGATACTACCGGCGTTCTGTATCGCTGACGAAGAGAAGAAGGACGAATCTGCGCGAGACGCCAAGCCAGTTAAGAGGAAGAAGCAACATTAGACCGAGCATCAGAGAGAGGCACCGATGAAGCAAGCAGTGATCTACACCCGTTTCAGCCCACGCCCCAACGCCCAGGAATGCGACTCGTGCGAGAAGCAAGAGGAGCGTTGTCGCGTGTATTGCGATCGTCACGGCTACGAGATCGTGGCTGTATACTCCGACAAGGCGGTGACCGGCCGCGTCTTCGATCGACCCGGACTTCAGGACGCGCTGTCCTCATTGAAGCCTGGGATGGTACTGCTCGTTGACGTGAATGATCGAATGGCACGCGACATGCTCGTGGCGCTGACGATCAGATTCGAGGTCGAGCGCACCGGGGCGACACTGGAGTTCGCGGACGGATCGCCAGGGTATTCGACGCCCGAGGGCGAGCTGTTCCAGAACATCATGTCCGCCTTCGCTGCTTATGAGCGGTCCAGGTTCGCCCGACGAACGAAGGCAGGGCTCGCGAAGAAGAAGGCGCGGGGCGAGTGGCACGGCAAAGTGCCGGTCGGGTATCGAGTGGAAGGGAAGCGGCTGGTCGAGCACCCCGGAGAACAGCTTGCGATTCGCAAGGCACGGGAGCTGCGGGATCACGGGTGGAATTCGGAGGTAATCGCCGATCTACTGACTCAGACGATCGGCCTATGTCGCGGTAAGCCGTGGAACGAACGCACCGTGCGGAGAATGCTCGCACGAGACCCGCTTGCTGCCTAATGAAAAAGGCCCGCACTGGCGGGCCTTTTTCATGCGCTCGCGGCATCACTGCACGGCAAGGCTGTGCTCTTCTGCGATCTTGTCGCAATACTTCCGGTCGAGTTCGATCAGCGTGCAGCCGAACCCAAGGCGCTCGCACACGCGGAGCGTTGTTCCCGTGCCGCCGAACGGATCAAGCACCGTGCCGCCGGGCGGTGTCGTCAGCTTCAGGCACCTCTCGACAAGGCCCTCGTTCAGTTGAGTCGGGTGCCAGGCCCGACGCTGCTTGGAGTTGCCCGTGACGCGGGGGAAGTCGAACACGTCACCGGGCACGCGGCCTATCGGATTGGCTCGCTTGTCGCCGTTCAGCATTCGCCACGATGCCACACGAACCGAGTCCGGGAATAGCGGCGCGTTCTTCCAACGGAGGCGCAGCAGTGGCCGATGATTATTGCCGAGGTCGCGGTGGTTGTGTTGGCCGAAGGTGAAGGTCTGCACGCAATGCTTCGCCTCAAGCAGCGGGTATTCGCGCAGCAGCTCGTAAACCTTCCAGCCCACAGCAAACGACCACCTGGAGTTGTAGCTCACCCACACCGACCTTGCGTGAATGACGAACAGGCTGATGCACCGATACAGCCAGTCGATGTAATCGCCTTCCGGGGCCTTGTCCTTGTAGCTATCGTACTTCAATCCGATATTGTCCGGAGGGTCGGCAAAGATCGTATCATACATGCCCACCCGCAAGCTATTAAGGCAGTCCCCGTGAATCAAGGTGTGCTTCACTCAGTCTCTCCTGTGTTGAAGTCCCGCGCCCAAGCGTCGTAGATTTCCCCGTGGAAGGCCGACCACCTACCACGGTGCTCGTATGCTTCTTCGATCGCCAGGACGTGAGCCCACTCGTGCAATAGTGTATCGACCTGGCTCTGCGGGTCGCCGAGGCTATCGACGTAGATCCGGAAGTCTCCGCTAGCCAGGCCGATCGTCATGCCGCTGTGCCGCACCCGGGGCCGGCGAAGGACTCGCACGGCCCCCTGGGTCGGAAAGCATCGGCGCAGATTGCGAATCAGCGCACGCCAGTCCTTTGTATTCATGCTTCCTCCATCGTCTCTAGCTCGAAGCAGCTTCTCAGGTACTCTTCGATATCGCCTTCCTTGACGTGCCGCAGAATGTTCCACGGCCGAGGAAACAGAATCGCGCTGCCTCCGTGTTCGCAAAACTCCCGGCAGTTGTCCTCGTTGTCATCAACGAGCAGCGCACCTGGGCCGGCGAGAAGGCGCTTGTACGGCCCGCCCATGTAGAACTGGCGGCGGAAGTATTCCGGACAATGCTCGCGAATCCATTCGAGCTTGCCAGCCAGACAGTCCGGACTCAGCGTTGCCGTCGTGAGGATGAATACATTCTCGGGTCCGACTGCATCACGAGCGAGGCGGATCAGCGGCCAGAACTGGGGCGACTTCGGAATGGTTGCCCAGACTTCCCGCTTCATTTCCGCCCAGAACGCGGACGGATGGAACACATCGGTAGGGTGCAGCATACCGGCCGCTTGCGATATGTTCCACCCAGCTTCGATCGGGTACGAGCTGTAGTCGCTCGACCCGATCGGGCACCCCACGCTCCGCAGCGCGTGCGGAGCGAATGTATTCAGAACGTCGTCGAGATCAAGGAAGACTCTGTTTATGCACATCAGTAATCTTCTCCCTGTACCGGCGGGGGCGAGAGTGGAGTTCTCTTGGCTGGCGAAAGTTCCTCTCCAATCGGATGCGTCAGCCCCGGCGGCAGATCGTTCAGGCTGGCCGGCAGAAGCCCCTCGTCAATCCGCTCGGCCGTGTCGAGCAGGCAGAGGAAATTCCAACACGCCTGAGCCAGGTGCGGCTCGTCGCGGTCGCCGCGCAGCCACTTCATGGCATGGCGCAGGCCGGAGTCCATGTAGCGGGAGAGCGGGATGCCCTTCTCCCAGTTGCGAGCGGCGTACTTCTTCGCGCCGGCCTCGTAGACTTTGGCGACAGCGAGGATCGCCCGCACCGGCAGGAGATCCATGCGCCCCTTGCCTTCCTGGCCGTCACGCACCGCGCCGGTGCTAAACTCAGATCGCGTTCCGGAGTCCTTCAGTGTGATGCTACTCATCAGTTGCCCTTTCTCTTGGGTTTGGTCAGGAAGATGGGGGTCGCTTGGGTCAGGCCGTACTGCCGGTCAATCACGATGAACGTCTGGGTCGGATGTTGGAATTCGGCCTTGATCTCGACCGAGTATTCCGAGTAGCCCATCAGCGACCCGCACGAGACCCACTTGGGATAGTGGGCCAGGAACGTATGCCAGTGGCCGAACACGTCGAAATCCACCGGGTCAACCTTGTCCCACTGAGCGACGGACTTGTTGACGGGAATCGTGATCCCGCCGACCCCGCCCATGTACCGCAGTCCGTCACCGTGGTGGAAGCGGACACGGCGGCCCATGATAGTCTGGGTGTTGTGGTAGCCCTGGCCGACTTGCCAGTACACCCGGGTCGAGCTGGCGTAATACTTCGCCAGTGTCTTGTACAGCAGCCACTCGTAGCTATTCTTACACGAGGTCTTGATCCGCTTCTTGACCGTGGTGCGCCCGTGATTGCCGACGCACGTAGGCACGAAGATCGGCAGCTTCGTCTCGCGCTGCCATAGGTCGATCCCCGAACAGATCATTTCCTGGAGGAACACACACGCCTCAGTCGGGCTCAGTGAGTTGGTCTCCATCAACTCTTCGTGGATGTAGCCCGACAGCAGATCGCCCAGTAGCGGGTGCCACAGCTCAACAACCGGAGCGAGCGAGCCCTGCCAGTCGATCAGCTCAAGCACCTTGGCGTAGAACCGCTTGATGCGGGCCTCGGCCTCGGCCAGGTCGAAATGGTTCTTGCCATTGACAGCCTCGGCCGAGATCCGCTCCTCAACGTGCCAGTCCGTGGCCGGAACAACGGCCGCGACTCCCTTGGACTTCTTCACCTTGGCCCGCTCGAATCTCTGGATGCTCGGCGCTCCGCCGATGGAGACTAGCGCCTCGACCCTCCGCTCCAGAGAGATCGCCGAGTCGATGGCCTCTTCGTACTTCCTGCGCCAGCGGGCGACCTCGTCGCGGGCCTTCGTCAGTTCGATGCCAGCGGTCTCGGAACGGGCGGCGTCAATGAGTTCCTTCGGGTTCTTTCTAACCATTAGCGATCAGCTCCTTGAGGGTGCGTACGATAGCGACACAAGTACGATTGATGCCGAGTTGGTCCTTCAGAAGCCGAGCGACAACCCACGGCGCTGCATCTGGCGTCGTGCGCATTGCCTCGGCGACGGATCGTATGTACTGCTGATCCTTCTCCGAGAGCTGGAAGAACCAATTGCGCTTCGGCCGCTCAGGTACGGCTGCTTGCAGGAGTTGGTCAACGGTCATTCGCGCCTTAGCCATTCGCTTCCTCCAGTGCCTTCTCGATTCGGGTTGCTAGGTGATAAAACAGCGGGTTAGTTACGACCTTGAGATCATTCAGTGACACTACATCGCACAGCAGCGCATGGAATTCCCTGCATCTGTCGCTTGTTGCGGACGATAGATTCCACGTCCTGCCGGCTTCCTGGCTGCGATCCATGAAGATGATCGCCTTGCAGGTGGGGCACTTCCTTGGGTCGCCCTCGGTCACTACTGGCTTACTGGTTCCGTGTCGCAGGTACATCGTCCTACGAATCGCTGAGATGACGCTTTTCGGCACCCTCGTCCTGGCCTCGATGGCACCAACGGGCCACTTCGCAAGGAGCAGGCCGCGTATCTCGCGATTAGCTTTCTCGTCAACCCTGGCTGCAATGTCGCATACACGCGCGATACGTTTCGCGGTTGCGCGTGATACGCCCTCAGTCGCAGCTATCTTTTTGTAGCTGACGCCTTCCTTCAGGAGTCTCTTAATTCGTTCTTCTACTGAGTGCGGAATCATTCAATCCTCGTGATAGTAAGCACTACTCTTGGGTGTTGTTTGTCGATGGAGAATGTCGGTGACTCACGTTTCATGTGCTCGTAATCGTCGTCAACTACCAGCCCGGCATCCCTGAGTCCGTCGTAGGCGGCCTTGAGCGAGCCCATCGCGTTGTCTTGGTCACGGCGTCGGTTTGTTGCATAGAAGAAGTCTGCCTTCACGAGCACCTTCTGCCAGGGCATCGACTCGATACCCTCAGCTTCCACTGCATCACATGCCAGCCGACGATAACGCTTCGTGGCGCTGGCCTTAGCGAACCGCCCGCCGATAGTGGCGACCGTGCAGTTCGGCTGAAGCACCTTGGCCGGCAGCGGGAGTATGATGGTTACTGACTCTTGCACTGTTCGCCTTCCTTCTTCTTCGCCATGAATTTCTGGTAGTTCTCCGCAGTCCAGAACGAGATCCCGTCACCATGCGGCGCGGATGCGATCTCCCCAGCCTCCGCCAGATCGGAGATCATGTGCCCCCGCTCAGGCCCCTTAGCCCATTGCGTCTTGCGCGTGAGCAGCCACTTCGGAATCCCATTGATCCCGGCGTCCCTGATTACGGAGATAACTCGGCGCTTCTTTGCGTCGGTCTCGCACGTCACGATCTCAGGCACTACGTTGGTTCCGAAGTGATTCAGCAGATACTTAATCAGCCGGCAGGCGTAATCCGCGTTCGCGGCGCTGATGATCGGGCTGTCGAAGTTATCGCCGGCAGCAATGATAAGAGCGATGCGACGCGCGTTCTCCTCGCCCTTGGCCCACAAGCAAGCAAGGGCCGAAAACTCTCGTCCGTATCGCGCTGTCTCGGCGTCAAAGTCAACGAAGATACGCTCGGCTTCTGGCGACGTTGGAACAACCATCGGTTTTGGCGGAGCGGATTCGTATTCCTCGCCATTCCATGACACGATGGAGTCGATCCGCGTTCCGGCCGGAGGCTGCGTCTTTCCGCGCTCAAACCAGGCGCGCACCTTCTCGATAACAGAGTCAGGCGGAGGCGGAGCATTGCGAACGCGAGTCTTCTCTGGTATCGAGTCTGAGCAGAACACGAGGCAGCGGCCAATCCACCCGTCCTGTAGCTCGGCTTGCGATATTCCGTCAGTGAATCGTTCGGGTGTGGACGTGCCGTAGATACAGCAGCACGGCTGAGTGATTGTGCGCTGCTTCTCCGCGTCGGCGTACTCGCGGCCCTTGTACACGTCGCCAGCGGCCGAGTACAGTTTCATCAAGCACGAGATGACTTGAGACTGGCAAGAGGTTCCGGACTTGACCGACGATAGCAGTAGGCCGATCTCGTCCCACAGGAATAGCGTAGACGCCTCGCGAGACACGCGATCTTCGATTGCTGAATCGGAGGTGATACCGTCTCCGCCAAGTAGCTTCGTGCATTCGGCCGCAGCGCATAACTTGCGGATCTGCCTGATGGCTCCCGTCTTGCCAGATGAAGATGGACCGACCCCCATGCAATACAGGTTCGTTCTTCCGCCCAGCTCGTCTTCGATCTTGCGGCCGAACAGCGCGCCCATGAATGTCAGTGCGCAGGCCAAGGATAAGAACGGTTGCTGCCGGATCGCCGTCGCATTCATCCACGAGCAGATTTCCCCGGCCAGCCCGGTCGGCTTGCACAGAAATTCAAGCTCCCCGTCGCGCTCGACCGGCTCGGGCTGCGGCGGCGTCGGCTCGGGACGCGGCCCGGCCGCCCGGCCCGCCTGCTTCGCTTGCATGTACGCGACGATCTTGTTGATATGCTCTCGTGACATTTCCGGATTGTCGGGCTGGACATAGCCGGACTCGTACAGCAGCCAGCCTTGCGACTTCTGCGGCGGGTTCTTCCGTGATTCGCTGATTTTGCGGTTGAAGTCCTTCTCGTCCTTGGGGTCCGCCAGGTTCCACGGCGGCACGCAGCGCGGGTTGTACTCCCGCACCAGCAGATCGCGGGCCTGGCTGTCGCTCAGCATGAAGCCGTGGATCATGCAACCGGCGGCGCGAAGCAGCTTATCGTGGCCGGCGCAGCCTTGGATGGCTGGCTCGCACGTTGCCAGATAGGCGCTGGCGCGGCGCAGGATATCGTCATCGTGGACTCGCGGCATGGGTTGCGCCGGGGCCGGCGGAGCGACCCACGGGGCTCGCTTCACGGGCCGCATGAAGTCAGGATACTCGGCCAGTGGGTGCTCCCAAGGGTCGCTGCCGGCGGCCCAGGAATACCGGCCTCCGTTGGGATGGATCGACGGAGCGAGTACGACGTAATAGCCGGTCCCCCGAATGTCGATGCCGGGCCGGAAGCCGTTTCGGTTGGCTGGCGGATCGCTCGTCTGGTAGAAGGCGTGAAACCCGCCGCGCGGCGTGTCCTGGCGAACGGTGTCCGGGAGCGCCGGGAATTGCTCAAGAGAAACTAGCCCGTTAATCTCCCCGGAGGCGGAGATATCAACGTCGATCACGTACACCCCGCTCTCGCTCCCGCAAGCCAGGCCGATGTTCGCGGTCGGCCAGTCGGTCCACCAGCGGCGGATCTGCTCCGGGTCACTGGTCGCGTCCTTTACTCCATGCGCCGTGATGGGCGTCTTCTGTCCTGGTGCCAAGGGAAATATCTTCCAGCCGAGCGCCGCATACTTCAGTGCGTGTTCTAGCATAGTGCTTCCTGTTGTTTCGGCAGCGGCCTGTTGTAGCCGATGACTTCGTAATACTTTCCGTTCTTCTTGACGGTGATCGTCTTCGTCCATTCGAGTAACTGCTGCGACAGGAAAAGACTGCCCAGCGCTTCGTTGACGGTCGGAACCTTCCCGCCTATCCTTGCGTGCCACCACAGTCTGGCGGCCTGGCCGGGGTAGCCGGGGTGATCCAGACAGACCCACTCGCGGAACACGGACAGTCCGCAGCGGTACTGGACCTTGATGGAGTCCGGCGACCCCGGCTTGACATGCCGCGAGACGAACACCGAATCGACGGCGATAGTCTCTGGCAGGCCAGACAAGATTGACTTTTCAGATGGCGCGATTCCGTGAAGCCGCTTCTCTCGCTCTTCGGCCTCAGCCCGATCGACCAGCCGCTTCGGCACCTCCCAGCCGCATTGCGGGCAAACCCGAACGGCCTTGGAGAATGTCTCCCGACATTCTTCACACACAACTTGCGCGACCTTCTCGCGGCCAAGCATGTCGAGCGGGCCGTGCTCGTCAATACAGCCGGCGAAGTCGAGCACGAGGCAGTCGGTCTTGCTGCTATGCAACCGCAGCCCGCGCCCAACCATCTGCGCGTATAGCCCAGCGGAGAGTGTCGGTCGCAAGAGCACGATCACGTCGATATGCGGCGCGTCGAATCCCTCGGTTAGTACGTTCACGTTACAGACCGCGCGGATCTTGTTCGCCTTGAAATCGCGAACCATCTGGTCGCGGTCATCTTGCTTCGTCTGCGCGGTGACGAACGGCGCGACGACCCCATGCTTGCGAAGCTCCTGGGAGACCCTGACGCAATGCTCCACGTCAACGCAGAAGAACACGGCTGTCTTGCGGTTCTCGGCCAAGATAATTCGCATAGCCTCAGCGATGGCGGAGGAAACGATATCCCCGTTGTTCGTCGCCTTAGCCAGGGAGTTGGTGATGTAATCTCCGCCGCTATTGCGTTTAACCCCGGTCAGGTCGGGCCTCGTGACACCGACCTTAGACCGGAGGCTGCACAAGTAGCCGTCGCGAATCAGATCAGAAATGTGCGCTTCATAACAAACCTCATTTAGTATGTGGTCCTTGTGGCATATCGCACCGCAGCCCATGCGGTACGGGGTCGCGGTCCAGCCAACAACGCGAAGGCTGGGGTTGAATCTCTTGCATTCAGTAATGAACTTGCGGTACTTCCCCTCGCCGGCCGGGGGAATCCTGTGTGCTTCATCGACAAACAGAAGATCGAACGGAGCAAACTCGCCGGCCTTCTTGTAGACCGAATCAATCGACGCGAACAGGATCGGCGCGTCGTAGTCGCGGCGGCGCAGGGCAGCCGAGAACAGTCCGATCCCGCACTCCGGATAGATAGCCAGCAGCTTCTCGGCATTCTGCTCCACCAGCTCCTTGCGGTGAGCGAGCACGCAAGCGCGTAGCGGAGGGTGCTCGGCCTTCCATTTCTGTATCGCGCCGGCCATGACGACGCTCTTCCCCGCGCCAGTTGGGAGCACTACGCACGGATTGCCGTCCCTCGTGCAGACGTACTTATGCAGCGCGTCGATTGCTTCGGTCTGGTACTGGCGAAGGATGAAGCTCACGAGATGCCCTCCCGGATCTCGCAGTTATCGGAACCGACCGGCCTGTTCTTCCAGAAGATCGCTACGCGGCTGTTTATGAATTCCGCCGCCGCGTATTCTTCGCAGTCGCACCGCGCTATCGGCGCGATATCCGACAGCTCTTCGCCGTACTCGCCTAGCCAGGTCGAACCCAGCTTCGCTGCTGGTCCTTTCCAAATGATCCGGCTATCGCTCTCGGGGTAGCGGTGCAGGATATCGTCGGCACAGTAGCTCGTGACCGTAGCCCCGAGACCCTGCTTCACAGCCGCGACCATTGGGTTGAGTAACGTTCTGGCTGGCAGCTTCGTCAACTCTTGCGTGGAGTAATGCCCCCGGCCGTGCAGGAACTTACTGCCGTTCGCGCAGGTGAATTCGATAGCGTCCTTCCCATCTTCGCTCTTGTAGTCGGTAGGCTCCGCGAACGAGATTAGTCCGGGAAGGCACAGGTGATCCCAGCAGGCGCGGGACTGGTCTTCCGGAGACAAGCTGCGGCCGTGCTTCTCGCACTGCCAGCGGGCCTGGCCGTCCATGCACGGCGTTGCGTGGCAACATTGCCGGCAGTTGATCTCTGGCACCGGCAGCGCCGGTCCATCGTGATTGCCGTGGCAGAGGTTGCGTGCATCGCAATAGCGGCACTCCCACCAATCCGGCCGATCGCTGAGCTTTGCCGGCGGAGTCGTACTGGTGATGATCCGCTGGGCCCGCGCCATCAGGGCCTCGGCCTCGTCCTTGTCGTACCGAATCCGCTCACTGTACAGCTCGTCCGTGTCCTTGTTGCGTGCCAGGTACAGCGCCCGCTTCATGCCGGTCTTGTGCATGTAAACCATCATCTGGGCGTAATGCTGAGGCTTGGACTTCTTGACGCCCTCGACCTTCAGCTTCGCGAACGACTTCGCGCTATGCGTCTTAAACTCCCCGACATGCCAGGTCTTCGGGGCTTCTGGAACGCCAAGCAGGGCACCGTCCAGGTGGCCAGAGAAATGGCCGCCGTGGTCAGAGATTGCGAACTGATGTCCGGTATCGTCCACTTCATGGACCGTGCAACCGATGGCGCGAAGATCCTTCACGAAGCGGATTTCCTCCAGGTCGCCGGTCTCGAATAGCCGGTACATGCGGCCGTCGAATTCCGGTCGGCAGCAGAAGCGGAACGTGTACCACAGATACCGCTCGCATGGATGCCCGATGATCGACGCACCCAGGTAGCCGCGAGGGCGCTCGGAATCGCCCTCGCGTTTATAGTGGTCGTAGATCCGCTTTACGGTTTCGGTCTCTTTCGGAATGCAATGCGTGATATCAGCCACTACTTCACCTTCAGTGCGACGGAGGTCTTCTTCGGGGTCACGGTGACGTGCTGAGCCAGGAGCTTGAACGTGTCCGGGTCATTGGTCTCGTACCAGTGATACCCGGTCGGGTCCAGTTCGCGCGTCGTCTTCGTCTTGACCGGCGCGAAGCGGGTCTCGCCCTCGCTGGCGAAAAGCGATTCAATCGCATTGCAGTCGGCCTTGTAGTTGAAGCCGCGCTCGACCGTGATCTTGCGGCCGTCCTTCAGCGTGACGGTCTTTGCGCCCTTCTCCGGGCCGGGGATCAGCTCAGCGATCCGCTCTTCGGTTTCGATTCGCAGAGCCTTAGCCTCATCTTCGGCGAGCTTGCGTAAGGCCAGTTCGCTGGCCAGCTCCATGAGAATGAGCATTCGTTGAGTGTCGGTCACGGTTGGATGCCTCTTAGTGCTGTTGTGAGTATTGCGAGCACAGACAGGAATAAGGTCAGCAGCGCAACTGCCACTGCCAGTGCTACGCCGAAAAGGACGCTACGCATGTTTGCCCCATAAAATGAAGTTGCGAATTGCCACGGCCGACATTGCGGTCTCGATAAAAGCCAGGTCGGCCTGCCCGGTCATGAGCCCCTGCGTGATCCAGCAGGCGCTCCCGCAGATCGCGAGCAGAAAACCCCACCGGCGCTTGCGCCCGATGTTCCAAGCGCCAGTGAGGATCAAGATGTTGCCAAGCCAGCCCATGATTCACCTAAGTTGCACGCGGCGGGCGGGAGTCGAACCCGCAGCACAACGGTCGCAATCGGGCCGTTTGCAGCCAGCTTCCGCCGCTAATGAGGTGTCACTCAACAACCGAACGTGCGAAATTTCCTTGCGTCCAGGATCGCGCCGACTTCGCTGATGAACGCTTCTGTTTCGGGGTGCATGAGCCCGGGCCCCCGCTTGCGGTCTTCGTAGTGCTCTTTGTCGGTCTCGACCGAGATGCACACGTTCCCGCCGAGTACCGGCTTGACGATCGTGCGTGAGCTTCCCGGCATTTCGAGCTTGTGAAGCATTGCAAGAAGGTTGCGTCGGCTCAGGATGATCTGCATGTTCATGGGTGCCTCATTGTGGGTTACAGGGACGCGGGCGAAGTCCGCTCTCGTGTCAGCAGGGCGTGACGTAGGGCGTTAATGCGCGCCCCTCCCTGCCTATCGACGCCACTCGAAGAGAGCGGATCTCGCTCACGTCCGTGCGAGCGCTAAGGGGAACTACTTCTTCCACGGCGGGGTGAAGCCGGCAGCCGGCGCGGTTGGCGGAGCCGCTGTCGCGGCCGGCGGAGCCGTCTCGTTCTGCGGCGGAGTCATTGCCGGGCCAGCCGGAGCCTTGGCCTGCTCGCCCTGCTTGGCCGCCCACTGGTCGTACGAGAGGTATTCCGCGATCTCATTCCGGTCTTCCCTGACCTTCACGCGGGCCAAGCACGTCAACCCGACCAGCTCGTCGGTGTCACGCTCGACTTTCTTCACGCCCATCGCGCGGCACATTTCGCCGAGGGTTTTGTGAGCCATCTTCACGCAATCCTCGTTCGGATTACAGAAGTTCACGTTGTCCCACAGCTTCCTGCCCTTGAACTTGCCGTCCACTACCACGAACGTAAACGCGACATACCAGCCTTGGCCGCTCTTCGTGTTCTTGCCCTCGGTCTTCTCCAGCACGACCGGGTAGACTCCGGCGGGCATCGCCGAGTAGTCGGCTCGCGGCTCAACTTGAGTCGCGTCGAATCCCCCGCCGAACAATCCTGAAAGGTCTGCCATTCTGATTCTCCTGGGTGATGGTTACTGCCAAACTCAGATCATCAACACACTTCTGCCCTGAGCGCCCGCAGCCGCTTACGCTGCGCCGCGACTCTGCGGCTCACGCACTTCTTGCATTCTCCGTTGCGTGTTTCCTCTCCGTTCTCGTTGACGTACCTGGGGAACTTCGTGATCTCCAGCTTGTTTCCGCACCCTGCACACTGCCGGACGCGATCGCTGCGGAGCCGCTTGTATTGCTGCGGCTCGC
>ENA-UOWG01000776-UOWG01000776.1-activated-sludge-metagenome-genome-assembly--contig:-NODE-776-length-37637-cov-5.973125_pt1 | contig 37637 bp, 29 predicted proteins | sample MGYA00238147_ERZ761563 | MGnify/ENA primary metagenome ERZ761563 (study PRJEB28884, sample SAMN05720216) | anaerobic digester metagenome | isolation source: active sludge of municipal...
ATCTACACAACCTACGACACTCTTTCCCTACACGACGCTCTTCCGATCTTGGGTTTCCGCGTCGAGCGTCTCCGCGGCCAGTACCTCGGCGCCGACGCCGAAGGTGGTGAAAGGGGCGAAGGCTCGCGCGAACTCCATGTCGAAGCCCGCCTGCATCCAGGGCGTCTCGCGGAGCACGAGGCCCTCGGACAGGTACTGCTCGCGGAGCACCCGGGCGTCGTCCTTGCGGAAGGCGACGCAGGCCTCGGCGGGAACCCGCGCGGAGGCGATGCCGTCGAGCTCGGCCTTGGCCCGCGCGGCCGTCGCGCGCAGGGTCGCGCCGCGCGAGGTCTCGCGGTCGTCCGCGTCGTGGAGGCCGAGGCAGAGCTGCTCCTGTCCGTAGGGAGCGGTGCGCCAGCGGAACCAGACTATCCGGTCGGCGCCGCGCGCGATCGCCTGGACCGTCCACAGCGCGGCCTGCCGGTCGTCGGGCAGGCGGCCGAGCGCGACGTGGCCCTGCATGCCGGCGAACTGCTCCATGACCGTGAAGGGCTTGCCGCCCTTGAGGCCGCGGACATGCGCGAGCATGCCCGCCGTCGCCTGCCAGGGCAGGGGCGCGGCCTGCGGCCCCCAGATGGGGTAGTTGTCCCAGCTCGCGAAGTCCATGGACGCGACGAGCGCGCGGTGGTCGATGGCGTTGGAGAGCGGCGGCGGGTAGAGGTTGGTCGTGATCCACTGCTCCGGGGCGACGCGCGCGCGGAGGGCGGAAACCTGTGCGTCGGCGAAGGCGACGGCCGAATCGGAGCAGAAGCGGTCGTAGTCGAGGAGCAGCCCCGGGTTGTGGTGCGAGGAAACCTGGTCGCGCGGGACGGGGACCTGGTCGAAGCGCTCGTAGGCCGCGCCCCAGAATACGGCGCCCCAGGCGGCGACCATCGCGGCCGGAGTCCGGTATTTCGCCTCGAGCCAGCGGCGCCACGCGGCGCGGCAATTGTCGCAGACGCAGCGGTCGGAGCCTTCGTGGCCGAGCTCGTTGTCGACCTGGTAGCCGGCTACGCGCCGGTCCTTCCCGTAGTGGTCGCCGATGGCCGCCGCGAGGCGGGTCGACGCCTCCCGGTAACCAGAGTGGTTGAAGCAGCCCGCGCGCCGGGTTCCGTAGTCCCGTTTCAGCCCCGAGGGGTGGACCTGCAGCAGGTCGGGGAATTCGTCGACCAGCCGCGGCGGGAAGGTGGCCGTCGGGGTGCCGATGACCGCCTTGATCCCGTGGCGCTCGAGCGTGTCGAGCGCGCGGTCGAAGAGGCCGAACTCGTAGCGGCCCGGTTCCGGCTCCACGAGCGCCCAGGCGAATTCCATGACGCGCGCGATCCGGATTCCGAAGGCGGCCATGCGCCGCGCGTCGTCGTCCCACCTCGATTCGTCCCATTGCTCCGGATACCAATCCACCCCGAACTCGAGCGCCATGACCTCTCCATTGGTTGAACCACGGAGCCACGGAGTTTGGGAGGGAAGAGGGAGAAATTCGAGGGAAAGGGATTAAATCAGTCCCTTCTCTCCAAATTCTTCCTCCCTCTTGACTCCGTGCCTCAGTGCCTCCGTGGTCTGATTCTGGCGCGTAATTACGCGCGCGTTTTGGACATGCAGGTTTCCAGGTAGAAGCGCACCGCCCCGTCCTCGGGCACCAGCTCGAGCGCCTTGCGGAAATGGAACATGGCGTCGGCGAAGTCCTTGCCGAAGTACGACAGCATGCCCTGCTCGAAGAAGGTGTTGGCGCGCATCTTGCGGTCGAAGAGGGCCGGGTCGAGTCCGTCGAGGATCTCGAAGATGGAGACGGGGGCCGCCTTGCCCATCACGCGGACCTTGCCGAAGAAGCGGTAGTGGTAGGAACCCGGGTCGGACAGGGACTTGAAGCATTGTTCCGAGATGACGATGCCCAGGTTGAAAGCCTTGGCGATGGCCTGCAGCCGCGAGGCGAGGTTGACGGAGTCCGAGACGACCGTGTTCTCCATGCGCTCGTCGACGCCGACCACGCCGAGCATGAGGTCGCCCGTGTGGATGCCGACGCCCATGGCGATGGGCGCGTAGCCTGAATTCGCGCGGTGCCGGTTGTACTCGATGACGCGCCGCTGCATTTCGACGGCGGCGGCCACGGCGTCGTCGGCCGCGCTCTGGCCGGGGAACAGGGCCATGATGGCGTCGCCGATGTACTTGTCCACGAAACCGCCCCGTTCCTTGATGACGGGCACCATGCGCGCCAGGTAGGAGTTGACGAAGCGGAAATTCTCCTCGGGGGTCAGCCGTTCGGAGAGCGAGGTGAAGGAGCGGATGTCCGAGAAGAAGATGGTCATCTCGCGGCGGACGTGGTCGCCGAGCTTGAGGTCGACGATGCCGGCCTTCTGCAGCTCGTCGAGGAATTCGCGCGGTATGAAGCGCCCAATCGAGGACTCGAGCCCTTCGACGTAGCTGCCGAGGTGGGTCGCGGCGTCGAACGCGTCGCAGACCTCCTGCAGGCTCGCCGAGAGCGCCGCGAGCCAGAGTATCGCGACGCCGGCGGGTTCCAGGGCGAGATAGGACAGCACCGAGTCGCGGAGGGGTAGCCTCGCCGCGAAGGCGGCGGCCGCGACCACGGAGGCCGGAAGGATGAGGCGCGAGCAGGCCGTTCCCTTCACCGCGTTCCGCGCGACCCCGATGAAGAGGACGAGAGCGGCGAGGACGAGCGCGATCTGCGTGGCGGCGCCCAGGGCGCGGGGAGGGATCGGCGCGAGCGCGGCGGCGGCGGCGAAGGGCAGGGGCAGCGCGACGGCGAAGATCCTCGCGGCCTTGGGCAACCCTCCGGGGGCCAAGGTCGAGAAGAGCAGGCCGAGCAGGGAGATCTGCAGCGCGTTCGCCGCAATCAGCCCGCGTTCCAGGACCGTGTCGGCGAAGGGAAGCAGGCGGAGCCAGGGGGAGCCGCGGAGCGCGTAATAGGCCGAGAGCGTGAACGCCCAGGCGGCAAGGACCGGCAGGTCGCGGTTGCCTTCGCGGCTGAGCCGGAGCGAGAGCGCGAAAAAGCCGGCGACGGCGAAGAAGGCAGAGTAGAAGACCACGAGCGCGGCCGATCCGACCCGGAAATCGAAAAGTCGCTCGGCCGGGCCGAGCAGGATGAAGGAACCCTGTGGAGGCGGCGACTCGAGCAGGCGGTCGCCGCGCTCGATGCCGAGCTCGAGGGTGACGGCGTTCCCGGATGCCACGAAGCGCAGGGGCGGGGGCGTGCGTCCGATCCGGTACGCGTTGCGCTGGAAAATCGGGTTTCCGTCGACGGCGACGCGCGAAAGGTTTTCCGGATGGGGCAAGGACAGCCAGTATTCGCCGGGCCCCGGCAGCGAAACCGTCGCCCGGTAGCGGACCTTGTCCGCGGCCCGGTCGGGGTTGAGGAAGGTCCAGGGACCGGGCCGGAGGGGAATGTCGACATCGGTGGCCGCGCTTGCGTCGATCCGTTCCCACTGGCCGGCCATGATGAGGACGGACTCGTCCGAGAGCCGGGCGCCGGCCGCACCCGTCGGGGCGGCGAAAGAACAGGAGGCCAAGGTCGCGAGGACGGGAAGGACCGCGAGCGCCGCGCGGCGGCGCGATGCGCCGCGGGAAGCGCGGACGTTTTTCTCCATGCGTCGAGTATCGGCCGCCCGGGCGAAGCTTTCCAGTCGTCTGAGCCTGGCGGACCGCGATGGCGGCACGGGACGGAGCGCCGCGCGCCCGGATGAGCCGGGAGCGCGGCGTGCGGAGCCTCAGCCGGCGGCTGCTGCCTTTTCCCGCTCCATCTTCGCGCCGGCGAAGGCGGCGAGCACGAGGGCCACCGCCTGGAAGCCGACCGAGGCCGCGACGAGCAGGGCCGGCGAGAAGCCGTAGAGCCAGCCCAGGATGGCCGAACCGCCGAACCAGAAGGCGCCGAACACGGTCTGGAAGAGCCCGAAGGCGCGGCCGCGGTAGTCCTTCGGCGTGTGGTCGGCGATGGCGGCTTTGAGCACCGATTCCTGGGTGCCGACCGAGATGCCCCAGAGCGCCATGCCCGCGAGGATGGCGGGCAGGCCGCCGAGGAACACGAGCGGCGCGGTGAAGAGCTCCGCGACGAAGAGCCCGACCAGGGCCTTGTAGCCGATCCGGTCGTAGAGCCAGCCGAAGAAGAGGGCCGCGGCCGCGTCGACCGCCATGGCGCCCGCGTAGAGCAGGGGAATGAAGGCGGGCTGGAGGGCGGCCGTCTCCTTGAGGTGGAAGGCGATGAGCGGGAAGTCCGTGATGCCCGCGGCCAGGAATCCGGTGCCGATGATGAGCATCCAGAGCCCGGGGCTGAGCCCCTTGGTTCCCAGCTTGGGCGTCTTGGACTCGAGTTCGAAGGCGTCGGGCCTGGGGAAGAAGAAGCGCGCCACGCCGAGGCTGGCCACCGACGCGACGGCCGGGATGAAGAGCAGCACCAGGCCCACCCGGAGCCCGCCGATGTCCGCGCCGTCGGGACGGAGGAAGAGGAGCAGCGAGAGCAGCGCCGGCCCGAGGAAGGCGCCGATCTGGTCCATGGCCTCGTGGAGTCCGAAGCCGAAACCGCGGCCCGTGGCGCTGGCCGCGTAGGCCAGCATCGAGTCCGCGGCGGGCTTGCGGAAGGCCTTGGCGATCCGCTCGAGCAGGAGCAGGGCGATGGCGACGCGCCAGTCGCCGGTGAAGGCCAGCAAGGGCAGGGCGGACAGTTGCAGCGCATAGCCGATGAACACGATGAGCCAGTAGCGCTTCGAGCGGTCGACGAGGGCTCCCGAGAAGTAGCGGAGCCCGTAGCCGAGGAACTCGCCGAGGCCGGCGGCCAGCGAGAGCGCGAGGGCTCCCGCGCCGAGGAAATTCATGTACTGGCCGGTCAGGCTCCGGCCGCCCTCGTAGGTCATGTCGGCGAAAAGGCTGACGATGCCGAGCAGGACGATGAAGCCGATGGCGCCGATCCGTCCTGTAGCCTGGGAACGTTCCTTCTTCATATAAGCACCTCGCGCTGGGGTGGAGTGTCGAGATTTTGAAACGTACCCGAACGCCGCCCCGCGGTCAAATCCGGGACCGAGCGGCAAGGCGCGCCTGGCGTGAAGCGGCCCGGTTGACCCCCGGGCCGTCGCGCCGGTATCGTGGGCGGACACCCTATGCGCGACGTCCTCGTCTTCGGCACCTTCGACATCCTCCATCCGGGCCATGCCTGGTTCCTCCGCCGCGCCCGCGCGCTCGCGAAGGGAGGCCGCCTGGTGGCGGTCGTCTCGCGCGACTCGTTCGTGCGCAGGGTGAAGGGCCGCGAGCCGGTCTTCCCCGAGGGGGAACGCATCCGCCAGCTCGCGGAGAGCGGCCTCGTGGACGCGGCGACGCTCGCGGACGAGGAGCAGGGCAGCTACGGGGCGCTTTCGCGCGAAAAGCCGGACCTGGTCTGCCTCGGCCACGACCAGGTCGAGCTCGAGCGCGACCTGCGCGCCTGGCTCAAGCGGAACGGCGTCCGCATGGCGGTGAGGCGCCTCGGCGCCCACCGCCGCGAACGCCACAGTTCCACCGCCTACCGGGAATCCGTCGCGCCGGCGAAGGTCGCCATTCCGCCCGCGAAGGACGGCGCGCGGCATTCCGCCGGCATGGAGGCGGTGCTCGTCTTCGGGGCGCTCTCGCTCTTCTTCGCCGCCATCGAGTATCTCTTTCCCCGCCCCGTGCCCTTCATGCGGCTCGGGCTCTCGAACCTGCCCCTGCTCCTGGCCATCGACTTCATGAGCCCCTGGCACCTGCTGCTCGTCACCCTGACCAAGGTGATCGGGCAAGGCATCGTCAACGGCACCTTCGCGAGCTACGTGTTCGTCTTCTCGGCCGCGAGCTCGCTGGCGAGCCTGGCCGCCATGCTCGCGCTCAAGGCCCTGTTCCGCCGCCATATCGGCGACCTGGGGCTGGCCGCCGGAGGGGCCCTCGCCTCGAACCTCGTGCAGGCCTGGCTTTCGCTCATCGTGGTGTTCGGGCCGACCGCCAAGGTCATCATTCCCTGGCTGCTCGGCATCGGCACCGCGACGAGCGTCGTGGTGGGACTGCTCGCCGCGCGCTTCCGCGCCAAGTCCGCCTGGCTCGCCGCCGTGGAGGCCGCGTATGCCGGCTCCCGCTAAACCGGTCGTCGGTCCGAACGCGCGGCTCGCCGCGGGCGCCGTCATGGTCGGCGCCCTGATCGCCCAGTCGAGCCTGATCTTGCTGGCGCTCGAGTGCGTCGCGTTCTGGCTGCTCGCGCGCGCGGCCGGCAAGCGCATCAAGCCCTTCTACTTCCTCGGCCTGGCCTTCTTCGTGGCGTTCTTCGAGCTGCTCGCGCCGCGCGGACTCGCGCTCTTCACCGTGCTCGGCTTCCGCGTGACCGACGAAGCCCTCCGCGCCGGCGTCGAGAAGGGGCTGACGATAGCCGGTTCGGTGCTCGGTTCCCTGGCCGCCATTCGCCGCGACCTCCGGCTTCCGGGGCGCGCGGGCTGGTTCCTTTCCCAGGTGCTGGTACGCTTCGACGCCATCATGGCCGCCCGGCGCCGCGTCAAGGCCGACGACGTGGTCGGCAGCCTCGACGCCCTGCTCTTCGAGCTCTTCCCGCCCGAGCGCTTCGGCGAGGCCGGCGACGCCGAGGCGGCCGCGCCCGAGCGCACGAACCCCGCCGGCGCCCTGGCCCTCGCCGCCGCGACCCTCCCCTTCCTCCTGGCCTTGCCCCTGGCCCCCCTCATGCCGCTCTGAGAGCGCGTAGAGGAAGGCCACAAGGCCGCGGAAAAGTCGCCCGCGCAACCGCGCCCGCCGCCCCGCCCCCGATTGAACGGCGTTGCCCCGCCTGATCCCGGAGTGGGGGAAGGCCGAGATCGCCGCCACCGCTTCAATTCGCTATCGCGCGGGCTCTCCGAGACCGCGCAGTGAAAAGGGCACCGCGGTGGCGGAAGCTCGGCCGAGGGGGAGCGCGTCATCCATGACGTACCCGTCCGAGTTCGGACGGGCCTTATTATGGGCGCGCATCCCTGCGCGCCGGCACCGCAATCGCCCGGAAGCCGGGAAGCGCGCCCCCGTCCGGCGGGCGCGGCGTGCAAGCGCAAACCCGTCGGCTGATTTTCAGGGGCGGGTCGCACGGCGGGTGGTGAGCGGAAACGCGCCCCCTCGCAAAGCGAAGCGGCGCGAGCGGGGTGCGTTTCCGCTCATCAGGCCCCGCGCGCAAGGGCATTGAAAAATCATACGCCGCGTTTTCCGGGATGCGCGCGCTTCCCGTGGTCTGGGATGGGCGTGCTCCCCCCTTCGAATTTGACATTTTCGCCCTGTCCTCATCCCCGTTACGGGCTTAAGATAGGAAACGCCGCATATTTATGCAGGATCCGTGCCTATCCATGAGTTAGAATAAACTAATATCGATAAAGGCTTATTGATACAATTTGAATCTCATGTTAGCTTGGCCGCGCCGGGGCTCCCGAGCCCGACCAAGCACCGGAGGGTACGAATGGCAATCGCCCAAGTGGAGTTCCCGAAGGAACTCACCGCCTTCGTCGAGGAATGGAAGACGAAGCCGGGGAACCTGATCATGATCCTGCACCGCATCCAGCAAGAGTACGGCTACATCTCGCGCGAGGCGGCCGAGACGCTCTCCCGGATGATCGACCTGCCGCTCGCGAAGATCTACGGCGTGGTCACCTTTTACCACTTCTTCAAGACCAAGAAGCCCGGCAAGAACCGGCTGGCCATCTGCATGGGAACCGCGTGCTACCTGAAGGGCGGCCAGGCCCTGCTCGAGGAGGCGCGCTCGATCCTCAATATCGAGGGCGACGAGGTGACCGACGACGGGCTCTACTCCATCGACGCGGTGCGCTGCGTGGGCTGCTGCGGCCTGGCGCCCGTGCTCATGGTCGGCGACGAGGTCTACGGCAAGGTGACGCCGGAGCAGCTTCCGGAGATCATCGCGAAGCACCGCAACTGACCATGCACCGCGACTTCGGCGACTACGTGCTCGACGTCGTGCAGAACGCCGTCGAGGCCGGCTCCCGGAACATCGGGCTCCGCGTCGCCGAATCGGAAGGCCGCGTCGAGGTCCTCGTCGAGGACGACGGGCGCGGCATGGATCGGGACGAGCTTTCGCGGGCGCTCGACCCCTTCCATACGGACGGGACCAAGCACGCGAACCGGAAGGTGGGCCTCGGGCTCCCCTTCATGGTCCAGGGCGTCGAGGCCGCGGGCGGGACCTGGTCGGTCGAGTCGGAAAAGGGGAAGGGCACGAGGGTGCGCTTCGCCTTCCCCCTCGGCCACCCGGACGCGCCGCCCGTCGGGGAGCTGCCGGGCCTGATTTTGTCCTTGATGGCCTTCGGGGGCGCTTACGAGCTCGAGGTCACGAGGACGAGGGATGTGCCGGGCAAGAGCCGGCTCGAATGGAGCGCCAGGCGCTCCGAGCTCGCCGAGGCGGCGGGGGGGCTCCGCGACGCGGAATCGCTCGCGCTCGCGAGGGCCTTCCTGGAATCGCAGGAAGCGGATTGAAGGATCGGGCCGGGGGATGGTCCCGCGGCATGAAGCAGGGTTAAGGAGAGCGAACATGGCGAAGATGACGCTCGAGCAGCTCAGGAAGCTGCGCGAGGAAAAGAAACGGGACATCGAGCGCCGCGAGACGGAGGGCAAGGAAATCCGGATCATCGTCGGCATGGGCACCTGCGGCATCGCCGCCGGCGCGCGCGTCGCCTTCGACGCCATCCTGGCCGCGGTCGAGCGCCACGGCATCGGCGCGAGCGTCGTGCTGGCGCAGACCGGCTGCATGGGGCTCTGCCACGTCGAGCCGACCGTCGAGGTGCTCGTGCCGGGCATGCCCGACACCATCTACGGCAAGGTCGACGCCGCGATCGCCACGAAGATCGTGGACCGGCACGTCGTCGCGCGCGCCCTCGTGAACGAGCACATCTACGACCGCCCCGCGGCCGACATCATCAGGAACTGAGGGCGGAGGGGAACGATATGGCCTACAGGCAGTACATGCTGGTCTGCGGCGGCACCGGCTGCGAGTCCGGCAAGTCCGACGAGATCTACAAGCGGCTGATCGCCGAAGCGGACGCCCAGGGCGTGAAGGACGCGGTCCAGATCGTCAAGACCGGCTGCTTCGGCTTCTGCGAGAAGGGACCCATCGTGAAGGTCCTTCCCGAGGAGTCCTTCTACGTCGAGGTCAAGCCCGACGACGCGAAGGAGATCATCGCGGAGCAGGCGGTCAAGGGCCGCGAGGTCAAGCGCCTGCTCTACGACAAGTCGACGCGCAAGTCGAACAACAAGATCGATGACATCGAGTTCTACCAGAAGCAGTTCCGCATCGTCTTGAGGAACTGCGGCGTCATCAACCCGGAGAACATCGAGGAGTACATCGCGCGCGACGGCTACGCCGCGCTCGAGAAGGCGCTCTTCCAGATGAAGGGCGAGGACGTCATCGCCGAGCTCAAGACCGCGGGGCTCCGCGGCCGCGGCGGCGCCGGCTTCCCCACCTGGCTCAAGTGGGACCTGACCCGCAAGGCCCCCGGCGACGTGAAGTACATCATCTGCAACGCCGACGAGGGCGACCCGGGCGCCTACATGGACCGCTCGACCATCGAGGGCGATCCGCACTCGGTGCTCGAGGCCATGGCCTTGGCCGGCTACGCGATCGGTTCGAACAAGGGCTACGTCTACATCCGCGCCGAATACCCGCTGGCCATCGACCGCCTCAAGATCGCCATCGCGCAGGCGAAGGAATACGGCCTGCTCGGCGACGACATCCTCGGCTCGGGCTTCTCGTTCGACGTGGAGATCCGCCTCGGCGCCGGCGCCTTCGTCTGCGGCGAGGAGACGGCCCTGATGCGCTCGCTCGAAGGCAACCGCGGCATGCCCGTGCCGAAGCCGCCGTTCCCCGCCATCTCGGGGCTCTGGAAGAAGCCGACCGTCATCAACAACGTCGAGACCCTGGCCAACATCCCGGTGATCATCACCAAGGGCGGCGCCTGGTTCGCCAAGATCGGCACCGAGAAGTCGACGGGCACCAAGGTGTTCGCGCTGACCGGCAAGGTGAACAATTCCGGCCTCGTCGAGGTCCCCATGGGGACGACGCTGCGCGAGATCATCTTCGACATCGGCGGCGGCATCCGGGGCGGCAAGAAGTTCAAGGGCGTCCAGACGGGCGGACCCTCGGGCGGCATCATCGTCGAGAAGGACCTCGACGCCCCCATCAGCTACGAGAGCCTCGCGGCCCTCGGCTCGATGATGGGCTCCGGCGGCATGATCGTCATGGACGAGGACGACTGCGTGGTCGACGTCTCCAAGTTCTACATGGAGTTCTGCGTCGACGAGTCCTGCGGCAAGTGCGCCCCCTGCCGCATCGGCACCAACCAGATGCACGACATCCTCGACCGCATCACCAAGGGCAAGGGCGAGGAGGCCGACCTGGCCCGGCTCGAGCGCATCGGCAAGGCCATGACCAAGGCCAGCCTCTGCATGCTCGGCGGCTCCGCGGCCAACCCGACCCTCTCGACCGTCCGCCACTTCCGCGAGGAGTACCTGGCGCACATCCGCGACAAGAAGTGCCTGACCGGAAAGTGCAAGGACCTCGTGACCTACTCGATCGATCCGTCGAAGTGCATCGGCTGCACGCTCTGCGCCAAGAAGTGCCCCGTGCCCTGCATCGCCGGCGAGCGCAAGCAGGCCCACGTCATCGACGCGTCGCGCTGCGTGAAGTGCGGCGAGTGCTACGCCGTCTGCAAGTTCGGCGCCGTCGTCAAGAACTGAGGAGAGCCGCAATGGTCAACGCGAAGATAAACGGTATCGAAGTCCACGTCGCGCCGGGGACGACGATCCTCGACGCGGCCTCGAAGGTCAACGTCAAGATCCCCAAGCTCTGCCACAACCCGGACCTCGAGCCCTGGGCGGCCTGCGGCATCTGCGTGGTCAAGAACGGCAAGAGCCCCAAGATGCTCCGCGCCTGCTGCACCCCGCTCGAGAACGGCATGGAGATCGTCACGAACGACGCCGAGCTCGTCGAGACGCGCCGCACGGTCATCGAGCTGATCCTCTCGACCCACCCGGACGACTGCCTCCAGTGCCCGCGCAACCAGTCGTGCGAGCTCCAGACCCTGGCGGCGGAGTTCGGCATCCGGGAGCAGTCCTTCCCCAAGCGCCTCCGGGGCCTGGCCACGGACGAGTCCACGGGCACCATCATCCTCAACCCCGAGAAGTGCATCCGGTGCGGACGCTGCGTGAAGGTCTGCCAGGACATGCAGGGCGTCTGGGCCATCGAATTTCTGGGCCGCGGGGAGAAGACCCGCATCGCCCCGGCCGCGGACGTGGCCCTGGCGGAAGGCCCGTGCATCAAGTGCGGCCAGTGCTCCGCCCATTGCCCCGTGGGAGCCATCTACGAGATGGACCAGACCAAGGTCGTCTGGGACGCCCTCATGAAGGAAGGCCCCGACGCCAAGACCTGCGTGGTCCAGATCGCCCCCGCGGTCCGGGTGGCCCTGGGCGAGGCCTTCGGCCTGGAACCGGGGACGGTCATCACCAAGAAGATCTACGCCGCCCTCCGGCGCCTGGGCTTCGATGCCATTTTCGATACGAGCTTTTCCGCGGATCTCACGATCATGGAGGAGGGCACGGAGTTCGTGAAGCGGTTCACCACCGACGACGGCCCCCTGCCCCTGATAACCTCCTGCTGTCCCGCCTGGGTGGACTACATGGAGAAGTACTACCCGGATATGATACCGAACTTCTCGACCGCCAAGAGCCCCCAGCAGATGATGGGCGCCATGATCAAGACCTACTGGGCCGAAAAGGCCTCCACGGATCCGTCCAAGATTTTCTCCGTCTCCATCATGCCCTGCACGGCCAAGAAGTACGAGAACAGCCGCAACGACGACATGTACTCCTCGGGCCAGAAGGACGTGGACGTAACCCTGACCACCCGGGAACTGGCCCGGATGATCAAGCAGGCGGGGATCGACATCCTCAACCTCCCGGACGAGGAGCCGGACTCCCCCATGGGGCCCTACACCGGGGCGGGAGTCGTCTTCGGCGCAACCGGCGGCGTCATGGAAGCCGCCCTGCGCTCCGCGTACTACCTGATCACCGACGAGGACCTCAAGGACGTGAACTTCACCGGCGTCCGGGGCATCTCCGGCGTCAAGGAAGCCCGGGTCCACATCAAGGGAACCGACGTCCGCGTGGCGGTGGCCCACCAGATGGGCAACATTGCCATGGTCCTGGAGGAGGTCCGGAAGGCCAAGGCCGAGGGCAAGGAGGTTCCCTGGCACTTCATCGAGGTGATGGCCTGCCGGGGCGGCTGCATCGGCGGCGGCGGACAGCCCTACGGCTGCACCGACGAGGTGCGCCAGAAGCGGATGGCGGGGATCTACGCGGACGACGAGAAAAGCGAATACCGCTGTTCCCACCGCAACCCCTACATCGGCCAGGTGTACAAGGAGTTCCTGGAGAAGCCGGGTTCCCACAAGGCCCACAAGCTCCTGCATACCCATTACACCCGGAAGCCCGTGTACAAGTGAGACCCGCGCCGCAGGGCGCGGAGTTTCCGGAGGGGCGTCCCGCGGGGGACGCCCCTCTGCTATGGGGAGCCCGGTGCCGGCCCGGAGCGGTCCCGGCGCGACCGGGGGAGATAGAATTTATGGAGGACATCGATTTCCGGGCCTCGGCACGGACGGTGCTGGAGGAGACGGACCGGCTGGTCCGCCGGTACGGTCCCCGGCTGGCCGGGTCGGAGGCGTGCCGGTCCGTCGCCCGGGAGCTCGCGGCCCGGCTGGAAGGCTTCTGTGACCGGGTCCGGCTGGAGGAGTTCCGGGCGCATCCCGCCTCGTTCTACGCCTACACCAAGATCCTGCCCCTCGTGTACGTACTGGGGCTGGTCTCGCTTCTCCTGAACCGGGGTTTCTACCTTTTTCCGGCCCTGGGCATCGCCGGGGGCATCGCCCTCATGGTCTCCCAGTTCGCGGTCTACGGGAGGCTTGGGGACGGGCTCTTCCCGGCCCGGACCTGCGTCAACGTAGAGGGCGTCGTCGAGCCCGAGGGGAAGGCGGAATACGAGCTCCTCTTGTCCGGCCACCATGACAGCGCCCCGGTGGCGCGCATCTATTCCGGTCCTTTCCAGAAATTCTACGCCGCCGCCATCTTCGCCCCGTACCCCTTCTTCCTCCTCGAGCTCGGGCTCCTGGCGGCCCGGGCCGCGGGCTGGATCCGGGCCGTCCCGGCCGGGTGGTCCGCCGCCCTCCTGGCGGGACTTCCCTTCGCGGCGGCGTACTTCCTCATGATCGATACCCGGCGCGGGAGCCCGGGGGCGGGGGACAACCTCGTGTCGTCGTTGCTCTGCGTGGAGATCGCCCGGGAACTGGCCGCCCGGAAAGGCGACCTGCTCCGGCGAACCCGGATCCGGGTGCTGAGCTTCGACGCCGAGGAGGCGGGTCTCCGGGGCTCCGCGGCCTACATGCGGTCCCGGGCCGGGGAGATCCGGGATCGGGCGGCGTGGATGCTCAACTTCGATTCCCTCTACGACGCGGCCCACCTGCACGTGCTGGATCGGGACGTGAACGGGTTCCTGCGGCTGTCCCGGGAGGTCGCACAGGACGCCGTCGAATGTCTACGTGCCGACGGATACAAGGCGAGGGTCTTCCCCATGGTGTTCGGGGGCGGGGGAACCGACGCCGCGGAAGCGGCCCGGGCCGGGATTGAGGCGGCCACGGTGATAGCCATGCCGACGGCGGTCGTCCGGGAGGGGCTCGTATACCATACGCCGAGGGATACCCCGGACGCGGTCGGTGTCGACGCGGTCGAAGCCTGCCTTCGTCTCACGGCCCGGTATGCCGGGCGGATCGAGTCGGGGACGTCCCGGCGCCGTAAAGGCGGCGTACGGTAGTTCTCCGAGCGTCGGCTCGGTGCCGCCGGTATCGGAAACATCGCCGAACGTCAGTTCGGCGCCATGAGGGCGGCGTACGGTAGTTCTCCGAGCGTCAGCTCGGTGCCGTCGGTATCGGAAACATCGCCGAACGTCAGTTCGGCGCCATGAGGGCGGCGAAGCCGCCCTCATGCTATTTGGGAGCGGCGATCTTTATGACGATCTCCTCCCCCTCCTCCACCTTCTTGAGGGAGTTGATCACCGCCAGGCTCACGTCCCGCACGAGGCCCTTCACGAAGGGGTTCATGGGCACGTTCTTGCCCCCGCAGGTCACGGTCACGTCTCGTTCCATTCGATCCTCCAACAGCTTGATGAATTCGTCGATATCGTCCGGAGCCAGGCTCCTCACCCCCGCCCCGACGGCCCGGGCGGCCAGACCCGGGTCTCCGGTGATGAGGACGTCCACGCGTTCCAGGGGCACCTTCAGGTCCGCCTCCGAGGCCGCCGCCCCGGCCGCCAGGACTCGGAGGGCCCCGTCGACCTCCCCCCCCTCGACCAGGATCACCCGGGCATCCGGGAAGAGCCGGTCCAGGAAGGCGCGGTCCAGGGTCCCGGGGCTCCGCAGGGTCAGGACCGTCTCCGGGCCCCCCACCAGGGCCGTCTCCGCCCCGGCCTCGAAGAACCGGGTCGAGTCCTTTCCGGGTATCAGAAAGCTTCCGGGGTGCTTGGTCACCTTCAGGGCCCCACAGGGTAGTCCCCGGGCGGACAGGGCACAGATCGCGCCCTCGATGAAGGTGGTCTTCCCCGTGTTGGACCAGCCGAAAAAAGAAGCGACGGTCTTGGAGCTCATACGACGGGAATAATAGGGGATTGCGGCGGCCCGGGCAAGGCGCTAGGATGGGCGCATGCGTACCCGTCGACCGATTCTTCGAGCCGCCCCGTCCCTCGCCGGGCTTTCCGTACCCGCGGTGCTGGCGCTCATCCTGGCCGCCTGCGCCTCCGGGGGCGCCGTGAAGTCAGGTCTCTCTGCCGTTTACGCCCCGGGTCTGACGGTAACCCTGGTGTCCTGGAAGGACGGCCAGGCCGAGTACGCCGGAAACCCGGCCTCCGGGCGATGGCTGACCGTGGACGCGCGGATCGACTACGACGGGAACGCCCCCTCCGCGGAGCTGCCCGCCTTCGCCCTGCGGGTGCGATGGGAAGCCCCGGACGGGAGCCGGAGCGAATCCGCTCCGCTCTGGGTCTACGACCCGACCCCGGGGGCCGGGGGCGCGGCCAAACGGGACTCCCTGCGGGTAAGGATCTCCAACCGCTTCATCCTGGCCTACGACCTGCCCGTGGACGCGATTCCCCTGTCCTTCGCGGTGGGCGGTACGGACCTGCCCCTGACCGCGCCCTCGCCGTAGACCCTTCAAGCCCCGGGCAGGACTTCGATGCGGGTGGCCGGCCCCAGGCCCCAGCCGCTCTCCCGGATCTCGGGATTCTCCACGCGGATCACGTCCCCCCTGCGAAGGTAGGAAAACCCCGACGTCCGCGACCGCGGATCCTCCGCGGGGGCGGAAAAGGGGAACCGTCCCGCAGCCCCGCACAGGAGATAGCGCATCCGTCCCGCCTTGTTGAGCAGGGGATCCGAAACGACCCGGAAGGAGTCCTCCGGATACGCGGACCGGGGCAGGGCGGCGGGCGCCGAGGGCGGCCGGGCCAGGAACCAGGTCGCCTTCAGGGAGTCCTTGTCCAGGCCGGTGCGCTTGGCCAGGACCCGGACCGTCTCCGGGGTCTCCCATCTCAGCTCGTCGTGGCAGGTGTGGGCCGGCCCGGCGGCCAGGGCCGGACAGCCCAGGCGGGACCGACCCGGGCAGGGCGCGAAGACGGACCAGCCCGCGGCGGCCAGGCCGTCCCGGAGGGCCAGGGCGTCCCGGCTGGTGGCCAGGAGGGCGGGCTCGACGACCAGGAGGAATCCTTCCGTGGAGAGACAGCCCGAGGCGGCCGCCGCCAGGGCCAGGACCCGCTCCGGGCGGTCGTGCGCGCCGATCCACAGCTCGTTCAGGGAGTGTCCGAACACGACGCAGTCGTAGGGACCGGCGTCCGCGGCACCCCCGTAGGGAGCGGGTCCTTCCAGGTCCGCGGCAAGGTACCGGAGGCGGTCGGAGGATGCCCGGCCCTGGGCCAGGACCCGGCGGGCCAGGTCCAGGGCGGAGGAGCTGGAGTCCACGAGGACCGCGGATACCGCGCCGGCGTCCAGGAGGGCGGCGGTCGCGGGGCCCGGCCCCGAGCCCATGTCCAGGACCCGGGCGGGCCGGAGGCCCGACTGGGCCAGGACCCCCGCGACCTGGGCGTAGGATACGGGCCAGTAGAAGAAGAGGTAGGCCGCCAGGAGGTCCGGGTCGTCCATGTACCGGGCTCCGATCAGGGAACGGTTGCCGGTCAGGCCGCGCTGGAGGCGGAAGAGGGCGTCGGACATCCGGGCGTACTCCGAGTGGGTCAGCCCCTCGGACGATCCCGGTTCTCCCGGGCGCCCCCGGGGCAGTCCGACCAGCTCGTGCCGCCTTTTAAGGAGGGCCTCGACGCGGGAGGCAAGGGGGTTTTCCGGGGATCGGGAATCCGGCATGGGCCTAGGATATCCCTGCCTCGGCGGTGCGGCAAGGGCCGCTAAGACGCCCGGGGCAGGGGAGGCAGGACGGGATCGTTGTCGTCGGTGCTGGGATCGTCCTTGCCTCCCAGTCCGGCCAGGAAGAGGATCTGGCAGATCGCGGCGGGCAGGGCTTCGGGCAGGGCTTCCCGCCGGGAGCCGTCCCCGGGGACGATCCCCTCGAGTTCCGCCCCGAAGTCGGACATGAGGGGGGGCGTACCGAAGAGGTCTTCCAGGGCCGGGCCCTCCCAGGAACGGGTGCCGGACCGGGGGGGCGGCAGGCCGGGCATCTCCCGGCAAAGGGAGTAGGAGGGCGATCCCGTACGGGTTCGAACGCCGGAGAAGGCGAAGAGGCGGCAGATGAGGGGCCGGCCGGGGTAGACCGTGCAGTGGGCGTCCGGGCGGTCCGGATCGTAGAGGGGGCAGCCGCGGAGGTTCGAGGGCAGGGTGCCGGAATCGGCCATGCGCAGGGCGCGCTCGGGACGGTTCCGCACGAGCCAGGCGGCCAGGTAGGAGGCTTCGAGGGGTAAAATGTCGGGGATGAATCCTTCGCAGCACCTTCCGCAGCCGGGCGGGCAGGAAAGTCCGTTACGGGCGCGGAAGGAGGCCGAGGCCTCCTCCGCGCGGATGTAAATACTGTGAACCGAGGTTAGGCGGTCGAAGAGGACACCGAAACGGAGCCCCTCGGGCAGGATGGTGTCGAGCACGTTGTTGTTCCCCGTGGGGCACCCGCATTCTGCCGGAAATGGAGGTTTTAGTCAATCCTCCCGGCGGAGAGCTCCGAGCGGGCCGCCTCCCGGGCGGCCTCCGCCGTCTTTTTCGGCACCCGGGCTTTCTCGGCGATGTAGGCGGGCTCCGCCTCGGCCACTGCCCGGAGGGAACCGAAGGCCGTAAGGATCCGGGCCGCCCGTACGGGGCCCACCCCCTCCGCGGCCTCGAGGCCGGTCAGGCGCAGGGTCTTCCCCCGGAGCCTCTGGTTCAGGCCGGTGGCGAAGCGGTGGGTCTCGTCTCGGACGGCCACCAGGACCCGGAGGGCCGGGGAGTCCTTGGACAGGACGATCGGCCCCTCGGCGCCGGGCAGCCAGATCTCCTCGTTCTCCTTGGCCAGTCCCGCCAGGGGTAGGTCCGCCTCCAGGGCGTCCAGGATCTCCTTGACCGCGTTGACCTGGCCGATGCCCCCGTCCACCAGGATGAGGTCCGGCAGGTCCTCCCCCTCGTTCAGCAGGCCCGTGTAGCGGCGGCCCACGGCCTCGCGAAGGGCGGCGAAGTCGTCGATCTTTCCCTCCAGGCTGCGGATGCGGAAATGGCGGTAGTTCTTCTTGTCCGGTACTCCGTTCGAGAAGGTAACAAGGGAGGCGACCGTGTATTTGCCGGACAGGTGGGCGATGTCGAAGCCCTCGATCCGTGCGGGCAGGACTTCCAGGTCCAGGGTCCGCCGGAGCTCCTCCAGGGCCTCCACGTCCCCGGTCTCCCTCCGCCGCTTGGCCAGGTCCTCCTTGGCGTTGTGCTCCGCCATGGCCAGGGCGGCCTCGTGGCGGCGGTCTTCCGGGGCGGCCAGATCCGTTTCCGCCCCGAGCTCCCGGCGGAGGTACTCCCGGGCCAGTTCCATGCCCCGGGGATCCCGGAGGTAGATCCGGGGCGGGGGGGGGCGCTCCGCGGAGTAGTAGGTGGTGAGGAAGTCCAGGACCGCCTCTTCCGGGGTGCCGAAGGCCCGGGACCGGAAGAGATCCCGTCCCGCCAGGCGCCCGCCCCGCATGGCGAAGACCGTGAAGGTCGCAAGGCTCCCGTCCAATGCGGCGGCCACGTAGTCCCGGCTCTCGGGGTCGAAGTCCACCACCCGGCTCTCGCCCCGGAAGGCCTCGATGGCCTGGAGGGTGTCCCGGGCCCGGGCGGCCTCCTCGAAGCGGAGATCGGCCGCGGCCTCCTCCATCTGGGCCTTCAGGGATCCGAGGAGCTCGTCGGTCTCCCCGGCCAGGAGCTTGCGGACCTTCTCCACGACAGCCAGGTAGGCCTCCCGCTCGATCCGGCCGGCGCAGGGGGCGGAACAGCGGCCGATGTGGTAGTACATGCAGGGGGTGTCCCGCTTCCGCATCCGCCTGCAGCGCCGCAGGGGGAAGATCCGGCGGATCAGGTCCAGGTAGGCGTCGATGATCTCCGCGCTGGGGAAGGGGCCGAAGTAGAGGCTGCCGTCGTCCACGATCCGCCGGGTACGGAAGACCCGGGGCCACTCCTCCGCGGTGATGCGGATGACCGGGTAGGATTTCCCGTCCTTCAGGTTGATGTTGTACTTGGGGGCGTTCCGCTTGATGAGCTCGTTTTCCAGGAGGAGAGCCTCGTATTCGGTCTCCGTCAGGATCCACTCGAGGCTCGCGATCCTGGAGACCAGGAGCCGGGTCTTCGGGTCCTTACGGCCGGAAAAGTACGAGGACAGGCGGTTTTTCAGGATTTTGGCCTTGCCTACGTATATAATTAGCCCCGCGGAGTCGCGCATGAGGTATACTCCCGGGGATTCCGGGGCGCTTCGCGCGATTCTTCGGGGTTCCTGCGAAGCGGGGGCTATACTTTGCTCCATATCGTTCGATACTAGAATACAGAGAAATGACGACCAAGAGAATACTCGCCCTGATCCTCGCAGCCTCGGCCGCGGTATGCACCGCCGCCGGGATAGAGACGTCCCTGCGCCTGGACGCCTCCTCCCGGCCCGCCTCTTCACCGCACCCCTGGATCCTCTCGGGCGTCGCCGCGGTCCCGGCCGCGGGTGCGGTCCCTGCCGCAGGCGCGGTCCCGGCCGCGAGTGCGGTCCCCGCCGCGGACTCCGGCGCGGCCCGGGTCCTGGTCCTGGAGCCCGCCCGATACCGGTGGACCGAGGGAACGGATCTCCTTGTCCACTTCGACGCCGAATCCGGGTGGGACGAGACCGGACGGTGGAGGATCGAGCCCCGGGGCAGCTTCAAACACGCCCCCGCGGACCTGGCCTACATGGGATCCGGGGCGGCCTCCTTCCGGGCCCCCGGCTCCCAGCTGGTCCTCCACCCCGAGAAGAGCTCCCTCTTCGGCGCCGGCTCCGTGTCCGGGGACTTCTCCCTGGAATTCTGGCTCTACCCCGCCAACGTCGAGTCCGGGGAGATCCTCTTCCTCTGGAAGGGGGCCCGGCGGGACGGGACCCGGACTACGACCCAGCAGGTGTCCGCGATCTTCTCCCGGAACCGCATGGTCTTCGCGTTCGCCAACTTCTTCGCCCCCCCCGGGGGAGGGGCCTTCCAGCTGAACCTCACCGGAACCTCCCTCCTGGTCCCTCGGACCTGGAGCCACCACCTGGTGCGCTTCGATTCCTCCACGGGGCTCGTGGAGTACCTGATGAACGGGGTCTCCGAAGCAGCCGCCTACGCCACCGCCACCGGGCGGGAGGGCGGGGCGGTCCACCTCCCCTCGGTGGGCACGGCGTCCCCCGTGACCCTGGGCCAGAACTACACGGGGCTCCTGGACGAGCTCCGTCTCTCCTCCTCCTGGGTGGAGCGTCCGAACCTGGGAAGGTACGGGACCGAGCCGGGATCTGCGGTATCGCCCCTGGTGGACCTCGGCTGGAACAACACCCGACTCGCCTCCGTCGACGCCGAGATCCGCACCCCCGGGGACTCCGGGGCCGCCTTCTTCTACCGCGTCGGGGATTTCCCCGAAACCTGGAGGACGGACAGCCCCGAGTGGAAACCCTTCCGGCCGGGCGGGTCCCTGCCGGAAAGCGCCCGGGGGCGCTACGCCCAGGTGCGGGTGGAGCTCTACCCGGACCCCCGGGGCGCCGACGGGCCGATCCTGTCCTCGATCACCCTACGGTACCTGCCCGATCCCCCCCCGCCCCCCCCGGGGGAGGTCCTGGCCGCGCCCGGGGACGGGAGGGTCACCCTCCGGTGGAGCCGGGTGCCCGAGGCGGACCTGGCGGGGTACCTGGTGTATTACGGAACCTCCCCGGGGGACTATTACGGCAGGGAAGCCGTGCAGGGAGCCTCCCCGGTGGACACGGGCAATACGGTCTCGATCACCCTGACGGGCCTCGCCAACGGCAGGCTCTACTATTTCGCCGTGGCTTCCTACGACGCGGTTCTCCCCCGGCGGCCGGGGGAATTCTCCCGGGAAGTATCCGCCCGTCCCGCCAGGAACGTCCCGTGACGGCCCCCCACCCTCCCTCGGACGCCCTGGAGAGGGCCCGGAACGCCCTCCGCCTCCGGGACTTCGAGGCCGCGGAGCGCCTGGCCCGCAACTACCTGATCCAGAAGCCCGAGTCCCGGGACGCCCGCTTCGTCCTCGGCACGGTCTATCTCCGCACCAACCGCTTCGAGCCCGCCCTCGGGGCCTTCGCCGCCATCGTGGAGCGGGACGCCAAGGACGTCCGGGCCTTGGAGAACCTGGGAGCCGTCTACCTGCGCCTGGGCCGCCTGGACGACGCCCTGGCCGCCCTGGCCCGGGGGCTCGAGCTGGCCCCGGACGATCCGGAGCTCCTGTTCAACGAGGGCAGCGTCTACCGCCAGATGGGGAACCTGAAGGCCGCGGAGATGTCCTTCGCCCGGGCGGTGGAGAAGGATCCCCGGCACGTCCTGGCCCTGAACTCCCTGGGCACCGTGCACATGGCCCGGGGGGACCACGAGAAGGCCGTCAAGGTGTTCTGGAAGGGCCTCGCGGTGGACCAGAACTACCCCTCCTTCCACTTCAACCTGGGCATCTCCTACGAGGCCATGGGCAAGACCGAGGATGCCCTCCGGGAGTACGAGCAGGCCGTGAAGGCCCGGCCGGGCTGGACGGAGGCCATGAACCGCTACGGCCTGGCCCTGGCCCGGAACGGGAAGACCCGGCAATCCACGGATATCTTCCACCAGGTCCTGGCCGTGTCCCCCCGGAACGCGGAAGCCCGAAACGGCCTGGGCGTCGCGTTCGCGGAGGCCGGCAAGGTCGACGAGGCCATCCGGGAGTACCGGGCGGCCCTGGAGGCCGATCCGGGCTTCCTCAAGGCCGCGGAGAACATCGAGCGCCTCCTGGAGCAGAGCGGCCGCCAGGCCGAGGCCCTGCAGGAAATCCAGGGGCTCGTGGAGGTTATGCCCGACAACCTGGGCCTCCGGCTCCGCCTGGCCCGGCTCTACCGTACCTTGGGCTACAACGACAAGTCCCGGGACGCGGTCGTGGACGTCCTCCGCCGCAGTCCCGACAACCTGGAAGCCCTCAAGCTCTACGGCCTCCTGCTGAAGGCCCTGGGCGAGGAGGGGAAGGCGGAGAAGATCTTCCGCAAGGTGGTCTCCCTGGACCCCAAGGAGATCGGGTTCCGGATCGAGCTGGCCCGGATCTACCGGGAAGAGGGCCGACCGGACGACGCCGTCAAGGAGCTGGAGCTCTTCCTGAAGGCCCGGCCGGGGAATCCCGAGGCCCGCCTGGAGCTTGCCCGGGCCCGGGCCGCCCGGGGGGACCGGACCCATGCCAAGAGCATCCTGGAGGAGCTGACCCGGGAGCGTCCGGACGACGCGGAGGCCTGGCTGGAGCTCTCCGCGGTGTACCGGGCCCTGGGGGAGAAGGAGAAGGCGGTGGCCGCCGCGGACCGCCTGGTGAACCTCCGGGGACGCCGGGGCAAGCCCGAGGATATCGAGGACCTGGAAGGCTCCCTGGACCTCTACGAGAAGGCCGTCGGGGCGTATTCCCAGGACGTCCGGGACGCATGGGACCGCAACATTCAAATCCTCAAGGAAAACCTCCAGGCCGAGGAGGGGTCGGCGGCCCCCGGGGAACCCACCCCGGAGGAGCGGATGGAGGCCGTCCTTGCCCTGGCCTCCGCGGAGCCCATACCGGTGGACGAGGCGGAGGAGCTCATCTTCCTGGAGGAGTACGAGGAGCCCCTGCCCGAGGAGGAGGTCCCCCTGGATTCCGTGGACCTCTCGGAGGAAGAGGAGGAGCCCCTTGGCGAGGACGAGCGGCTCCTGGCGGGCCAGGAGCTCTACGCCGATTCGCCCGTGGGAGGCGGAGGGGGCGGAGAGGGCCGGGGCGAGGAATCCTCCGGCCGGGAAGGCGGGACTCCGCTACCGGAAGGTCCGTCCCCCCATGCCCCGGAAACCCGGAGCCCGGAGCCGCCCCCTCCGTACACGCCCCAGGCCTATCCTCCCCAGCCCTATCCGCCTCCTTCCTATCCGCCGCCGTCCTATCCTCCCCCCCAGCAGGCGGCCCCGTCCTACGCGCCGCCGCCCCAGGCTCCGGCCCCCCAGGCCCCGGTGCCCCAGTCTCCGGCGCCGGCCCCCCAGCCGTCCTACGCGCCGCAGGCCTCGTATCCGCCGCCCCAGCCGCCTCCCCGTGCCTACCCCCCGGCCCCCCGGGAGGAACCCCGCCAACGGCGCCCCGAGCCGGAGCCTGTGGACGAGGAGCCGATGGAGCCGATGGAGCCGCCCGTGGAAGCGGAAACCGCCCCGGAGACCGAGCTTCCGACGGCCGAGCCGGAGCCGGAGTACGAGGAATACGACGAGGACCTCGGCGAGGAGGAGCCCGAGATCGTGTTCGAGGAGGGGGAGGAGCCCGATGTCGAGCCCCCGGAGCGCCCTCCCCTGGAGCCGGAACCCGAGCCGGAAGCATCCCCGGAGGAGGTAGGCGAACCGTCCCCGGACGAAACCGGGCCGGGGGAGCCGGGATCCGCGGACGGCGGTTCCGGAACCGAGGGTTGCGCCTCCGGCCGGCCGGAATGCCAGGGCGAGGAAATCGCGGACCTCCTTTCCTACCTGAAGGGCCTCACGGATTCCCTCCCGGAGGACAAGCGGAAGGAACTGGAGGACAGCGGGATCTCCCGGAAGATGGACGAGCTGATCCAGGCCCTCGGGGACGGGGACCTGGAGTCCGAGGACGAGTCTGTCCGCCGGGCCGCGGAGGACAAGGTGGGCCGGGCCGCCGCGGCCCTGGACGGCTCGGTGCCCGGGGCCTCGTCCCTGCTCAAGGAAGCCCAGAAGCTGGGGGAGCGCCGCGGGGAGGACCGCAGGACGGGCGCGGACCGGCGCGCGACCCCCAAGGAACGCAGGACCTGGATGGACCGGCGGGACGGGGGGGATCGGCGCCGGGAAGCGCGACGGGTCCGGGAGGACCGGCGCCGGGATGAACGGATCCCGGCTTCCGGCGAGGCGGCGCCCTCCGATGAATCCGACGCCGCGCCGAAGGCGGAGACCCCGGTGGTCTTCGATCCCCAGGGCCGGCCCACGGAGGTCTGCGGGATTCCGGTTTCCCCGAAGATGGCAAAATTGATCGAAATCATACGCCGGGAGAAGGGTCATGGCAGGAACTAGCAACCTCCTGAAGGTCCGGGACTACATCGGTTCCATGCCGAGCCTCCCGACGACCGTTTCCAAGGTCCTGGAAGTCTGCAACAATCCCAAGACCAGCCCCATCGACCTGGACCGCGTGATCGCCCTGGATCCCGTGCTCATGGGCAAGGTGCTCAAGCTCATCAACTCCGCGTACTACGGCCTGGGGACCCAGGTGACCAGCCTGGTCCGGGCGATCATCATGCTGGGGGTCAACACGGTGAAGAACCTGGCCCTCTCCACGGCGGTGCTGGACAAGTTCACCTCGAACAAGGATTTCCGGGCCCTTAACATGGAGGGCTTCTGGAGGCATTCTCTCTGCGCGGGGGTGACCGCCAAGCTGATCGCCAAGAAGCGGGGCGTGGATTCCAAGTCCCTGGAGGAGTACTTCGCCGCGGGGCTCCTGCACGACATCGGCAAGATCCCCCTGAACAACGCCCTGGCGGAGGAGTACGTCCGGACCATGGCCGTAGCGGACCGGGACCGGGTTTCCCTCCACGTGGCGGAGAAGAGGACCCTGGAGCTGGACCACGCGGACGCAGGCGCCCTCATCGCGGCGGCCTGGCACCTGGACGGGGCCATCTCGGACGCCGCCCGGTACCACCATGCCTTCGACGAGTACCAGGGGGAGAACCGCGAGGTGGTCCTCACCGTGGCGGTGGCCAACTATTACGCCAGCCGGGAGGGAATCGGATTCTCGGGCAACCTCTACCCGGACAAGCTCCCCCCCTCGGTCTTCGAGGAGCTCAAGTTCCGCAAGGAGACCCTGGAGGAACTGGAGGGCCCCGTGAACGCCGAGATCGACAAGGCCAAGGTCTTCCTGCGTCTGGCTCAATAGCCTCCGTTCCGTTATAGTCTTCCCAGGAGACAAACCCATGTTCACCGTCAAGATCTGGGGAGACCGGGGCTCCATGCCCACCCCCGGTCCGGATACCGTCGAGTTCGGCGGCAACACCTCTTGCATCGAGGTCCGCTGCGGCAAGCGTCTCATCATCATCGACGCCGGGTCCGGAATCCGCCAGCTGGGCGACTCCCTGATGCGCACCGACTTCCCCAAGGGGCCGATCTCCGCGGACATCTTCATAACCCACACCCACTGGGACCACATCATGGGCTTCCCCATGTTCACGCCCATCTACGTGCCCGGCACGGAGCTCCGGATCCGGGGCCCCATCACCTACGAGGAGGACCCCCTCGAGAAGGTTATCGGGTCCCAGCTCTCCTACCGGTACTGGCCGGTACGCCAGGAGGAGCTGGCCGCCAAGATCATCTACGAGCAGATCAAGGAAGCCACCTTCGACCTGGGGGACGGGATCTGGTTGACCACCAAGTACCTGAATCATCCCATCCTCTGCCTGGGCTACCGCTTCGAGTACCGGGGCCGCAGCTTCGTGACCCTCTACGACAACGAGCCCTTCCGGAACGTCTTCCCCACGGACCCCTCGGATCCCCAGTACGAGGAGGCCTATGCCCGGGAAGGGGAGGAGGCCGCCCGGGAGCAGAACGACAAGATCCTGGCCTTCATGTCCGGGGCGGACCTCCTGGTCCACGACACCCAGTACACCGCCAAGGAGTACGTCTCCGGCAAGGTCGGCTGGGGGCATTCCTCCTTCGAGCACGCCATCAACGCCGCCCACAAGGCCGGGGTCAAGCGGCTCCTGCTCTTCCACCACGACCCGAACCGGACGGACACGGAGCTCCAGGAGCTGGAGATTTTCTACCAGGCCCGGCTCCGGGGCCGCACGTCGATGAACGTGGAGATGTCCCGGGAGGGCACCCTCTACACGATCGACTCCGTGGAGTAGGCCCGGATGCGGAGGACGGGACGATGAAAGCCCTCATCGCGGACGACGACTCGGACAACCGCGAGATCCTGGTCCGCATGCTGGCCCACGCCGGCTGGGAGGCCGACGCCGTGGGCGGCGGCGGTGAGGCCGTGGTCCGGGTACTGTCGGGGGGCTACGACATCGCCCTCCTGGACCTGGCCATGCCGGGGGTCGACGGCTTCGAGGCGGCCCGCCGGATCCGGGCCGGGGGATCCCGGATAGCCCTGGTGGCCGTATCGGGGGCGGAAGCCGAGGAGCGGGCCCGGGAGAGCGGGTTCGACCGCTGCCTGGAGAAGCCCTATACCCTGGAGGACCTGAGGGGCGTGCTCCGGGACATCGCCGGGACCGCAGGCCGGGAGACCTAGCCAGACCGAGGCTCCGTCCCGGCCGAGTCTCGGGGGCTCCTCCGGGGCCACCGCAGCCCGGACAGCCTGTACAAGGGTTCCCCGACCGGGTACTGTTTGCCCGTGCGACTCCTGCTCTTCGCCGCAACGTCCTTCCTCGCCTTCCTGGCCGCCCTGGCGGCCGAACGCCTGCGTGTCGCCCGGGACCGCCGGGCCGTGCCGCTCCGGATCGGGGTCACCGGGACCCGGGGCAAGTCCAGCGTCGTCCGTCTCGTCGCCGCGGCCCTCCGGGGTTCCGGGCGGAGGACCCTGGCCAAGACCACGGGGTCCCGGCCCCGGCTGATCCTGCCGGACGGGACGGAGCGGGACTTCCCCCGCTTCGGGCCGCCGACCATCCTGGAGCAGAAGCGGCTCCTCCGGACGGCCCGGGCCGAGGGGGCGGAGGCCCTGGTCGCGGAGATCATGAGCGTGCGGCCGGAGTGCCAGGAGGTCGAGTCCGCCGGGATCCTGGGGATCGGGGTTTGCGTGATTACGAACGTCCGGGTCGACCACGAGGCGGAGCAGGGGGCCTCTCGGTCCGAGGTGGCCCGGGCCCTGGCCCGCTCCGTGCCCCGGGAAGGCCGGGTCGTCTGCTCCTCCGGGGAGGACCTCCCCGAGCTTAGGGCCGCCGCGGCCCGTGCGGGGGCGGAGCTGCGGGTCGCCCCGACCCGGATTCCGGAGGAGCTCCTGCCGTTCCTGCCGGCCCTGGGCTACGCGGAGTTCGAGGAAAACCTCCGCCTGGCCCTAGAGACCTGCCTCGCCCTGGGGCTGGACGGGGCGGCGGCCCTTCGGTCCATGGCCTCCGCGATCCCGGACCTGGGGGCCCTCCGGGTCTGGCGCTGGGAGGAGGAGGGCCGCGTCCGGGTCTTCGTGAACGCCTTCGCGGCCAACGACGTAGCCTCCACCCGGGCGGTCCTGGACCGGTCCCTGGCGGGAAAGCCGGCAGGAGCCCGGGCCGCGGGCCTGCTCAACCTCCGGGAGGACCGTGCGGAACGCACCCGGCAGTGGCTCCGGGCCCTGGAAGGGGGACTTCCGGAGCCCCTGGAGGAGCTCTTCGTGCTGGGCCCGCGGTCGGGGGCCGTCCGGCGGCGCCTAGCGGCCCGGGGCGTCCCCTGCCGGGCCCTCCGGGACCGGGATCCCGAGGGGATCCTCCGGTCGGCGGCGGGAGGGCGTCCCGGGGAACTGTGGATCGTCGGTATGGGGAACATAGCCGGGCCGGGTGCCCGGATCGTGGAATACTGCGCCGAGAGAGGCAGCCCCTATGGACCCTGAGACCCTGCTGATCGGATTCCTTGTGGCCGTGGTCTTCCACGAGCTGACCGGGATCTACCCGGGCGGCATCGTGGTGCCCGCCTACCTGGCCCTCCACGCCGGGGAGCCGGCGCGCCTCGCGGGCACGGCGGCCGCGGCGGCGATCGGCCTCGGAGCCTACCGGTTCCTGTCCGCCCGGCTCATCCTCTTCGGCCGCCGGGGCTTCTTCGTGCTGGTGACGGTTTCCGGACTGGCCGCCCTGGCCTCGGGCCTGGTCGTTCCGGCTCTCCTGCCCGAAGCCGCGGGATGGCGGGCCGTCGGGATCGTGGTCCCCGGCCTCCTGGCGGACGCCTGCCGGAAGCAGGGGACCCTCGTCACGGGATCCGCGGCCTTCGCCGCGATGACCGTGACCTATCTCCTTAGCCGCCTCCTCCTGGTCCGGTAGGGCCGCGCCGTTGAAATCCGCCCGGACTATTCTGTGGATCCTTGCCGCCCTCCTGTCCGCCGCCGCCCTTTCCGTGGAGCGGCGGATCACCGCCTACGCTCCCTCCCCCCATTACGACGAGATGGTCCGGGCCGCGGAACTCATGCGGGACGCGGCGGAGAGGGTGCGAGCCGCCCGGGCCGCCGCGGGATTCGACCTCGACATCCTCCGGGATCCCAACCGGACGGGCCTGGTCGGCGTCGAGTATTCCGAGACGACCACCTCCCTGGGGGACCTGGAGGCCAAGCGGACTTCCGCGAGTCCCGACGCGGCGGCCCTGGCGGTCCTCCTGCTCCGGGAAGCGGGGGTGGAACGGGGGGACGCCATCGCGGTCGGGGCCTCCGGCTCCTTCCCGGGCCTGTCCCTGGCGGTCCTCTCCGCGGCCCGGGCTTTGGACCTGGACGTCGCCCTGGTCGCGTCCCTTGGGGCCTCCTCCTGGGGAGCCAACGTCCCCGGATTCTCCTATCTCCGCATCCACGAGGCGGCCCAGCCCGTCCTGGGGTACCCGATCCGGGCCGTCTCCCTGGGGGGCGGCGGGGACACCGGTTCGGACATGCAGCCCGAGGGCCGACGCCTCCTTTCCCGGGAAATCTCCCGGTCGGGGCTCCGGTTCCTGGACCCCCGTTCCCTGGAGGACGGCGTGGCCGAACGCCTGGCCCTGTACGACGCCTTCCTGGACGGCCGGACCTGCGCGGCCTTCGTGAACGTCGGGGGAGCCTCGGCGAATATCGGGGAGGACGCCGAGTCCCTGGAACTCGCCCCGGGCGTGAACGACGCTGGAAACCTTTCGGCCTCGGGTACGGGGGCGGTCTTCGGGATGGCCGCCCGGGGCGTGCCGGTGATCCACCTGCTGAATCTCCGGGCCCTTGCCCGGGACTACGGCCTGCCCTGGGATCCCTCCCCCTTCCCGGAGATCGGGGAATCCCGGGTCTACCGGGTGTACGACCGAAACCTGTACCGGAGGCGTCTGGGGATACTGGCCGTTTTGTACGCCGCGGGGTTGGGGGTACTGGGGGCGGCGGGGCGGTGGCTCCGAAGGAAATTCGCCGGGGGATGAAATGACCACGGTCATCGACCGCGGTCGATTCCCCGTTGCGGGTTTTCCTGTATCGGTTTATCATCCTCTCCGTGAAAACTCGACGAACATCGGCGCGCCTCTCCGCGCGCCTGGGGCTGATCGCGGCCGCCTGCCTGGCCTCGGGCGCCTGCCTGGCCCGGGCGGCCGCGGGGATCCCGGGCGTTCCGGGAGTCCCGGCCTCGCCCCTGCTTCCTGCCGCCGCCGGGGCTGTCCTGTTCGCGGCCGCGGCGCTTCTGGCCCGCGGCCTGGCCCGCCTGCCGGACCGGATCCGGGAACGTACCCTGGCCGAGATCGGGGAGGCCCTGGGGGCCGAGGGAACGGCCGAATCCCCCGGCCCCGACGGCGCGGGCTCGGGGAAGGACGGACTCGTCTCCGCGGAGGACCTGGCGGTCCGGATCCGGGCCGACCGGGAGCGGATATCCGCCCAGCGCCGGGCTTCGGCCATGGAGACCGAGCGGGATCTCGCGGCGGCCCACGAACGGGAGGAACTCAAGGTCCGCCTGGACGCCTCCGTGCGGTCCCGCCTTTCGACCGTGGACGCCACCCTGGAGGAGGTGCGGTCCTCCGCGGACAGGTTGCTGGAGGCTTCGGAGCGGACCCGCGGGACGGGCGGGGAGGTCGAGACCGCCGCGTCGGCGGTTTCCGAGATCCTTTCGGAGGTGACGGCCGCCCTGCGGGACCTGCGGGAATCCGCGGGCCGCATCAGCCGGGAGATGTACCGCACTTCCGAGATCTCCGAGACCGCGGTTTCCGCGATCGCGGGCGCCACCGGCTCCGTGGAGGAGCTCGAGGCGTCCACGGTCCGGATCGGGGAGATCGTGGGCCTGATCGACGAGATCGCCGAGCGCACGAACCTCCTGGCCCTCAACGCGGCCATCGAGGCGGCCCGGGCGGGTTCCGCGGGCAGGGGCTTCGCCGTGGTGGCCGGGGAGGTGAAGAAGCTCGCGGCCCAGACGGGGAAGGCCACCTTGGACATCAAGGCCCTGATCGACGGTGTCCAGGCGGGGGCCCGACGGGCCCGGGAATCGAGCTCCGCGACCAAGGAGGCCGTGGGGCGCCTGGACGAGGTGATCTCCGGGGTCGCCGCCGCGGTGACCAGCCAGGAGGCCGCGGTCGGACGGGTCGAGTCCGGCGCCGCCGGCCTGGCGGCAGCCAACGAGCAGGTCCGATCCGGCGCCCGGGGCCTGGCCGCGGAGGTGGGTGAGACGGAGTCTTTAGCCGAAGGTATCCACCGGATCGCGGGCCGGATCGCCGAGGAGGGGGGTGGGCTGCGGAAGGAAGTCGACGGCTTCCTCGAGTTCATCGCCCGGAAGACCAGCCAGGACGCCAAGTCCCTGACCATCCAGGCCGCCCGGTACCTGGCGGAGAACGGCCTGGAGGCCGCGGAGAGGACCTTCCTGTCGGAAGGCCGCTTCCGCTTCGGGGACATCTACGCCTGCGTCGTGGACGGAGAGGGCCGCTGGGTCATCTATCCCCCCAAGCCGGAGAACAAGGGCCAGAGCATCCTGGGCTTCGTGGATCCCGACGGGGTACGGATCGGCGAGCGCATCCTGGGGGCCGGGAAGCTGGGGGAGGGCTGGACCGAGTACAAGTGGAACAATCCCCTCACCGGCCGGGTCCAGGACAAGCTCACCTACGTGAAGGCCGTCCCGGACACGGACCTCTTCGTCTACGTGGGGATCTACGTGTAGCGGGGGGCGTTGGGAGCGGACCGGTGTCCGTGTACCGCGTAGCGGGACCGCAGGGAAAAAGGGCCGCCCCTCGGGGCGGCCCTTTTTTAGCAATCGAGGAAGCCCGAAGGGCTTCCTTGCCGCTAAGTCGGCTATCGCCGACTTAGCGCCATTTGGCCAGGTCCAGCTCGTTCTCGGTCTTGGACACGATGGCGGTTCCGGCCAGGTCGCCGGTGACGTTCAGGCAGGTGCGGCCCATGTCCAGGAGGGCGTCGATGCCCAGGATCATTGCGTAGGCGGCGGCCACGGCGCTGCCCGCCTCGACCTTGAGGCCGATGGACTCGAGGACCATGAGCAGCATGATCGCTCCGGCTCCGGGGACGCCGGCGGTGCCGATGGAGGCCAGGGTGGCGGTGATGATCACCGTCAGCTGCTGATTGAAGGTCAGGGGCCGGCCGATGGCGTAGCCGATGAACATGGCGCAGACGCCCAGGTAGATGGCCGTGCCGTCCATGTTGATCGTGGCGCCCAGGGGCAGGGTGAAGGAGGAGGTGGCCCGGGGGATGCCCAGCTTCTCCTCGGCGACCCGCAACGTGATGGGCAGGGTGCCGCTGGAAGACCGGGTGACGAAGGCCGTCACCATGGCCTCGTTGGCGCCCTTCAGGAACTTGATCAGCCCGAGCTTGTAGACCGCCAGGAATCCTCCGTACACGCCGACCAGGTGCACCAGGAGACCCAGGTATACCGTCAGGGTCACGATGAGGAGGGGACCGATGGCTTTGGGTCCCTGCTGGGCGAAGACGATGGAGATGAGGACGAACACGCCGATGGGGGCGTACTGCATGATCCCCTTCACGACCTTGTACATGGTCTCCGCGGCGGCGTTGCAGACGTCGAAGAGCATGTCCGCGCCCTTGGCGATGGCGGGGGTCTTGGAGTCCTTCACGAAGGAGATCCCCAGGCCGAAGACCACGGCGAAGAAGATGATCGGGAGGACGTCGCCCTTGGCCAGGGACTCCATGGGATTGGTCGGGATGATGTTGAGCAGGATCGTCGCAAGGGGCTGGACTACGGCCTCCTTGCCCTTGATGTCCGCGGCTCCCACGATGTTGAAGCCCGCGCCGGGCTGGAAGATGTTCGCGAACACCAGGCCGATCAGGACGGCCAGGGCGGAGGTGAACAGGTAGTACACCATGATCTTGACGCCCACCCGGCCCAGGCGGGAGGGGGCGATGCTGGCCGCACCGGCGATCAGGGAGAAGAGGATGACCGGTACGACGATCATCTTGAGCAGCCGGACGAAGAGGTCCCCGAAGGGCTGGACGAAGCTTACGTAGCCCTTCACCGCCCCGGGCGTGAAGCCCAGGATGATCCCGACGATCGCGCCCAATACGAGACCGATCAGGATGCGCGTGAGCAGGTTGGAGTTGAAGTACCAGCCCAGCGCGCCTTTCTTGCCTTCCGCCATACATGCCTCCGGGAAATCGAGGATGGTCCGGCCGATCCCCGGGGGGCGGCGCGGACGGAATCACCCCAGTGTAAGGCTGAATTCCGAAGCCCGATATGCACCAAAGGGAGTATATTTACGTGCGGGCCGCGTTCGGTTCGGCTCCGCGTACACCCTTCGGTCCAAGCGGCACCCCGCGGCCCGGCATTCCCCCGGGTCCGGGCCCGGGCCCGAATTCCCGATCTAGATCAGCCGCTCGTCCAGGGCCTTGCGGACGATCTCCGCCTTGGAGGAGACGTTCAGCTTCTGGTAGATGTGGAGGATGTGCTTCTTGGCGGTGGATCCGGCGATGTGGTGCCGCTCCGCCAGCTCCCGGTAGGTGAGGCCGTCCACGATGTCCCGCAGGACTTCCCGCTCCCGTGGGGTGAGGCCGTAGTCCGCGGCCTTTCCCGTGCCGCCCCTGCGGAGCTCCTCCAGGATGCGGCGCGCCACGGTGGGGCTGATGGGCGAGCCCTCGGCCTTGGCGCTCAGGATCTGCTCCAGGAGCTGCTCGGGCTTGGTGTTCTTGAGGATGTAGCCCTTGGCGCCGGCCTTGATGGAGTCCAGGATCTTGTCCTCCTCCTCGAAGATGGTGAGGATGAGGACCACGAGATCCGGGTGCCTTTCCAGCACCGCCCGGGTGGCCTCGATCCCGTCCATCCCGGGAAGGTGGATGTCCATGAGGACGATGTCGGGCTCGGGGTTTTCCGCCATCCAGGCCAGGAAATCCTCCGCCCGGCCGAAACTGCCCGCCACCCGGATACGCTCGTCCAGGCCCAGGAAGTACCGGAGGCCCTCCCGGACCTCCCGCTCGTCCTCCACGATGGCCACGGCGGTGCGGCCGGTTCCGCTATCGGTCTTCATGGTCCTCCCCTCGGGCGGGAAGCAGGGCCGAGTATTCGACCCCCCGGCCTGGGACCGAGCGCACGGAAACCTTCCCCCCCAGCCGCTCCACCCGGAACCGGACGTTCGCCAGGCCGAAGGACCCCGCCCGGGTCTCCGCGGGGTCGAAGCCCACGCCGTCGTCGGAAAACCGCAGCAGGATGCCCCGGGATCCTGACGAGAGCCGGAGCCGGACCCGGGACGCCCCGGAGTGCCTCAGGGTGTTGCTGACCAGCTCCTCCAGGACCTTCTCGATCTCCGTGCGCGGCTCGTCCCCGAGATCCCGGAGGGCCCTGCGGTTCCGGATCCGGCAGTCGAAGTCGATGTCCCGGGACTCCAGCCGCTGGCGGATCCCCGCGGACACGAACTTCACCAGGTCCGAGCCCATGCGGTCGTCCTCGTGCATGCCCTGCACGATGCCCCTCAGGCTGGCCACGGCTTCCAGGCAGTTCTCCTCGATCCGCTCCAGCATCTCCCGGAGCTTCGCGGGCCCTTCCTTGGCCTGGTCCTTGGCCACCCCGCCGCAGAAGAAGATGTTCGTCAGCTTGGCCCCGATGGTGTCGTGCATGTCCCGGTAGATCCGGCGGCGCTCCTCCGCCACCCGGAGCTGGGTGTTTTCCTTCTGGAGTTGCCAGATCTCCTCGGTCCGCTGGCGGACCTTCTCCTCCAGGTTCCGGGAATACCCGTCCACCTCGTCCACCAGCATGTTGAACTCGTCGCCCAGGACGCCGAACTCGTCCCCGGACCGGACCTGGACTCGGGCCGCCTTGTCCCCGGCCTTCAGTCGGTTGATCACCGCCACGATCCCGGCCAGGGGCGAGAGGATGAGCCGCCCCGTGATGCCCGCCAGGGCCAGGGTGAGCATGAGCATCAGGATGATCTCCACCATGCTGATGATGTTGAGGAGGCTGCGCATGGATTCCAGGATGGACCCCAGGGGCATGCCCACGGCGATGGTCCAGTCCGCCCGGGAGGTCCTCTTGTAGACGAAGTGCGTCTCCTCCCCCTCGATCCCGGCGGTGAAGGAACCCGCGGGTCCCCGTATCTCCTCCAGGGAGAAGGGCAGGGCGAAGCCCTTCTGGCTGGGGTCGGCGGCCCGGTCCCCGGGGAACTGGCTGGCCACGACGACCCCCGTGGAGCTCACCAGGAGGGCCTTCCCCTGCTTGGGGATCTCCAGGCCTTCCAGGATCCTGCGCAGGTCCTCCAGCAGGATGTCCAGGCCCAGGACCCCGACCCTCGATCCGTCCGGACCCGTCACCGGCAGGGCGCAGGTGATTCCGATGTCGTCGACGCTGGCGTAGATGTAGGGGTCCGAAATGGCGAAATCGCCCTTTTCGATCGCGGTCCGGTACCAGGGCCGGACCCGGGGATCGTAGCCCGGCGGGAAGCTAGGCCGGTAATCGACGAAGCCTTTGCCCGTTCCCCATTCGAACATCCGTCCGTCCTCGGTGCCCAGGTAGACCGCCCGGAGGTAGCGCGCCCGGGGCAGGACCGTGGCCACGAAGAGGTCCCCCATGGCCGCCTCGTCCGCGTCCAGCACCGCCCGGGTTCCCGCCAGCCCCCGGGCCAGATGCTCCATCTCCTCGAAGAACTGGCCCAGGCGCTTGTCCGTCTGGTCCAGGATGGTCTCGGACAGCTCGTCCGCGGTGGCCAGGGCGTAGTCCCCCAGGACGTTCCGGGTGATCAGGAAGATCCCCACCAGGAAGACCAGCACCGAGAGGGAGATGAAGAGTATGAATTTCTGGCTGATGCCCCATCGCCCTTCGGTCACCCGTCGCCCTCCATCGAATGGCGGAATTATATAGGCGCGCCGACGGCGGGGGCAAGGAAATCCGGCGCCGGCTCCTCCGGCGTCCCGGAAGCCGGGGCCGGCGTCCGGCCTAGCCGAGGATTTCCCGGGTGATCCCCTCGCTCAAGTCCCAGAGCCTGCGGGCGGCCCGGGCGTCCAGGGCCCGCGGGGAGGGGGCGAGCTCCCGGCCGTCCTTCCAGTAGAGCCCCGTGCGTCCCCGAAGTTCCGGCGAGGCAACGAGGAGGGCGATGGCGGCGGCGGGCACCTCCGGGGATGTGCCGGCCCGGCGCCGAAGCCTCCACCCCAGACTGGCCAGGGAGGGGCCGTGCTTGAGCCCCATGTCCGTACGGACCAGCCCCGGGTCCGCCGCGAAGACCGTGACGGAGGATCCGGAGCCCAGGCGGCGCGCCAGTTCCCGGACGAAGAGGACGTTCCCCAGCTTGGACTGCCCGTAGGCGCCCAGGCCGGTATAGCCCCGGGCCCGGGACGGATCCTCCCAGCGGATCCGCCCGAAGCGGTGGGAGGCGGAGCTCACGACGACGATCCGGCCGTCCGGGGCGGCCCGGAGGCGGGGAAGGAGGGTCGTGGTCAGGAGGAAGGGGGCCAGGTGGTTCACGGCGAACTGGGTCTCCAGGCCCTCCGGGGTCAGGGTCCGCCGGGAGGTGAAGACCCCCGCGCAGTTCACCAGGGCGTCGATCCCCCCGGACCCGGAGGCCAGCCGTTCCCCCAGCGCCCGGGTTTCCCGCAGGCTGGACAGGTCCGCCAGCTCGAAGGAGGGAGCGGGCGCCCCGGACTCGGCGGCCGCGGCCTCGACCCGCCGGAGGGCGGCCCCGGCCCGACCGGCGTCCCGCCCCACCCCGATCACCCGGGCTCCCAGCCGCGCCAGGGCGCAGGCCGCGGCCAGCCCGATGCCGGATGTGGCTCCCGTGACAACGCAGACCCCGCCCCTCGGGCTTCCGGTTCCATCCGACATCCGCGACCCTCCGTTTCTACCCGGGGAATTGCCCCGCGGGTCGATCATACCATACCGCCGGATATACGGTATTCACCATATTAGAGATTCAATGCTTTCTCGAATCCGGATCTGGGGGTATACTGTCCCCAATGAAGACTCTATCCGTTTCCCTCCGATGGAAGCTCATCGTCCCCCTGGCCGTCTCGATCCTGATCGGCCTGGGTTTCGCCGCGGTCATCGTCCTGGGCGTCTCCGAGGATTCTCGCAGACTCGGGGAGAGCGTCCGGAATCTGGAGCTTCTGCGTTCCGCCTCCATCCTGATCCAGGAACTCGAGGACGAGCGCGCCCTGGCGGAGCTCTACATGAGCGGAAAGGCGATGAAGGTCGAGCTGGACGCCCAGTACCAGGAGACGGATACCAAGGTCTCCGATTTCGTCACCCGCATGATGGCGTCCCGTATTCCCGACGTGGTCAAGGAGAAGGCCCAGCGGGGGATCGACTCGGTGGCGGACTTCCGGACCCGGGTGGACCCGGGCAACAAGTACGTGTCCTTCCGGAACCTCTACTCCATCAGCCTCGGCGCCCTGACGGCGATCATGCCCCTCATCGCCCAGGAGGAGCGGGGCACGGAGTTCGGCTCCCCCGTCTCCACCATCATCCTCCTGGAGGAAGCCAAGGACGCGGCCCATATCCTCCGTACCGTGATCCCCCCCATCCTGGAGAGCGGCCAACCCGTGACCCTGGGAGAGGCGACGGGATTGCTGGATACCCTGGCCCGCATGATCGTGAACCTGGATTCCCCCGCGATATCCCTCACCGCCGGGCAGTCCGCACTGGGCATCCTTCGGGACCTGTCCGCCCGAAGGCTCGCGGAGGGCGCGGTGCGCAGGATCTACATGTCCTACAGCCAGGGAAACTACGATTTCAAGGACGACCAGTTCTACGCCCAGTTGACCGCCTTTGTGGACATGCTGGCCGTCACGATCCAAGCGGAGATCGACCAGCAGTTGGGCGTCGCACGGGCCTACGCCGCGGAGGGCCGGAAGACCTTCCTGGTCGTGACCGTGTCCGTAGCCGCAGGATACACCGTGGTCGCCCTTTTAGCCCTGGCTGTGATCCTGTCCGTGGTCCGGTCGGCACGGTCCGTGTCGGCCTCCCTCCGGGAGATCGCCCAGGGAGGCGGGGACCTGACCACCCGGATCGCCGTGAAGACCCGGGACGAACTGGGACAGCTGGCGGGGTACTTCAACGACTTCCAGGAAGCCCTGGCCCGGATGGTGCGGGAGATTCGGGAAGCCGCCGCGGCCCTATCGGACGTGGGCGCCGAGCTGTCCGCGACCATGGAGGAGACCGCCTCCGCGGCGGTACAGATCAGCGCCAACGTGGAAAGCGTCCGACGCCGCACCGTGGACCAAAGCGCCGGGGTGACCGAGTCCTCCGCCACGGTGGAGCGCATCGTGGAGAACCTCCGCTCCCTGAACCGTGTGATCGAGCGCCAGTCCGAGGCCGTGGCCAATTCCTCGGCGTCCATCGAGGAGATGGTGGCCAACGTCCGCTCCGTCACGGGGAACATCGAGCGCCTGGGCGGGGAGTACGTCCGGCTGACCCAGTCCGCGGGGGAGGGCAAGTCCGTCCTGGACCGGACGGTCCAGGACGTGAAGGGCATCGCCGACCGGTCCGAGCGCCTGGGGGACGCGAACGCCCTCATCGCTTCCATCGCGGCCCAGACCAACCTTTTGGCCATGAACGCCGCCATCGAGGCGGCCCACGCCGGCGAGGCCGGGAGGGGCTTCGCGGTGGTGGCCGACGAGATCCGCAAGCTCGCGGAGAACGCCGCCCGGCAGTCCAAGGCCATCTCCGGGGACGTCCGGGAGATCTCCGGGGCCATCGCCGCGGTGGTGAGTTCCGCGGACGAATCCGCCGCCCGGTTCTCGGCCCTGGTGGACAAGATCGAGGAGATCCGCCGCGTCGAGGAGGGCATCCTGGCGGCCATGGCGGAGCAGTCTGCCGGATCCGCCCAGGTCCTGGAGGCCCTGAACCAGATCCACGAGATCACCGAC
>ENA-UOWG01000777-UOWG01000777.1-activated-sludge-metagenome-genome-assembly--contig:-NODE-777-length-37489-cov-80.791152_pt1 | contig 37489 bp, 58 predicted proteins | sample MGYA00238147_ERZ761563 | MGnify/ENA primary metagenome ERZ761563 (study PRJEB28884, sample SAMN05720216) | anaerobic digester metagenome | isolation source: active sludge of municipal...
GGAGGTCGAGGTACCCGCCCACGCTCTGTAGGCTCCCCAGGGACTTTATCTGCGTCCCCCTGAGGTCGAGGGACCCGCCCACGCTCTGTAGGCTCCCCAGGGACTTTATCTGCGTATCTTGGAGGTCGAGGTACCCGCCCACGCTCTGCTTATCAAATTCCCTTAATACCTCACCCCAGAATATTTCGCGAACTATCCTTATAGTTTTGGAACAATATTTGCCGTCTTCTTTGTTGTATAATGCCTTATCATCAATTTCAACCTCAGCCCAACGGGATTGATCTGGATCAAGTTTATAAAAACGAGATGTAGATAATAAATCAACGCAGGAATGAAATCCATTCTGGCACATTTCAATCTTTCCCGCCATTTTATATTTCTTACCGATTAAATATTGAAATCCCTGACAGGATAAATTTTTATCAAATGCCTTATAAGTTATCATTTTAATACCATTTCCTTTTTTAGATCATCAACCAGGGGGATTTTAACCCCCCTGGTCAGATCCTCAGGTTTTTCCCATCGACCCGGGAGTGGATGGATTTTAAAAGCTCCCACTTTCATCAGCCGGCATTCCAGTTGATTTTTCCCCCATCCGATCGATGCCGTTGCCGCAAAGCCTGAACACGGTCGGTTTTTCTTCGCGATGGGTGGATTCGAACCACCTGGCACAAACAGGAAGTGGCACTTACCATTTATGCCACCGGACATCGCGTCTATAAACCCCCTTTAAATATTTATTAAAGATTGAAGCCAAAGAATTAAATCATTAATAAATGACTGTCGTTTTGATTCATCGAATTGTGATATTTCATTAACAATAATGGCTTTAATAGTTGCGAGGTCACCATTGACATGAATCGTCAAATTCGGATCCGGTTCAGATTTCTGTTGATCATTATCAAGATTTCGCATTTTTTCTGATTTATCTATAGCCGGAACAGGAGCAGGTTTTTCTTTTGGTTGTGGAATATTTTTATATGTTTTCCCATCGCTTCCGGTTACATTTTCCACGTGGCTAATTTCGCCACCTGTTTGTAATTCTTTTCTTGATTTTGAAACAGTGGAATGATGTGAGCCGGTTTTTTGAGCAATGTGCCTATCGGATTTTTTTGGATCTAATTTCAAAAAATATTTTATTAAATCCCTTTTTTGTTCAGCGGTTAAATGCCTTCTGTTTAAATTATCTTTCAATACCAGTTCGCGGAGTTCGCTAGAGGTCCCTTCATAAATATCAACAGGTATAAGATTTATTCCCAATTCACCGGCGATCATACAGCGATTATACCCACCAAGGATCAGACATGTCCCGGTCTTTCTGTCATAATATGCCTTTATTGGATCCCTAATTTCCCCGCTTTCTTTAATATCGTTTTTTAAACGCAATAAATCAGCAGAATCAATCGGCATAAAGGATTGAATTTCCATGAGCTCGGGTGAAGGATATAACGCCGATGGGTTTTTTAAGGTGTTGCCGGTCTTTTTCATATTTTTACCGTTTCAAGAATAGGTTTTAATATTTTATCTATTCTGGTAGCCGTCCATTTTAATCCGCCTGAAACAGCCCGTTGCATTGCGACACTTTTCGCAATGGTCCCACCATACATCATACCGATTGATTTCAAAAATTCTCTTGTTGTCTGAGCAACGAAACCATGCTTATTCTTTTCAGGCTCTTTACCTAATAAATATACCTTGCCTGTTTTTTTGATTTCTTTAAGTGATTCGAGCGTATAAAGAGTCGGAGAGATTGTTGCCCTGGAAATATCTGCAGGTATTAAAATTTTATCCGCAATGATGGCTGCAGCTCGTGATATTCCCTGAACAGTAGGGGGAGTATCAAAGATAATTATATCATAAGGAGTTTTTTTAAAATGCTTTTCGAGTTCAAACGGAGATAGGGTTGAATAAATTTTGTCCAAGCGATGATCCGCCGGCAATAAATCAAAACAAATACCCCCGCGATTTATTTGAATTGGCTCCGCTATTCCTCCAGTCAATAAATCAAAAATTCCCGAGTTGACCTTATCATTATCCAATAAAAAAGTCGTTAAGCCCGCCTGAGGATCACAATCGACGGCAAGGACCTTATTTCCTGATGATGCAAGGCCCAAGGTCAACAGAACAGTTGTTGAGGTTTTTCCGCATCCACCCTTTTGATTTGTTATGCAAATTCGCTTCATATTATTTATCCATTTTGGTCTGAATAAGAATTTTTTTTATGAACTCCAGACCCCTTTGACTTATTATTGTTTTTCTGCTTATTTTTACAAAACCACATGGCAGCGGCACTTTTTGGATTATCGATTTAAAATATCCCCGGTCTACGAACTCCTGGAAAGGCTCGTTATCGCGTCTAAGGATCTTCTCATTTTGGAGGATTTTGAAGATTTTGTTGCGGCCGTAGCCGGGGATTGATAAAATTTTAGCGACAGCTGACATTTCAATCATATCAGTGCTTGAGGTAACAGTATCATAAAAATCAACGATCTGATATAGTTCCAATTCAGACATTGAATTGATCTTATCGATCGCAGATTGTTTAATTAAATCTTTCATCAATTGCCTTTTAAGCCCTTGACTTCCTTGTAAACTTCAATCATCTCATGGAAGAGATAACCGACCTTTAAATCCAAATTGGCCATTATCCGTTTGAATTCCCTATGATCATCCGGACGAATGGCCAGAAATTTAAGATTTTGTCTCTTTTTAAGAGTTCCTTGTTTAAGTATTTCCATCAAACACCCATTCTTCAAGAAAAAAACCTTTAGTTATTTAATTTTAAGCAATTTAACCGTATAATATTATTTTGTCAATAATTTTTTAACTTTTAACAAAAAAATATTGAAAATGATGAATTTTATTAAAATATTGTTAATACTGGAGCTGTAATAAAGTGTGGGGCGATAAGTTAAGAAAATTCAGAAAGGAAATGGGGCTTTCCCAGGAAGAACTCTCAGAAATGACTGGTTTTCATCAAACAAGCATTAGTTCATGGGAAAAAAACTCATATCCTCCTCTTGAATATATTTCAAAAGTTCTTTCGGTTATAAAACCGAATATGAATCTCTGGCAATTTTTTGCGCCAGAAGATCTTATAATTCCAGACGTTGAACCGGAATTAAAAATCTTTATACAAAAATACCAGAAGCTTCCTCAGGAAATTCGGGTACAATGTACGGAAGCCTGTGAGGCCGTTCTCAGGGCATATAATTTCGGGGTTGAGCGCGGCAAGTCGAGCTAGTAATAAATATCTTTTTCGAAGCATGGCAATACTCCGTTTTTTTATTACTCGATAAGGCGGTGGGCAGACCGGCGAGCACCATTAGCATTAATGAAAATAATAATTGAACTAAGAAACGACAAATAAAATTTAGTGGATTTATTAAAATTTTAACACTATATTTTATGTATATAAATGAGGCATGTAATCAAAAAAACCTTTACTGAGAGGACACCATGTCTTTAATAAATTGCCCCGAATGTAAAAAACAAATTAACAGCGAAGTAGATTTCTGTCCTCATTGTGGGAAAAAGCAAGACAAATCATTGGTTGAAAAAAAACCAATAAAAAAATCAACCATCATTTTGATGAGTTTTATTGGAATAATTGTTTTAATCTGTTTTATAATATTGAAACAACCGCCATCTTTAACACCCGAACAAAAAAAACAACAAGAGAAAATTGAAGCCGAAAATAAAAGACTTAGCAGTCTATTTGGCGAGGCACCCCGGGTATCATCCTGGGACGGATCAGTTTATATTGTAAAACAAACCATTGAAGCGTCAGCAAAAGACCCAGATAGCCTGGTATTTGAAAATTGGTCTGGATTAGGATATAATAATCAAGGATGGACTGTAAAAGTCATCTATAGAGGTAAAAACTCTTTTGGGGGATATGTCCGAGAATGCAAATGGTTCGTCATAAAATTTGGTAATATTATCAGCGTATTTAATTGCAATTAAGCCGCGAGCCATTGAACCCATCGTTCGATCTGATGGTCCACAGCGGTTCTAAGATTGTCCCGTTGTGGACCCATAACGTGTCGATTCTGGAACCCGGATTTATGTTTGAGTATTTCCGGGTTGAAAATGAACTCGAAGGGTTTCAAGAATACTATCTCAATTTTGTCCTGGTGAACTATCAGCTTTGATGCTATGGTTTTTATTAGATCAGCTTTATCTTCCCGATCAACCTGTAGATATATCTCTGGGAATTCCCGGCATGATTCAATCTTACTGGCTATATCCATTGAAAAATTATGCCAATCCATATTGATTCCATGGGTTTGTTTTTCAAGAACATTGATCATTCCCCGATTTTCCTGCATTTTATCCTGGATAGTTTTAGGATCAATCCCGGCAATCGCCAGCTCAAGCAACCTTTTATTTTCAGATTCCAGTTTGCCAATACGCCGCCGGATAAATTTTATTTCTCCATCTCGTTTGTCACTTTTATTTTTTGCTCGTTCGGTAAATAAATCAATAAGATTCTGCTCAAAATTATCATTAAAAGAAATCTCTTTAATTGCCTGATCCAACATTTCGAATACCTGATCCTCCCGAATGGAAAAATAAGGTTCATAACTTGTATAATAAATATATTCCCCTGAATTATGAGCTCCCTGTTTATATGCCCCACTCAGAACCCGCCCGGATCCGGATAGCTTCAATAGTCCCTTAAAAAGAAATGGCCGGCCCTTTTTACTGACGTTTTTAACACCTAACTTTTGAAGCCTGATTTGAAACTTCTCCCAGGAAATATATGACTCATGGATCCCATCATATATCTGGCCATGATAAATAAATTTTCCCGCATAAAAAGGATTTGTAAGCATCCGGTGAATTGAACTTTTTTTCCAATGGGATCCCCGCAGGGTCCTGTATCCCCTGGCGTTCAGCATGACACAAAAATCCCGCAGGGAATGGGTTCCGGAATCCCATTCATTAAAAATATATTCAACGATTCCCTTGGTCTTTTCATCAATCAAAAATCGCTTATTCGCCCGGTCATAAATATATCCAATTGTCCTGCATGCCTGGGGGGCAATACCCTGGCTAATCTTGAAATCATAGCTTTTCCTGACACTATATGAAATCTTATTCGACCAGTATCGAGCCAGGGCGCTGGCCTGGTCCAGAAACATCTCGGATTCAGCCGTGGCCCCATGATCGAAAACAATACTGAATTCATAAAAATGGAGCTTGATTTTTTTCTCTTTAGCGAGCTTTTTCAGTCGGGGCCAGTCAATATCATTCCTTCCAAGCCGGTCTGAATTCTTAAATATGATATCTGAAATGCCATATTCCAGAGCCGAGGCGATCATTTCATTAAACCGCTGCCGGCCTTCTTTATAGGCAGATTCGGCCACCGTGAAAAATTTAATTATTTGGAGATTGTTTTTTTCGGCGTATTGCCTGGCATACTGAACCTGGTTGTCCAGGCTCATCCCATGTTCGGCCTGTTCATCGGTGCTGACACGTTCATACGAAAAAGCCGGAACCAACCCCTTATCCCGGGACAGGGCGATATCTCGAGCCAATTCATTCATGAATGAATTTTTATCCGATATTAAGATATCATCAAGCACTTTTTGAAAAAAAAAGAGCCGGTTTACGGCTCGCAAGAGGTTTAAATCGAAGGATTGTTTTCATGAAGGCTAAAATCTTATCGCCAGATTTCCGTTCAGTAAAAACGAAGATCCGGCCTTCCCCGATAGCATCCCGGCGCCGGCGCCCAGGCCAATCTCAAAACCGAAAACCGGCCAAAAATGAAGATATGAAATCATTCCACCATATGCCGCTTGAATTGATTTATCAGATCCAGTCCCTATAGATAAAATTGGCTGGAATAATAACATATGAGATTTAAACGGGCATGTGATATCAATCTGCAGCTTGCGTTCAGCACGCTTACATGAATCTTCGGCCGATACTTCGAGCTCCTTTCCAATGAGCTTAGCATCAATCACCAGGGGGGATTTATAACATTTCTCATAATCCCCAAGACTCTGGGGATTTCCGGTATATATTGTTTTTGTCTCAGTCAGCCATTTTATTTTTATTTCTGGATTTTGTTTATAATAACAGCTCGCTCCGGCTGCGCCCAGGATAAAGCATCCGAAACATAAAACTGCCGCGGTGATATATTGCCATAGTTTCATGATCTACTCCGGATCCGATCGATTAGATTATTAACCTTTAAAATCATATCAAGAACGACATAAAGTAAAAATGCAAGAATGACGTAAGCAACATCACGCCATTTTATTGCATGTTTCATGATTCGCCTTCTTATTTGGCATCAGTAAAATCTCCTACTGCTTTCGCTGGAAATATCTGCCCCTGAGCAGGATCACGTTCGGCGAATTTTTGAACACCCTTCCCGATGGACATGGGTCCCATAACAGCCGCCAGAATTCCACTTCCAAATAGTCCGAATGAAGCCATGAGGGCCCCTACTGCGTTGATTTTTTCGATTTCATCTATATTCACCAGGGTCCAGATCATAATGAAGCATGCGGTCACAACAAGAATCACCGCCATAATCCCAGAAATTATACCCAAATAAAAAAATATAAATCGCATGCTGGAATCCGGAGTATTATTTTTCAGATATTTATTTATCATTTTTTTTACATCCACACGAGTGGAATTCCCGCTGCCTTTGAGACTTCCATGGCAACCACCCTCCGTCCATAATCGCCATAATGTACGGCATCACACCAACGGGACGGTCTCCAAACGGCTTTTAATGGATTATAAATATCAATATATATCACTCCGTACTTAGTGCATATTTCCTTCAAGCCTCTATTGCCGACCTCGAGAAGACTGGCAACCTTCATGCCATTCATGTTTTTCAATGATGGATCCACCCAGGGCAAAGAATTTATAAATATTTTCTCCCTCGACCAGATTTTCAGAAATTCGTTGATGATTTTCTCCATATCGAGCCAAAACGTTTGTGTATCATTTCTTGGAATAGGCATATTACTCCATTGTCCCGTCGCGATCATGGCAAGAATGATCTTTTGCATCCGTTTATCATTCGACCATGGAATCATTGCCCAGAAATTGTTCCCTCCGATCTGAAGAACTATTTTATCGATCGGATTAGCTTGATGCCGCGCCTTTATTGTAAGCCAATTTGACAGCAGGAACCCCCAGGTTGTCTGCCCCCCCTGCCCCTCGTTAAAGCAAAGTGGATTATAATATTGCTTAACATTGCATCCATGCACATTTGAATCACCCGCATGACATATGGTCCCCGGTTCATGAAGCGGCTGCGGGGTCCACTTCTCCCCAGAATATTTCAATTTTTCAAAAAAACTCAATAGGCCCATTGTTTTTCAGGGATCCCGGGAGAAGGGCCTGATCCCCTCTCCCGGCTGATTATGTCTCATTTCATTGGATCCCCTTCCTCCTTTCAAAAAAAATTATGCGTTCGATTTAAGCTCGGACGCTTTGACGTACATAATGATTATCGCGGCTGCATCTATGACCGTTATAATGAGAGCCCCCCATCCGATCAAATTGGTAACGAAAAGCCCCGGTTTAATCAGATATGCCACAAAAACAGCCAGCGCGATAATACCAACGCCGAAAAAAGATTTTAGGTGTGCCTTTACGAAAGTAGCAATTTTGATCAACATCTAACGCCTCCAAAAGGATAAAAAATTTTTAATCACGTTTATTTGACGATAAGTAAAAATCGATTTCATGTTGTAATATTCCCGGTCCTTCCCGATCCACGAGATCCTGGTCCTGTTTTAATATTTTTTTATTATCGATCATTTTCCCGAAACTTAGACCGGTAACCAGTGCAAGCGGATATGCAGATTTGCCAATGCGTTTAAACGGTACAGGGGACCCTTGCGCCACCTGGCGGCTTTGCCCGCGTTTGCTGTAGTTTCGGCCATGAGGGGTTGCGATAAATCCGCTATGTATTGTTATCGTCTTGCCCCCCTTGATGATCTGGAAGGTCAAGCCTTGTGTATTCTGCTTGGCTTTAAAATATTTAAGGACATTGATCAACTGATAATCCGCTTTAAGCCGGAATGTAATATCCTCGGGTGTTGCTTTCTGTTTTGATATCTTATAGCTTGATTGCGGCACCTGTACATTATAGGTGTCTCTGATATACCGCTTAGACTGGGTAAAAATTTTATCTCCCAATTTATTAAAGGTCCTCATCAGTATGGTCCTCTGGGCCTGAGGGTTTAAAAAATTTATGACCTTATTCAGTCCTGTTATTTTTAAATTCAGTTCCATGATCTTAGTTCAATTCATTATAAAATCCCACCTATTGCTATCGCCATCATTAAAAGCAGAATGGCAATTATAAACAATTCAACAGCATCCACTATGATTCACTCGTAATATTAAATATTCGCTCCTTTGACGTATTGAACGTGTATCCCCGGCTTAAAAGTTCATCCTGTAAAATATCCCAATCAAATTCCTGCCCAGGACAATCCTTATAGGATCCGCTGAATTGTTGTTGATTTACTCCATGTCCGACGATTGTTTCAATATGATATCTCCTGGACATATAATCAAAAATAAGAGATATCAATCCGGCATATTGTTCTGATGTATATGAGCCTTTGTTTTGCGGGGCTGGATTAACCAATTCAATCCCGATAGTGATCATATCATGCTTCCCGCTGCCGGAATGATAAACCCATCTATCCGGATCAATAATTTCATATATATCGCCATTTAAATCGATTTCGAAATGGAATAAGGCAACTCCCCTGGAATATTCAGCAGATCTTTCTCCGGCAAGCATCCATTTAATTATTCCCTGGGCGGAGGATCCGCCACCAGTTCCATGAATGACAATCTCAGATATTGTTGAAATATCCCTGGGAAAACCCTGATGATATTTATTTCGTATTTCATTCACGTTTACATATGACATATGGACCTCATCAAATCTCTGATATTTTTTATTTCCTTATATGAGTATTTTCGCAAATTTGCTCTCTATGATCGATCTTCTTTTCCAGATTTTCGATATCCCTGTCATGAACCGCCAACACTTCTCTGGCTGAATTCACTTTCGAATAGATATCAGACTTTAATTCATTCATTTCGTGCTTTGCCTTTTCGATATTATCATTTACTTTTTCAAAGTCTCCCCCAAAGATCCTGAATAATTCATCATTTCGCTTCGTTGACTCTGCGTTAATTTTTCCAAACCATTTTGCAAAGAATACAATGGCACCGAGAAATAATGAAGAACTAACAGCAATAAAACTGCCAATAGCCCATTTAAGCATATCAATAGTTCCGGCAATATGGGAAACTTGTTCTGTGATTTTTTGGATGTCGATGCCCATTCCATATCTTACCTGGTAAAAATTTATGATTTTGCTTGAATCAATTTCCTTAATTTTTCTCTGTTTTTAATTTTTGTTAAAACAACTTTGGGAAGATCATCTTCTTTAATAATTTTTTTATCGATTAACATCACCACCAGATCATCGACGACCCTTACCATTGATAGATCCGTGGAGGATATATCAGCAATTCTTTGTGATTTGATCTGTGAATCAATAACAGACTGCGGCTTATCAGACGGAATATCTTTTAAATTTGCCCGATCCCCTTCATAATAATCTCCAGTTAAAAAACTTATCCACCCGGTCATTACCAAACCCTCCTGATAATTATCCTGTAATACCCAGCAGTTTCTCCTGTGGCTCGAAAGAACTGTGTATAGGTCGCAAATCCAAAATAGATTGTGTTGCGAGTCAATGACGCTATATTTTGAATCATATAATGCCCATAATTATATGTAGATGAAAAGACATCATGAGCCAGCGCACTATCCACGCCTGCAGAATCCGGGCTGTAGTAAAATACTGCATCTAGACCATGATGCATCGGTAAACCGATATTATGCGATTTACTATAGTTTCCGGCTGCAACCGCAAACCATCCACTATCATACCTTCCCCGCAGGGCATATATAACAGTGCTGCTTACAGTAGCCGCACCTGTAACAGCCTCCCCGACAAATATTCTCCAGCATTGTGTCCAGCCATCGGTAGGATTTCCGGTATACATTTTGAATGTATTCAGATTAAACCAGCACAATGTATCAAGCGTCCAGGCGGAAGCCTGCACCGTTGGCGTGCCGGTATATCTGATATATGGAGTCCATCTGAAACTATCAATATATCCGACCATCCCGGTAGAGGATCCTGCTCCATGATTGCCCAACATCCAGTTCTGGCCTGTTGCTCCCCGGTACATTGCCGAGCTGCTGGCTACACTGCATTCAAGGGTGACATTTGCGCCATCATCCAACCAGAGTTTATAGGTTGCGCCATCCCATTGCAGTACAACCCTATACCAGGTTGTCGCGCTTAAAACTGTAGTACCGATCTGAGCATTGGCAATATTCCACGAGCTGCCATTGCTTGACAGGGAGAGATATAATTTCTTTGTAGCCGTCAGCATCGATATTATACAGCCATATGTACTGCTGGAGCCTGCCAGATACTGATTGGCAGCCACTCCATCAAGCCTAAACCAGAACTCCTGGCACCATGCCCTTGAAATATCAGGGCAGGCATATGCCGCCCAGCAGTTCGCCGCATTGCTGATCCGCATGGAAGTTGATCCGAACTTATATTGAGTCGTACTTATCGTAGGAGCGGTAGATCCAAAGGTCAGTACATTGCTATAACTATCATTCCCCACCGCTGCGCCGTTCGCACCTTCAAATCCATGATGCAATGCGCCTATATAATTGCCCCTAAACAGATATGAATACATGGGCTGATATAGACTGGATGCAAAACTGAGCGTGCCACCAGCTGCTCTGTCGATGTACAAAAAATTGACGGCATTGGCGATCAACGCGGCAAAAGTCTGATTGCTTTCAATTAGTTCTCGATAATCGCTGGGTGAACCAAACCCGTTTGCAAAACTAGCCACCACAGGACTCCCGGCCGAGGCGGTAAGCCCAAAATCATTCAATGCCGCACCCGCTGCCAGAAAATTTGGTAAATTATTGGCATCAACACTGGACGATAATATCGTTTGCCTGATCTGCGTGAATCCACTCTCCAGGGAGTTTATACGATCATCCAAATCTTCAATATCACCGTTTAAAGTCTCAATATCCGAGCTCGGCTGACTCGTACCGTTGCCACCCAATGCCTGTACGTCATCCCAGAGATCACTGACTAGATCGGTAAGCTCATTGATATCCGCGGCCGCATCCAAGTCTACAAGCGCCGTGCGGGTTGGTAATAAGTTAGCTGATATATCATCGTGCCATGTCATTTTTATTACTCCAGATTTTTGACATATATAAAATCACCATATCTCCAGCTGTCGGATCGCAGCAGAAACTGATATTGCAAGTAAAGCGGACCTTCGAATGATATGCCCTGCTCATCATATGCATCAATCCGTTCACTCCATGTCGTCCATGCCGATCCATCATCAGATGTTCTGTATCGAAAATGCGGAGTTGACCCAACGAAATATCCACCCCAGGACATGCCCTGCCATCCGCTTTTATTAAATAATGCCGGGCCCTGGTATATTGCCGTATAATGATATCTTTTCGTATCGTATTCCGCTGCGTCATAAATCGCCAGGGTAATGAGGTCCGATACACAGGAAGGCGCCCAATTACTTTTTCCGGCCCTATCCAGATCCAGGCTGACAAGATCACCATTAAGACCGTAAATTCTCGCTGTATCGGAGCTTATAAAACAGCTTTTAATGTTGCTGTAATCAGATCTATTGTAAGATGTATCATAAGCTTGTATTTTGAAATGATATTGGTTGCCAGGATTAAGCTGGGACAATATGCAATAATAATAACCGTCATGTGTAATACTCGGCGTTTTGATACTCACCGGGCTATAGCCGAGATTACATCCTTCTTTCTGCCATTCTCCTGCTGCTACGGCAAAATATAAATAATACCCGAGCAAGTCCGGTTCGGAATTCTGCGTCCATTTTATCAACACCTGGTCATCTCCACAGGGGATGCATGCCACAAGTTCCGGTGTTGCCGGCGCAGTGATATCTCGTTCTATATATTCGGTGGGCGTATTGACAAAATATCCCTCAATACTCACAGTGCGTTTTTCGATATTTATTTTTACTGAATCAATCCGTGCTGGTTCATTTACAAAGGGATAAAAATTTAATCTCAGGAGCGCGAAGGGGTTCAGGAAATTAAATTTTGACGTTAATTCAAGTGAGAATTTTTTGGTAATATTCTTATATCTGCTCAGCGCGAGTGCTCCTGCAGCCGTGGCCCCGGAGCTGGATTTATAATATAATTTAAAATCCGAGCTGTCTGAACTATCCTTATCCTCATCAGGCACCAGATATGAGCGTTTGCCATATGTCTGCTGACTCAGCAGGTCCTGTCCCGTGGCATAATTGATAGCGCCGCTGTTATCATAGGCCACGTTATAATCATTATACAAATGCTGATCATCATAGGTATGCTTATAACTCCCGGCCAGCACATCGCTCTCAGTGATTTCCAGACCAATCTCTCCATCATAATCCTGGTATTGATACAATGATATATGGTTATTGTAGTTGCTGAGACTGCATTGGCTCATGTAGCAAAGAGCATTGATTACCGTGAGACAATCCACACTATCATCTTTGGTATATGATGCCTGTATATAAGCCGTTCCCTGGACTGATATTGCCTGTTGAAATCCATTATATACAATATCATCCGGATTTATATTGCATAGAGTAGGATCCGTGAGGATATTATATATAATCTTTGCTGCCGTCTCAGAGAGGCCGGTATTATCATAAACACATGTAGTATCGCTTAATATTTTTTTATAATTGACTGAATTGATTGTAATTTCTGTATTCGAGATTTCAATGGTTTTAATTTTACCATGCCAGAGAGTGATGCCGGAATCTGAATCATATATGTCCACAGACCAGCCGATAAAATTTTGATTATTAAAAAGTGAACCGCTCACCCTATCATCCGCATAAGATTTATCCAGATTATCCAAGGTTATTGCGATTTCATCGACGACAATATTTCCATCATATTGAGTCTCAAAAATAGATTCAGGAATTTTTTTTATTTTATCCTGGTCAATTTGGATGCCATTTATTTTTAAAACAAGATTCATTGCCAGCACCGTGCAAAGGTAAGCTTAAGATCCTGTGATCCAGTGTTTGCCAGCCTGTAATGCTTGGGAGATAATCTTGTTTTTCCAGGTATAAATGTATATTCTTCGTATTCATTCGGCCAGGTCGCCGGATCAAGATAAAGCCTCACACGCCTTGAGTTGCATGCCAATAGGAGTTTCCAATTTTCGAGTTCACTAGCCAGCACCCCCGGGAAATCCAGCTCCAGATATTCCGTCCAACCCCCTGCGTCTGCATTTACCGATCCATCAATTGATATATTTTTTGAATTCTGGGCCGGATCAACATCTGATACAATACAACCCGGAGTTTTGGACACTGTAAAACATGTCCAGCTTTCTCGTGCACCGATTTCAGTGACTGCATAGCATCCACAGTCTGTGCCGTCACTCGCTGCACCCGCTGCGGGACTATCTGCAATGTCTATCAAAATAATTTTTTTAAGATTTAAATCCGTATCATCCGGATCAAAAGTTCCATCATTTTTAAATAATGGATTTATTTTTTGACAACCATCTCCAGCCGTGATGTTATGCAGATCCGCATTATATACACTATGGGTCATTGAACACAATGTCTCAGCAGTGCCATCATATTCTGAATTATCACATAAAATATTATCTTTAATTATCTCGTTCGCGCCCCCATTATCCTCCAGCTGGATACCGCCTTTATTGCTATACAACGTATTATGTGAGATTGTTATATCTCCATTTTTAGCCGCAGTGCCCTTAACATATACTGCATAACCCTGCCTGCATCTAAATATTGCATTATATTTGATAGTAGAGATATCATTCTCATTATATATACCAGCATCACAATCATAGATGACATTATATTGTGCGTCAAGTGCACCATCTCCATTGATGGCGTACCCTATTTTATTTATATTATGTGTTTGTGCATTAATAAGTGTACAGTTGCGCAGTGTAAGGCCAGCTGAATTCTGATGTATGAGCCTCTGTATATAATTACTGTCACTTTCCAGTTGCCAGCCATTTATGACTGATGCAGTTGAAATTTTGAGAGCATAAAAATGATAAGGATGATACACTGCATATTTCCCCACCCAGCTTGTATCCAGCCATAAAAATAATATATTGCCATTACTGAGTAACACCACAGGTGAAGGCTCTATCCAACTAGATCCCAAGCCGTTGGCTGAGTATGTCTGCTTGCTTACAATAAGATTGCCTGCGTTGTCATATACTACGTATTTATATCTCTCAGAATCAGAACCATCTTTATAACCAATTAAAATTTCTCCATTATCAAGAACTGCAATTTGTGGCATGATACTACCCTCACCTACTCCAGTGACTGCAGTAAGTCCCTTGATCTGGTTTCCATTATAATCATAAATTGAAAAATATGTATCTAGTCCTGTACCATGATGACTGGTGACAATAAATTGATTAAATCCTGTTTGATTATAAATATAACTATAATATCCTGCTGTTGTATTATCATACACTTGATCACTCACAGTGCGCATACCTGAGCTATTAAATATGCAAAACTCATTGACATTATCAGTACTATTTGCATAAGAAACGGCAAACCCTCCATTATCAAGAGCTGTAACCGCCAATTGGTTGGTGCGTTCATTGGCTGCCGTGATTGCCGTTGCTGATAATTTTTGGCCACCATCCGTGTCAAAAATCATATATTTGCCATAATCTGTTGTGCCGTTTTGGAGGGTATATACTACAACTATATCAGTATTTAGGAGCTGGCAGACCCCCATGGGCACTGTACCCACTTTCGTAAAAGTTGCACTTATTGATGCTGGTGCCTTAACCTCAACTCCATCCGCATCATAAATAGCAAGCATGTAATACTGGCTCGTGGAGTTATACCAGACAATTACCCAATTGCCATTAGCCAGAGCAGCTATAGCAATAGTTTTAAATCCCACGGCACCACTATGGATTGTCCATTCATCAACAATTTGACCCATGCTCTCATTATATATTGATGCTTTGATTTTATTACTATCATCAACATCTCTGTATGCTATGGCAATTTTATTGCTTATTAATCTGCATGCTACTAGACAATCCAAGGATTGCGTATGCCATTGACTTTCCGATGTTACCACTAGATCATTAAGTACCACGCTGCTTGTATTGGATGTGATTTTCCACGTTGGTGCGCACCCGATCTGGGCATATAAGGCTTTCATATCGCCCGTGAATTCAAATCCGGCCTCCGTGTATACACCATTATCTATGCACATTATTTTTTGATGACTGGCATCCCTTGCTGCACGGGCCCCCGCAATGGTCAATTTAGGTGCTGCCTGAGTTCCTGCATTGCCGTCACTACCGGACTTTGCAAAAAATATTGTATTACTATCGGATGGCACGTAATCCAATGTGCGTGTCGTAATCTTGGCAGTTATACCGGTATCGGCATAGAAACCTTCAAAAAATGGATTACTGAGTGTAGACAGATCCTCTGATACCAACCCGGAATTGAGTATGATTGCCTTGGTTTTTAATACTGTCGCCGAATTTCCAGATTTTAAATATGTTTTATATGGAAGGGCCTTAGTGCCATCCCCTGTAGTATCATTCCCTGAAGAAGTATTACAATAAATTGTATTATTATCAGTATCTGCATAATCTTTTTCTTCGAGCGTTATATATGTCTGTGCGCCTACCGCATGCAACTCTAAGCTCTGCTTATTATTCTGCGGATCATATTCCACTTTAATTGTATTATCGTTCCAGTATTCCATTTTTCAGTCCTTAAAATGCCGACCGATAAGAAAAGTTTCTAGCGCCAACTCTTTGCGCCTGGTTGCGATTATATTTATCCATCTGTTGATAAAATTCCTTACTGTCCAGATATACATGTGTATGCACAGTTTGATCGTTTCCAATTGCTTCCCTGATCCTGTTCATGCTCTCCTCATTTTCCAAAGGTAGAACGGCCTCTGCTTTATTGTCCTCAGCGAGCATTGCCAATGTGCCGGTACGGCTGCCTGCGATCAAGGCGCCCTTAGCTAAAAATGAGGGAGGAGTTTGTGAGGCAATAATAGCCTCCATTGCAGCACCCATGCCTAATGTAGGTGCTGCAAAAATTGCACCTCCTATTGGCCCCATCTGTGCAAATCCCTGCATGACAGCTGTGCCCGTGGCCATGGCTGTCTGACTCATATTAAGAGAACGCTGGGTATAAAATTGGCGTACACTGGCTTGCCATTGCATTATTCTCATGAGGTAATCAAATTGAGCCTTGCGCTCTTGAGCCTGTGCCTCAATCTCCGCCTTCTTCTTTTCCTGATTTTTTTGGTCAATTTGCTCCTGTAAATCGGCTCTTTTTTTTCTATCTCTAGTTTTGGAAAGTTGTTTTTCGAGAGTTGAGATTTCCTTGGCATATTTTTGTTGAGTTGTTTCTTCCACGATCCCAGCTGCCGCCATTTCACGGGCAGTCACTGCGTCGAGCAATTGATCACCAAGTTTCTGCGTCTGCTCCAATTTTTTATTTTCCTCTGCGGCGACCATGCTTGTCATCTGCTGCAGCTGGCCCAGCATATTGCTCGCAAAACTGGTCACCTGTTGGCCTTGCTGCATACGCACGCCAAGTATTTTATTACTCGCCTCTTGTTCAATCGCCACCCTGGCGGCAGCCACCTCTGCATCCTTATTAAGCCCTGATTTTCGGAAATCATCCTGGAATTTATCCAATTCCCTCAACCGTTTCATTTTATCGGCAGCTATGGCATCAACTCCCTCGAGGCCGACCTTTCCGAAAGCATCCTGAAACCGTTTATATAATTCATTCTGCTTTTCCTGCAGCTTATTACCTGCATTCTCCACCTGTTGTGCAATTCCCTGCCCGATATTAAGGTCCTTGTTTTTGAAACGCTCTCCGGAAAATGTAAAGAGCTCGCCGAATTGTTTTTTTATCTCCGCCTGGGTGCCGGCGATATTCTTTCTGTCTACAAGTGCGGCATAGAATTCCTGCAATTTGGCTTTATTGGTCTGCTCTATGCCCTTCCAGGCATCCTCAAATCCATATTTAACGACATTCTCAACCCCGGCAGTCTGCACCAGCCTCATGGTATTCAAAAACATTTCAACCGATGCAATTACATCCCTTACAACCAGGGGAATCATGGAAAAACTGTCGGCGATCAAAACAAGTCCTTTGGCCATTAAGCCAATCTCACCCTTAGACTTGTCGAGTTTCCCTCCAAGAGAATCAAAAACATTGAGGGTTGCCATGATATTTTTACCGAGCAGGAGGAAGGCCGGTCCGGCTTCCATGCCTGCCGCTTTACTCATTGACCCGATCTTATTGGTTATTTGTTCAAATTTTCCGGTAGGGGTTTCAGCGATCGCCCTGGCAACGCCTCCAAATTCCGTGGCCAGCTCTTTGAGAATTATTTTTTGAGCAGCCTGAAGTTTGCCCTGCTGCATGAGTTGTTCAATCTGATCCCTCTGCGACTCGGTGAGGGCCACGCCAACCCTGCGGAGGGCTGTAGCACCCGCTATAGGATCCTGCAGGGCCTTACCAAGCTGTATAGCGCTGGATTTAAGGTCCTGCCCCAGGGCCTGTGACATATTTAAGACGGATTCCGTGGCTTCCGGAAATATATCTTTCCCGATGCGTGTAAAAGTCAGAAGCAAGTTTTCCGCACCCAGGATTGCAGTTTTTGAATATGTTGTCGATTCGCTGAGGCTTTTGGCGAGGTTTTGCACGGCCTCGCTGGACATTCCGGCCGCACCGTTGGTAGATTTCAGTACTGCCGAGAGTTTTGCCTGCTCTTTCTGGGCTTCTGCGGTTTGATCAACCAATTTTTTAAGCCCTTCAACCACCGCAATAATGATCCCAACGACGGCAAAATTTTTAATATTCAGAGCGCTTTGCATCCCGCTGGAAAAACGATTAACGCCGGCCTGAGCAGACTGCAAGCTTGACATGAACTTGCTGACTTCTGCACTGATCTCAACGGCTATTTTTGTTTTTTCGCTCATCTTGCCTTTAATACTTTCTCGAAAAGTGCTTTATAATCCTGTTTCTCTTCTTCTGTTATTGTAATTTTATCTCTTTTAATTTTATCCTGTGCCTCAGCATAAGATTTTAATCCATCAGGCAAATCCCTTCCGCTGAGATAGCAGCTCCATATGTCCTCGGCGTTTTCCTCTTCGTAATTTTTTTTCAATAGTGTAAAAATATCGGCCAGCTCGTATTGCTGAAGATCCCGTCTACAGAGACCGAGATGTTTTACACACAGAAAAAAAATACTATCATACAGATCACATAGGTTGCTTAGGAGTTTCCCAGCTCCCTATCCCCCTCAGTCCTGTCATCTTCCGTTTTAATCTGGGGTGTGTCAAAACCGTATAATTCGGCATACAGAATAGTCATATTATCACGCATATCTTGTGCGCTATAGGTCTTAGCAAATTGCTCATATGTTCTGCAAGGTTTATCCTTGCAGAGTGTCCAAGCCAGCTCAGTGCTATATTCTAAGATCATATCCTCTGTCCATGTGTCTGCTCTAAGATCCATAGTGTTTTTATACTTCTTGAGCAACTCTCTTACAGCCCAGACCGTTGCCCTCAATTCATGCTGCTTTCCATCAATCGTTATATGCCTTGCCATTATTATTACTCCTGTAATGTGTACGGATCCCAGGCTGGTGTTTTATACCTGCAAACCAAATGCATCAGGCATCCATCCTGGATATATCCCTCATGTTCAATTTCCTGCGTATCATTATCGATCTCAAGATCATATACATAGCCGCCTATGGATGTATCAGCACCAAGCGCCACAATTACATCCGCAATAACTGATCTCATCGTATCATCCGCCGCTTCACCCTGCACCATAATACCTATATCAATTCGCAGGGTATGCAACCATTCAGCGTGATGTATCTCATAATCATTGGTGGTATCTCTTAGAATGATTGCTGGATAATCTGAATCCTCGAGAGCATATTCCCGCCATTTATAAATTGTGGGTGTAGTATTATATCCGCCGGTCGTGCTTATGAGACCAAGCTGCGTAACGAGGGCATCCATTATCTCCTGTCTAATACTATCAGCCATGATTATCACTCAATATTAAGGTTGTAAGACCGTGGCCATCATTAGTTTTTCCAATGATATAATACGTATGGCCTCTGACCGTGAGACTATCCCCCTTTTTTAAGCTTATGGCATCAGCAGAGGCTATCAATATCTGTGGTGATGATTTAACGTACATCCCACTGACCATTGATAATATTTGCTGTTCGCCATCATATATGCAATAGTAAACCTCACCAACAATACTATGGTCTGCTGCACATGAAACTATGGTGCAGGTATCCCAGTCTTTTAACATGTTTGCGGTGTCAGTAATTATATCCATGATCGATGTTTACTATAGTCATATAGAGATACACTGGCCAGCCGTTACCCAGACTGGCCAGTGATCCAATAGTCCTTACGCTCCGATAATTCTACGGTATGAAAATACCTTATCCTTATCAGAATCATACAGAGCCTTGATCGTCACACTCCAATCACTCCAGTTTTTCTCTCCAAAACTGAGTGGCATACCCGCGACCTTAGCCTTGTAAATTTCCATGCAGTCAATTGTCCCGCCGGATTTCTTCTGCGCCATGATCATAACGCCATATTCTTCAAAACTAGAGCTGGCCGAGCCGACATCTAGAACAAAAGAACCAGCATTGACCTTGCGGACATAAAATTCAGCGGTATCACCTATTGTCATGGCAATAGTTCCACTACCTTTCCCAAACGTTAAACCATAATCAGCGAGCACAGCATCAGCGGATGATATATCCAGATCCGTCTCAGTGATTACAAGAGAATCATCACCATATACTGTATCCTCACCCTCATGGAAATCTATATCACTGAGGCAATAGACTTTAAATTTTGCCGCCGCTGTTGCTTCAATAATATATTTTCCGGTTTTCGCGTTCGCCGCAGTGGATATTGTCACTCCATCAATACCCGTGGTAACATCATAAACTGAGTCACCTTTGACATTGGCGAGACCTGCAATTGCACCGCTGGCTTCAGCAGTTTCCTCATCTAGCGTACCACCGAGCAATAAGGCCATCGTATCCGGCTCATACTCTCGACCTTCCAGGGTTATCTCTCCATTAATCCCGGAAATCTCAGAATCCCAGAGATACATCTGACTCCCGCCTTTGAGGTCTGACCATTCAGCGTTAAATTTCAGTTCCGCCTTATTCAAGACCCTCAAAAATGCTAGAGGCACACCTGTATTCCGATTATAAAAACAAACCGAATGTATCCCGAATAATCCAGATGGATTAGCTAATGGCATCTTGTGCCTCCTTATGGATGAATAATGTTCCCGAGCAAATATCCGGCGCCGGAAAAGACGAAACACTCGTCTACATTATGGCGAACACGATAGATATTGCTGCGGATCTGTTCTTCACGGTAACTTTCCACAACGACATTCTGCGGACTATCTTCGGTCCAAAGAAATGTTCGGCCGATACAGGGTTCCTGGAGATCTCTGGGAGAATTTGCTACGGCCGCCAGAAGAACGTATTCATCATCCCATACGTCAGCAATCACTGTAGCCTTTCCTTTACCTGCGGAGTCCTTTACGGCCCCACCGACAAGGACCTGGCTTACCCCCAAATACTGCGCAATGGCCGCCTTCTGAGCCTCGAATCCGCCCATCTCAATGGGGCTCGTATACCTGAGCGCCGTTTTAATCTCGGATGTATTCAGAAGATTAACGAAAGCCCACCAGCCCATTGCGACAACATTCGGCAGGATCCCCATGGTATCGCGCATGGCCTTTTTTGCCGTGTTGACATCACCTTGGGGTGTTGCGGTTGCAGCGGTATTCCAGGGCACGGATACATCTTTATGGGAAAGATTTGTCGCATTGAACAGCTTCGATGCGATCCTGATCTCCTGTGCACGCAGAACTTTATCAATTGCTCGTTTCGTAGCGACTTCCTCTGCGTCGAAATAGATCCTGTAACTTTCAGATTCTATATCATCAAGGGGCTCCTCGTGACCGCGATCCTGACAGGAATAGGTCCCCAGCTCGAACTTATAATCATCGCGATTATATGCTCCGCGAGGAGCCCTTGTGGTATCCTTTGTTTTCAGGATCGCTTCCATCGGGATCACAGGATACTGAGCGCTTTGCTTCGGAGTTTCAAATATCGGCAATAGAGAAAGTCCGACAAAACCCCGCTGCGAAGCTTCTCCAAGATATTCATACGCGATCGCCCCGAGATCAGGGCGGGAAATTGCAGTTGCTAATTTTGGCATTGTTTTACCTCACTTTGTTTTATTCGCCATCGTCAATTGCGCAGACGAGGATGATATCACAGTTCGCGCCGGCGCCGGAAGCTGTTTCATTTGCGCTTACGACGATATCGGTGTTCGCTGCAATTGCGATATCCAGGGATTTAGCTTCTCCAGTGGTCGCATCTTCCGCGATGCTGACAAGCGCTGAACTGTTCAGGGTAAGTGCAAGCGTCTTGCCGGTCCCGGGGGCAGTTCCGAGATTGACATAGGCTCTTTTTATCCTGATCGGATTCGGAGATTCAACCGCCGGAAGAGCGATTGCATGAGCCGCGCCATCTTTCGTCCACCCCGTGAATCTCGGGAAGGTCAGGAAAAACGGGCCCTTGGCAAGCTTCTGCAATGCGGCTTCAACGGTAGCCTCCGCAGCGGCGAAATATGCGCCGGCGTCCGCAATACTCACGGTGGCCGCAGTAGTGGAGAGCACTGAAAAATCTACTATCTCGATTATCTGGGCATCTCCGGCAGAATCCTCTAATGCAATACCGATCGCAGAACCGACAGCAGCATCGGAAACCTTACCAGAAGCGGAACCATAAATCACGGTTCCCTTGGTGATAGATTTTGATGCCTGAACTTCGTGTGTCCCGGAACAATTTCTGAGCTTCACCGATACAGGATCTCCACTGGATACAGAATATTCGGTAATACCGATATGCTGTTCGCCGGCTCCTGCAGCGACAACCTGAGGCGGATCAGTCACAGTTGCATCTTGAATTTTTACTCTTATCTTCTCGCCGAGTGCTTCGCCGGCCAGAAAAGTTTTTATTCCATCATTCCACATGAATTATTCCTCCACCTTGTTGATAGATTTGATGTATGCATCATGCAAATTCGGATAGGATTTTGCGATCGCTGAAATGGCGTCCCCCTTACTGCATTTGTTCTCTTTTACATACTCAGAGACCTTTTTCATAAATTCCTCTCCGTCCTGCCTGTCTTTCACAGGATCCCTGGCCTCGGGCGGAATTGCGAACCCAGCTGAATTTTTCAAGTCTCCCTGAAGATTACTGAGCGCACCGGCTCTTTTTTCTTTTTCAGCTTTATTTATCGCAATTGCGGCCTCTCCAGCTGTAGTTTTCCCATCGAACATCATTTCTTCGATGAGCTTTTCATGGCCAGGAAGCCCTTGCTCTTTTACAGCTATAATTCGCTCGATCTCAGCAGTCCGTCCTTCCTGGCGACCTTTTTCTTCAGCTGCCTTAATTTTTTCTTCAGTTTCATTTGCCGCCTCGGCTTTCCCTTTGGCGATTAAGGCGCCATATACCTCGGGGGCTTCTTTTTCCAAACTTTCAATAGTCGGGATAGGCATGTTTACCTCCTTGCCTGTTAATTTCATCTCCGTAAATGTTGCCAATGCACCGGCACCGGGCACATTGTTTACCGATAATGGAGATTTTTTATTTATCAGCGCATCAAGCGTGGAAACACCGTCCACGAGACCCGCATCAATTGCATTCTTCCCTACATAAACTTTTCCATCAGCCATTGATAGAGCCTTCTCATGAGATATCCCTCGAAATCCGGAAATGTCGTTGATAAAAACGGAATAGAGATAATCTATCCTGTCTTGAATATAGGATAGACCCGTTTCGGAGAGTGGGAAGTGCTTAGAAAGGGCATTTTTATATTTCCCGGCGAAAATCTCCGTTATTTTAACACCATCTTGCTTTTCCATTTCGGAATAATCAATATGTGTTGCGATCACACCTATAGATCCGACACCAACTGTATCCCCGGATATAAAAATCTTATTGGCTGCAGATCCGATCCAATAAGCAGCTGATGCAATCAATCCATCCGAAAATGCAGTAATGGGCTTTTCTTCGCGTGATTCATAAATAACCCGTGCTAATTCCTGTGTTCCATCTACAGTTCCTCCAGGTGAATCAATTGTGAGTATGATTTCTGACACTTGTGGATCCGCAATAGCCTTCAATATGTCATTCATGATCGATGAAGATGATGTCATACCGAAAAACACACGATCAAAAATATCCGGATTTTTAGATATAGGTCCGGAAATTGGTATGATCGCCACCCCATTCTCTACGGAATAATCACGCCGGCCTGGCATATCATCCATAGTGAGAATCCTAGTCTCTATATCCTTCAAATTAAGCTTGGGGCCCCTTAAATGAGCCGTAACAATCTCGCTCATACTCATTAAATATTCAGGTGCAATCGCCCATGGAAGCGGCATGATATTGATGATATTCAATTTTCTGCTCCTTGATCCGAAAATATAATTGTAGTCGTTCCCTGTAATCCAGAAACTAGACCTGCGTCTGCCTTTAATGCAGTTTCTTTCTTAATCTGCCGCATGTTCCGTTCCATCTGTCCTCCTGAGTATTCTGTCGTCTCCTGGGCAAGAGTCGTGATCCCGGTTTCCATACGGATTTTTGCAGCAGTAACTTCTTTCACAGGATCAATATGGCCCTGTGATGGACCGACCCACTCTGCACCGAGATATGCCTGGCGAAGTATTAAATCATCGAAAAATCCAGGAGCAGATATTCTTCCTTTTGCCACGGCCTCATACATAAAGGCTTCAAAAATAGGCTGGCAAAATTTTCTTGCAAACCATTGTCGGCGTGTTTTGTAAAAACGCCATGCCTCAAGCATGGCAGCTCGAGCTGCAGAATAACTTGAAGTATAATGCTTGATCATCACCTCATACGGAATCCCGAGCCCGATTCCAATTTGACGAAGAACTGCCTGAAAAAATGGATCAAAATTAGCATTTGGTCTTCCCGGATTCGCCGTTGAAACATCTTCATTTGGTCTAAGTGTTAAAATGGCACCCGGGCCGAGTTTTAAATCTGTATCAGTATTCAACCCACCCAAATTATCTTGAGTCTTTATGCCACTTCCTTCTTCTCCCTCAAGAGTTGTTTTGAGAAAAACTGTAAACAATGCGGCTACAACAGCAGCATCCAATTCCGCCTTGCTGTATTTCCCAAGATTATAGAGAGGCTCGATTATCGGAGATAAGTATGGCACTCCGCGAGATTGTCCGGGTCGAAGTTGCTTATAAACATGCAGAACATTTTTTAGATTTGTTTTAGATCCGAAGGCCGGGATACGATCCCATTTCGGGCTGCCTTTTTCCGTACTATTAGGATAATCAGAACAAATCCAATAGGCTATTGGCTCCCCATTCGAATTCTTTTCAATTCCATCGTATAGATAATTATCCCCTCTTTTCCCATCTTGTTCACCATTCTGATTGCAAACTCGTTCAGATTCAACGAGTTGGATTTTCAAACCATACGGAAAATTTCGCCGCTCAAGATATGTCAATATAGGGAATATTTCACCTGAGGCAAATGTCATTCGCAGACCAAGCTCTTGCTGATCATAAAAATTATTTATTGCGGCCAGATCGCATTCTGAAGATTCAGAAAACAGTTTAAATTCACGCTCGATCTGATTTTCAAGAGATTCAGCCTGATCACCATTCAATCCAAGGATATCAGCGTCAATTCTAGACTGAAGAAAAAGTCCTGCGCCGACAATATTCATGCAATTTGTATCTATTGTCCCACCTATAATCGGATTATCGCGAATTAAAGCGTGGGACCGGTTTATAAGAACATTTCTGTCATATTTTAGCCATTTATCAGCATCAGCAGTGGTGGGATTGAATCCGAACATCCTTCTGGCTGTTTGAGATGCGCCTGCATAACCACCAATCATTGCCAGGGCGGCACGATATCTGAAATTTTTCATCCTGGATTTAAAACTTTTTTTGGGTGTCCTCATACGACAGGCGTGACCCCCGTAACATTGATTCCACCACGGGACAGTCTCTTAACACGAGAATCCCAGATCTCAATTCCCTTCTGAATTATCTCTAGATCAGCTCTAGTCACTTGGTGACCCGCTAGTTGATATGATTGACCAGACAAAACAGCAGTCTCAGCTGCCAAATATTCAGCAAGTTGAGTTTGGGCTTGAGCCAATGTAATTCCTGCCATAATTTCTCCAAAAAAAAGGCCGTCACATCACAACAACATAATATTGCTATGATATGACGGCCTTTATTTATTAGGTGCTCGTCCGCCCCGTCAGAAACCTTCGGGGAGCGTTATCTAAAGATCGATGGTCGTCCTAATTTTCTTAGTATGACCATTTTCTGAGATCTGCTCGAACATGTGAATGCTCATTGCACAGCGATTTTTTGCTGTATTGAAATCAATCTCAATCTTGCCTGAAAGATATTGATTATGTCTCATTGTGTCAAGAATAATTTCTTTTAAACTTTGAATATTTTGTAATTTATGAATCATTTATACCCCGACTAATTATTCGTGGCCGTGTAGTTTGAATATTTGTAGTTCTCCCATGATTTTTAATGAGTGTTTCAATAAATTTATTAAGCATTATAACATCGGGACATACTATTCGTAATGTTGCCAAGGTATATCCCTCCAAATCAAATGCCTCATTTCTGGTTCCTCTCGCCAATTCCCACACATATGAAGCAAATCCATGGTGATAAACCAATTTCCGTTTTTCTGCTGTCAATTGCATGCAATAAGATCTTGTAAAATTCTGATTATAATGGATATATCCAGGACCAGGTGACATCATATTCAATGACGACATTATTAAATTCTTGGAAACATCTGTATTTACAATAAAAAGATTTACTCTTCGTTTATTTTTTCTGCTTGATCTAGATACAATAGGCTTTCCAGGACCTTGCGGTTTCCCGAATAGCGCAAAAATATTTCTGCTTTCCTTGCCGCGCACAAATTGATCAACTCTATCGGCCCTATGGCCGCCGCGGTCAATACCAGTTGCATGGATATGTATTCTTTCACCGGATTCGGTCTCATAGGTTTTCTGCAAAAATGCATCCAGCCTTTTCCATACATCAATTTTATCAGTATCCCCGGCCAAAACAATATGCTCAAGGCTCCATCTTTCCTCATCCATTCCAAATGCCGTTGTTTTTACTTCGAGGCGATCATCCTGAGTATCCACAGATGCAATTATAATAGACGCATGATCTGGAACATTCACATAATGTTCCCGGCGGTCAAAAATGATATCCGGATCCATTGTCTGCCCGGGCTCTTCCCAGGTCTGGCCTCTCCATGTGTTCACCCATGTTTTCAGCATCTCCGGATCATCTTTGGCCTCGAGAAATGCCTTGACGATCCGGGCCCAGGTAGCGCCGGGGCTGTAAGAATAAGCAGCCCAAATATGGAAACCCGCATGGCCGTCAAATTCTTTCTGTGCTATCCATTCACCCCGCTCCATCATCCATCTATGCTTGTTGTATTCTATGGCAGTTTCACATGACTTGCAGATATATACCGGTTTCTTTATTGTCCCTTTATCTGAAAAATCAATATTTGACCACTCGAGGACCTGCATATAATCACATTTGGGGCACGGCACATTATACTGCCGCATATCACTTTGCAGATAACTCCGTTCAACCCTGGACACACCTTTAATGGTTGGGGTGCTCCCAATTATAATCTTTTTATTCCAGTAATATTCAGCACGTCTTTCTCCCAGGGCAATCTGATCTCCTTCATTGCCGGCTGTAGGCGGATATCCATCCACTTCATCAAATAAAACATATCTGGCAGATATACGCCTGAAGCCTCGTGCACTATTGGCACCAACAATATAAAGAGTCATCCCGGGAAAATGCTTTCTCAGAATTGTCTGATCTGAATCTCTTGTTTTTGTGTTCGGCAGTAAATCAGATAAAATAGGAGTGTCCCGAAACATCGGCATGATCTCATCCTTGCTATATCCCTGAGCGTCTTCGATGGTCGGTTGTACTACCAGGATATTTGATGGATCGTTCTGTATAACATAGCCAATCAGATTATTTAAAGTTTTGGTATATCCGATTCTTGCGGATTTCATCCAGGTAACCCTTTCCACATCAGGATCCACCATGGCATCCATTATGCCTTTTTGATATGGCAAGGTTTTCCACTTGCTCAATTGCTGAGCTGAGGACTCTGGAGATAACCAGGCATATGCATCCGCCCAATCACTCAGCGTCAGCTTCGGTGGAGGCCTCCACATCCCTATAGAAGTTTTCCACGCGCTTTCGAAGTTGTGAAGGAATTCCATCCTTCCCAAGCTCATCTAAAACCTCCCGTATGCAATTATCAACAAAATTGACGACATCATTTTCAATATGCGGTAATTTATTTTTCAGGTTGCTTGATACAGCCAATAACTTTGATCTGCCGGCGCCGATGAGCTCTTGCCAAGTTGGAACAAAAAGATCAAATGGCAGGTGCTTTCCTCGAGCCAGATCTAAATCAAATTGAACCTTATCGGCTTGTAGTTTGATTAACCTGGTCCGTTCTTCTTTGATGCTTCCCAATCTCCCGGATACTTCATTAATTTTATATGACAGATATGATTGCACACTATCAGATAAATTATATTTACCCCTCTCTAATTTTGTCAGGATGCCTTTCTCTGTTAAAGTCCTAATTTGTCGATCTGATATATTTAATATCTGAGCTAGGTTCGCTGTGCTTATGATTTCTTTCATTCATCGTTATACCAAGACTGCCAAATACCAAACGGAAGCGGAAGTGCACATTGAGCGTTTATGCCTACATGGATTTTGGGGTCGCCGTGACCCTCTATTGAAAACCCCCTGGAAGTACCTTGAAGTCTGTTGTTTATTCATATTTATATTACTATACCTAGTTGAATATTATTCAATTCCAGTTGCCTTAATTCTTTGTTTTGCTTTAAGTAATACAATGCAGATCTTGCCGTATCGATTGTATTCTCATGGAATCCGCCTTGCTCCCTTGGCGGCGAATCTGCTATGTATTGCAACATGTCTATTGTCGTTTCATAGTCATATATCATCTCTTCCCCTCCTGTTCGCACCGCCTTTATTCTTTATTAAAATTTTCTATCACTTTTAAACAGCCGCTTTGTATATCTTCTATTATTTTATAATCACCTCAATGCAATTACGACTTTCCCTTATCCATCTCACTTCTGCTAAATGATAATAGCATAAAGTTAATAAACGTATTCCCCTCAGCGAATACGTTTTCAGTTTTGCCCATTGCGGTATTATTCTCCAGCTTGAAATTAAGCATTAAACTAACATTCAACTTTTTTAATATCTTGATTATTATTAGCACGATTATTTTCTTCATTGCCCCTCCTCATTTCCGTACCATTTTTGCCACTCGCTTTTCAAGATTTTTTACTTCTCTTACTTCTGTTATTCCATCATCAAGAAGTTTATGCATCTTTTCGATTGACTTTTTATCAAACCTGTTTGAATATATTTTAATGCACCATACGCTGTTTTCTTTCGTGTAAACTCCTTTCATCCCCCTCCCTCCTGATCAATTTCCTGCTTTATATAGACAGTATTCCCACTCTGGAGGATTTTAATATTTTTCTCATGTTTCAACTCATCAAACGAATTTACATCATGAAGAATGATAGAAGATTTTGTCACATTTTTCATAGAAATTGAAACTTCTTTAACTCGACACTTATATTCTTCACTTGCCTCGGCTATCATTTCTTTAAACAAACCAACCAGCTGAATTTCTTCAGTTTTGATATTATTATCATTATAAATTAAAATTCTCAATAGTATTGGATTTGAATTATTTTCATTTTTCATAATTGCCGTTTTTTATACTCCTTGATTAATTAATTATTTCTATTATCCTCTTTCATAATTAATTTTATAATCTGATATTTATTTTTTATATTTAACAATTCTTTTTTTATTTCCCTTAAATAATGAATAATTAATCCCATGAAGTATAATAATAAACCTATAAAAAGTAAACATATTGAAATCACTATTGAATTATCCATATTGATTATTTCTCCGTGTCAAATTCATCAGATAATTAAGCCTAAACAATAGGAACAGGCTTATCCGCAGGCCCTGGGACATCTTCCCGTAATTGATATTTCACATTAAAATCTGGATGCTTTATTAATACCTTATTATCCTTTACTTCCAGCCTATTTATATCGACCCATTCTATTGATGGTATTTCCTTTCCGTCTTTGCCAACTTTACCAGGAGAAATAATTGCCTGAATGCAGCCAAATAAATCAAAACAAACTGATGTCACAATTCCAGTACTTCCTGTTAATTTATCTTTCACTTTTTTCCCCAAAAGTCCAACACTCTGTTCATAAATCATATTCTAACTCCTTTTTATAAACTGTCTTTGTAAATAATTGGTACATATTTGCTGGCAATTATTTTATATCTATCTTTTGTCATCACTGAATATCCTTGCTTAACCATATAATCGAGTAAATTATCAAATAATTCATAGGTAAGACAATCAATGTCTATAGAGATATTTATTACTGGAATACCCGACTCATTATCAATAACCGAATCATTATGTATTACTCCACACATCCCGCTCCTCCTGGTTCCTTCTGATTGACTTCATCGATAAAACCAATATTCCAAACTTCCGAATTTAAATATTTTCCATCTTCCTTATCGCCTCTTACCCATTTTGCAAGAAAATCAACTTTGCCCTCACGTTCCACCCTATAAACAAAACCTTCTGGTTTTTCTGGTTTCCCATAATGTCCAGCACCTAATAATTTAATTGCGTTTTTTATACTTACCGCTTGACCTATGTGTAAAAGCGGGACCGTAGGAATTAAATATCTTGAACATAATTTTATAAAATCAATATATACTATGCGTTCATCGCTTGGATTGATAATGTCAAACGCCACAAAAGGACTTTCTTTGGAAATATCATAGATAGTCCCATGTGCCATAATACACCATTCGCCAACAATACGCCAGCCTTCCGGCAGCCAGGAAAACATAGATATATTTACATCAACATATCGGGCAAACAATTTGTGCTGTTCGTATGGTGATGTATTAACATCATATCCAGCCCGTGATATAGCGATTAAATGACTATTCTTTTTGATTACACCAACATTTGATCCATCAATTTTTTCAGTTATTATAATCGTATCTTTCCAGTCCCGTTCTTTTTCTGTAAGAATTTTTTCTTGACCTATGTGTATTTTTTTATCAGCCTGTTGTGTCAACTTGCTTGTCGAAAAATGCGGAATGCTCCCATAATTTTTATCAATTATTTTGTTCATTTCATTTAGCTATGATAATTCTCCAGGCAAATCTCACTCTGTCAAAAAAACCATATTCCTGAATTGTTTTTATAAACTCTTTAATGATTTTAATTTTATTCCTTTTGATTAATCGGACATATCTTTTAGTTTGCTTCTCGCTCATTTAAAAACTCCTGAATGATCTATGGTTTTGAACCGATTAATGTGATATTACATGAAATTTGATATCTTTCACCGCTTTGAGGATTCGTCATTTTCCCACCGACATAATATCCCACCGAACCTGTCTTGAAATGTTTTTGGCCGACAACTTCATGAAAAAATATTTTATCAGTTTTCTGGTCCTTAATAATTATCTCCAATAATTCAGGAGCCTTTTCATCTATCTTTACAGGTTGCGGAAAATCTTTATTAAGCTTCATATTGCCTCCCTTTTAGAATTTAATCCTGGGTGTTTTCCTTAAAGACCAAATGGATTTCATTTATTTGACCATTGATCTCATGTTCTTTAAACATATAATCCCCCCTGATAAGATGGGGATTGGAATAATAGAGTATATAAAATTCCGAACAATTGATCTTTCTCCCATCTTTTAAAATGAAATATCCAGTCCCGTTTAATTTTTGGATATTGGAGCATCCGCTGATCAGCAAAAAAGATATTAACAGAATAAATAATTGTTTCATGGCCCCTCCTTAATCGCTCGAATCAAATTTGTAATAAATTTTACATTTCATGCAATAGATTATATTTTCCGTGCCCCTCATGTTTAAATTGATTTTATTGGTCCGGTGTCCCGCCTTCCTGCAGTGGTTATAATCAGGTTGATCGAATCCATTGGGAGTTTCATTTCCTTTCCGATCCTTTTTATACTTAATAGGCCATGTATTCAACCAGCCCAGGAATTTAAAACCATCATGAGACAATTGGGATTCATTTACTATCATTTCCCCCTCCAAAATAAATTATGTATTTTTAACATTATTCTTTTCCTTAAAAATATCCGATGCAGTTTCCCTTTTTTTAATTTTTTCATTTCTTTAATCCTTTAATCCGAAAATCAATCCGCCGGCTAAAATTACTGTTAAAATTAAAACAATCAATAAGGAGATCAAAAAAAGCTTCAGATCACTGATGATAGTTATTTTAAACTCGCTATTAATTCTCAAATCGCCTTCTGAAAATTTTTTCATTTTAACAACTTCCCTTCGGTAACTTTTCCGCATTTAAGACTGGCATCCCCGAATTTGCCTGGATTTTCCAATTCTGCTATTGCCTCCAGTTTTTCCATGGCAAACTTCGTCAGTTCCTTAAATTTTTTAACGGTTATATCTCTTTCGATAATCGCAATATTCAACATCTTGCTGATGCTTTTCTTATATGAAAATATCGCCTTATCATTTAAGGCCTCAATTGGAGTTGCCTTGTTTATTTCCTTTTGCTTTCTGCGGCGGATGCGAGTAATATCATAATTTACGGTTTTTGGATTCAAGCCTGTTGCTTCACCGATTTCTGTCGGATTGATCGTGATTCCTTTCACATTTTTTAACATTATCCTTTCGTCGAAATCCTTATATAAATAATGATAAAGGGATTCTCTCTCGGTTGGATTAAGATGCCTTCTTAAAAGATTGTCTTTGATGATATATTCCAGCTCATCCTTTTCTGTAATATGTCCGGCAACATACTGGACCGGCACAGTTTTCATTTTCAGCATCCTGGCACATAATAATCGGTTATGCCCAGCCAGGAGAGTTCCGTCCCTCTTGGCTACCAGGGCGACAAGGATCCCGCGTTTCTTTATATCCGCCATAAGACCATTGAAATATTTGCTGGATTCCGCCTTAAAAAACAGCTTATTTGATTTATTCGGTTTTAACTTTTTGATATCGATATTATTAACGGGCCCGAGTTTAATCATTACATCCTCACTATTGCATTTTTATGAAACTGAAAAGTTTTTGAATTTTTTTCTGAATATCATCATTCTCAATACGATCAAAACACATTAAAAATATCAGATTACATGCCGCATGGGCGAGATGAGACAAACCGGATTCAGAATCTATTATTTTACCGCGCTTCCAAGCTGCTATATGCCTCATCATGGCCGAATAATATCTTACTCTCCTATCAGGCACATCCAGCCACCCATGATCGGAATATTTCTTGGATCCGTGCGTAAGGACCTTAACTATTTCCTCGATTGGATCAATCGGCAACAGGTCCCAGCGGGGTTTATTATTATCATTTTTTACTCCTTCCGGATTTGCCATGTATTTTGCCATGAACTTACCTCTATTTTTTCAATTCGTCGAATGATGAATATTCAAGATTAAGACTCTTATCAAACTTTTCTATTTTGCTTTTATTATCCAACATTTCAAGGCGCATCCGGTTCTGTCGGGAATGTAAAACAGATATCCAAATAATCAAAATCATGAACCCAACCAGCAGCATTCCGAAAAGGATCTTGATCATTTTATTTATCATTCTACCCTCCGTTTAATCCTTCGTTTTATATCCTATCTCTTTGATATGCTCATTGAGATCCAGCTTGATCTGCCTGATATTCGCGTGGCTTCGGCCATCATTTTCCGCATGGCTCTTGTATTCGATATCCAGGCGATCAATCATTTCTTTAACCGTGAGCATAATCTTTTTGGCGTTGAATTCCTTCTGCTCGGCTTCTTTAATCTTATTTTTATATCCCGCCAGGATCCGCTCCATTTCCATGAGTTCAGCATCCTTGATCTGGATCTGGATATTATGCTCATTATCCTGGGTAATCAGGGCATTTTCGATTTTGTCCTTCCATTCGCGTTCAACATCCCGGCGCTCCTTTCGGCGTTCAATCGCGATGTATTCCCGGATATTTGATCTATGAATGAATCCGAATAAATTCATGGCTTACTCCCCCATCTGCATCGCTTTTAAATTCTCCACGGAAATTATAGCATCGAAATTCTTTTCGAATTCCTTCTCGGAATATTTATGAAAAAATCCGTCAGGCTCCTTAACGATATAATCCCCGAGATTGACAACTTCTACCCGTTCGATTCCACTTCTTGCAGCTCTGATAATAAGACCTGAAGATCTGTTCTTTGTCACCTGGTCCAATAATGCCGCCCCCAACCATTCTTTTGCCATTTTAAACGCATTGCCTGAATTCGTAAGTCTCATGGCGTGTACTGGATATGGTTTCCTGGTATATTCATTGATCATAATATTTCTCCCGGTAGTGAGTTTAATAATTGATGTTTTCTCTCTCATCAAGGATCTCATCGCAAATAGACATTGCATAAAGCGCCCGGGATCCTCGCTCACTCAAATTTTCGTTTCCAATAATACAGCCCGTCCTTATCATCCGGCGACGTGCATCAATTCGTTTTATTATTCGTCTTATTTTTTTTGCGTTCATTTGCTTCTTTCCTTGCCTTAAATTTTTTTATTTCTTCCGGGATATCTGACATTAAAACAAACTGCCTGCCGGTTTCGTCTTTGAACTCTATCGCCTCATATGGATGGCTAGTCATATTATCCCCTTTTCTATCAGATCATCATGTATTCGTTTTAAAAGCTTATCCATCTCGCCCGGATTATTTCCTATGTTAAAAAAATCGTTATGATTCAAGCAGCAGGCCGATACCAGGTTAAATTCATGATGGATAATTCTGGCCCTGACCCAGACAAACGGCTTATGATCGTTGTATAATTCATTCCAGCGCCGCATTGCATGAATAATAAAATCATCACCCTGGGAAATTCTATGCGCAACCTGGTTTGCAGAATTGAAGCATCCGGGACGCTGACAACGCCAATAATCTCTGATAAAAATCATTTCTCTGGATTCATCTATGTCTTTTGTTACTCTTGGCATCAATTTTTCCCGCCATGTATTTCTTCAAATTCTCCTGGTATTCTCTGCTGATCTTCTCCCTGGGAGATTTCGTTTTCAGAAATGAATTCATTATCCTCTTGATTAATTCCATTTTTAACCTCCAATATCTTATCCTGGATAAATTCATTCGGATAAAAATTCAATAGTTGCCTGGTTGATTCATTTAATTGAATAATACTTTTAATAAAATCTCTACTTGGACGGGATCCCTTGCGATATTCGATAGACATATGAATAAATAGGAGACTATGTTTTATAACCCGATCAATTTGCTGGAAGGACATTAAATCTACATGGATTTGATTCATTCTCCACCTCCCATTTTTCGTTTTGTCTGATGTATCAATTCATTGACTGTTATATTGAGCTTTTTGGCCAAGATCGGAAATGCCTGATCAAAAAAACGGCAGGCCTGTATATGTGCCAAATTCGAAAACGCTATGGATTTTGTTTTGAAGTGTAAGTGTTCTTCGCCGGTCTTTGGATTTTTATAATATAAATAGCAGGATATGAATCTTAATGTAAGCTTGACCTGTTCATCGGTTTTTTCTGCAGTATCCCAATTTTCATCATGGCTATTCTCAGATACCAAATGGCAGCATGCCCAATATAACCCCAGCTGGGTATTTGACCGCTGATATTCATTTATAACTTCTGTTAATCTGGCATTATAAATCGTATTATGCGCGAAATTATTATAATCAAATGGATGCAAGCATACAAAGGCCTTGCCATTCACCATCTGCGGAGTTATGATTGTTTTTATCAGTGATATATCTTTATTCTTCATGCCGTTCTAGCCTGAAAATATTTGTCCGGCTCAATATACTTATAATTCTTTTTCGCAAATATATGAGTATTCGGGGAATGAATTGACGTAGGGACCTGATTGATGCCCTCAAGCAAGGCTGCCAGGATAAAGGCACCATTGGTTATATACACACCAGACCAGCGCTCTACCTCATGCTTTAAATGATATGATGAATTTATGGCGGATTTTGAAGGACTCATCATCTCCCGGATGAATTTCCGGCATAACTTAACCATTTTCTTGTCCGGTTTTTGAGTTATAAAATCAATATTATCTGTTCCTTCGAAATAATCCTTTAAACCGGCAGAACATATTTGATTTTTTGTCAACATATCACCTCTTTTAGGTAACTTGGGTAACTTGGGTAAGATATTTCTTATATTTAATGTTTATATTTTATATTATATATATAAATCATCTTACCCATCTTACCCAACCTACCCGTTTAACCTCTCAACAGCATATTTATATAGACCATCATGCTTGATTCGTTCAAATCCGAGATTTTTCAAAACATTCCCAAGTTTTTTTTGACCAAAACGTATGGTCGGGAACTCTTTATTGAGCTCATATAAAATCTCCGTGCTGGTTAAATAACTGGCAGTAAATGATTTTGAAGAAATCGGTTTAAAAAGAATCTGCAGCGCTTCATTCTCATGGCAGACTTCGCAAAATACCTGATTCGATTTATCAATTTCGTTTATCTCATCCCCATCAAACCAATATTTACACCGCTGATAATATAATTCTCTGGCCTGTGAATATACATTGCGTTTCAATTCATCAGTTAATCCCAGATAATTGATTTCGTCGATTTCAACACATAACCAACGCCGTGATCCGGTCAGATCCCCCAGGAGTTGTAATTTATTCGCGGATCCACAAAAGGATGCCAGTCGTGTAAGTTCTTCGGCATGTTTGGCATATGGCCGCCGCACTGTTATATGCGGCAACGTAACCAGGGATTTTATAAACGACCAATCCTCTCGAGTTGAACTCTCGAGTTCATCCAGATTTATCAATGTTTTCTCGGCAGTCATTATTTTACTGTCTCGATCACCTGGAATTATATGGCCGGTGTATGTTAGATCATTATTGATTCCAAGATTATGAAAGAATGTAGATTTACCGCACCCCTGCGGTCCCAACAGGATCAGACAGGAATGATTTATATCTTTTCCCAGCATTGTAGCAACCATTGCGATAAACCAGCGCGATAGATATAAATACCAATTCCCCTCCTGTCCCGGTTTGGCCTTAACCAGCATGGCGAGATCCTTGATATGATCTGTTTGACCATCCCAGACCGGCAATGAATCAAAATAATCTTTTATTGGATCATATGAAATTGAATAATCGGATTCAATCACCCGCCGCAGATCTGACTCGGTAACTTTTTTAAAATCATCATTCGCCCTGAGATTTGACCAGATTGTATTGAAGATATCATCAGTAAATGCCAGCCATTCTGACTGTTCTGACGGCAATGGATTATATCTTCTAAATTGTCGTTTCCCGGAAATTATATTTCGTCTGAATTCATAATTTATTGATAGAATATGCTTCAGCTGATCCTCAAAGGATCTATTCCGGGATTGCTCATAATCTTTTATTTTTAAAATTTCACCGAACTTCATATGGTTTCTTTATTTTGATATAGGACCTATAATTCCAAATGCAGAACGTATTTTAATATCCGAGAGATTCTTAAATTTTGAAATTTTATCTTTGATCAAATACCGTGGAATATTACAATCAACGTGTGTTATTTTTATTTCATCCAAAATCCCGGGAGGAATCAATCCGCGTGTTTCAATTATGCAATACATGCTTTTCTCCAGAATTTTTAATTTTATATTTTGTTTTTAAAATCTGAATTTTTGCATTCAGCTTATCAATATTTTCAAGCCATTGATCCAGCTCATCTATTTGTAATTTTTTTTTCATTAACTTCATTCAGTAAATATGCATTTAGATAACAACTTTCCTGGTATATCTGATTTATTTATCTGCGTCCCCCTGAGGTAGAGGTACCCGCCCACGCTCTGTAGGCTCCCCAGGGACTTTATCTGCGTCCCCCTGAGGTCGAGGGACCCGCCCACGCTCTGTAGGCTCCCCAGGGACTTTATCTGCGTCCCCCTGAGGTA
>ENA-UOWG01000779-UOWG01000779.1-activated-sludge-metagenome-genome-assembly--contig:-NODE-779-length-37332-cov-17.007189_pt1 | contig 37332 bp, 33 predicted proteins | sample MGYA00238147_ERZ761563 | MGnify/ENA primary metagenome ERZ761563 (study PRJEB28884, sample SAMN05720216) | anaerobic digester metagenome | isolation source: active sludge of municipal...
TGACGGTGGTGGCGGTGGCGGGCATTGAATGAGGTAGGAAGCGGAGTGAGGAACTACCCTTGAGCTTTAAAGGTTCAAGACCGAATGTATAATTGATAGTGCACTCAAAAAGGATATCCTATGAAAAACGTTGCTTCATTACGCTATAGCGTAATCTTTAAGAAAGCCTTCAGTAATGTTGATATTTTTAGAGGTTTTGTTCGTGATATTTTAGGAGTTCATCTGGAAATTGATAGTGTTGAAATTGAAAAGGAATTTAAACCAGCAATTGGCCATGTTGCCGTGAAGTTTGATTTATATGCCAAGGATGAAAAAAACAAGGTGATTGTTGAGATACAACAGGATCGTAATATTGATCATTATGACCGTTTTCTACATTACCATTGTGTTGCGCTGTTAGAACAAATAAAAACATCTATTAATTATCGACCGAAATTAACAGTTTACACCATTGTCGTTCTAACATCTGGCGATAAGCATCAATGTGATGTTTCAGTGGTTGATTTTGATCCTAAGACTTTGGATGGTAAACCACTTCATGAGATTAAACATAAGATCATTTACATTTGCCCTAAATATTTAAATAGCGCAACGCCCGCCCTTTATCAAGAATGGTTGCAAGTCATAGAGGATAGCTTGGATAACCAAATCGATGAATCAAAATATCACCTCATAGAAGTTAAGAAGGTTATACAAAATATTGAAGAAAATAATGTTTCGCCCGAAGAAAAAGCGCGCATGATTGAGGAATCCTATTTGGAAGAAGCCTTAACAAAAGGGATCGAATTGGGCAAGATTGAGATTGCCAAAACGATGTTAGCGAAAAATCTTAATATTTCAATGATTATTGAATTAACTGGTTTAGATGAACAAACAATCCTGACTATTGAATAAAATTTGCGCCATCCAAAGAGAATACGCCCATGAAATATTCACTTTCGCGCGTTTCTATCCTCCTCTCCATGCTATGGATCTTACTTGTCTTATTCAGTTTACCCATCGAGGCATCTGACCGCTTGACTTGGCAGAGTAACGGCCATTCCTACCAAATAGTTGAAATTAGTGTAACTTGGCCGGAAGCTAAGACCTACTGTGAATCACAAGGTGGCTATTTGGCAACTATCACATCAAAGGAAGAAAATGATTTTATCTTTTCACGATTGGGTGGCTCCTATTCACTGTGGATCGGTGGAACAGATATTGGCCATGAAGGGACCTGGTCTTGGGTTAACAATGAACCTTGGAGTTATTCAAACTGGGATGTGGCAGAGCCAAATAATTCATATGGTAATGAAAATTCTTTAGAAATAGCGGGAAATGGAAAATGGAATGATAATGATTCAGATAGAAAATTCTGGTTCTCGTGTGAATGGAACAATGAAAATAGTAGTGGCATTAGCTTAGTCACCAATGGGGGCTTTGAAGACCCTGGCGCGGGCATCACAATCCCACCAAATGAATATCATACCTACGTAGGTGGTGACACCTTCCCTGGATGGCGAGTAGAAAGTGGCAACGTGGACATCCAAACGAGCAAGCATGGCAAGCCTCATTCTGGACTTTATACGCTTGATTTAAGTGGTTCGATTCCAGGTTCAGTTTCACAGACTCTGTCAACCATTTCCGGGGAGCAATATACTCTCGAACTATGGTATGCCGCTCATCCTTATCACCCTTACGCCGGACCGGCTAAAGCGCTAGTTCGTTGGGGGGGATCTGATATTGGCTTACTCTCCCTCAGCAATTTGAATCAAATGACTCATGCAAAGTTCATAGTAACGGCCTCTTCAAACACTACGATATTAAATCTGGTAAGTCTTTCGCCAAACGGGGGAATCATTGTAGATGATGTCACTGTTTTAGCTCTTAATGATGCAAGTTCTCGCGCGTCCAACCTTAGCATTAGCCAATCAGGCCCCGGTCGCTACCGGCTGCTCGGAACTCTGGTGGATGCTAATAAGCAGCCGGCGTGCGGCCTAGCCTTGGCCAGTGGCCGATGCGTGTTCACATGCGGGCCGGGTTCGTTGCGGTGCGAAGGCGGCACCGACAGTCTACCCCTCGGCCAATTCGATCTGACCGACCTGCCAACCGAAGCGGATGGCGCCCTCAACCTGCAAACCTTCGTATTCGGCAGTATGCCCGGCCTCCAGGTAGTCCAGTCGGATGGCACGGCCCGGCTCGTTGACAGCGGGGCCAGCCGCTCTAGCTCTGGTGCAATCAACACTCAGCGCCATGAAGTCAGTCCGGGCCGGCACCGGCTGACCGGCACCCTGGTGGATGCCAATAACCAGCCGGCGTGTGGCCTGGCCCTGGCCAGTGGCCGGTGTGTATTCACGTGTGGACCGGGTTCGCTGCGCTGCGAAGGCGGCGCCAGCAACCTGCCCCTCGGCCAGTTTGAGTTGACCGACCTGCCGGCGGAAACGAACGGCGCCCTCAACCTGCAAACCTTCGTGTTCGGTAGCCTGCCCGGCCTGCAAGTGGTCAAGCCAGAGAGCGGCGGCGGGTGTAGTTATACCATTGACCCGGCTAATAAAACCTTTGAGTATCCGGGCGGGACGGGCACTGTCACCGTCTCCGCCCCCAGCGGCTGCGCCTGGACCGCCCAAAGCAACAACGACTGGATTACGATCACGGCGGGCGCCCGTGGAACCGGCCCTGGCCAAGTGACCTATACGGTGGCGAGTCATTCAAGCAGCAGCCAGCGGAGAGGTACGTTGACCATTGCGGGGCAAACCCTGACCGTTTTACAAGCCCCCAAGAGTGATGACGGTGGTGGCGGCGGCGGGCATTGAATCAGGTAGGAACGGAGTGAGGAACTACCCTTGAGCTTTAAAGGTTCACGCCCGGACATCTTCCCAGGAGCAGGCCCAGAAAATGAAACCCTGCCCCTGTGGGGAGTGGCCCAGATCGCGGGCTACCAAATCGAAGGCGAGGTCGGGCGTGGTGGGATGGCCACGGTCTACCGCGCCGTGCAACAATCCCTTGGCCGCCAAGTGGCGCTCAAAATTCTGGTGCATCGCCCCGAAGAAGACGTTGAATTCGCCCAGCGTTTCAAAAAAGAAGGCCGCATTCTCGCCCGATTGCTACATCCCCACATCATCACCATCCATGATGTAGGGATCTCCAAAGATCAGCATCTTTTCCTGGCTGTCGAGTACCTTCCCGGCGGTACTCTCAACGACCGAATCAAGCAGGGTCTCTCCTTTGAATCCGCCATCCAGATCATCAAAGCCATCGCCAGGGCGCTGGAATACGCGCATGAGCGGGGCGTGGTGCATCGGGATGTTAAACCCTCCAATATCCTGTTCCGACAGGACGGCACACCTGTACTGACTGACTTCGGGGTTGCGCGAACTGCTGAACCGCAAACCGCGCATACCGTGTCAGGTCTGACGGTTGGCAGCCCGGGTTACATGAGCCCGGAACAAGCCATGGGCGAAATCGCTACAATCCAATCCGATTTATATAGCCTTGGCGTGGTCTTTTACGAAATGCTCGCAGGACGGCGGCTTTATGAAGCCGGTAACGCCATTGCGGTTACTTTGAAACACTTATACGAACCGATCCCGGAACTGCCTACCCAGTACACTTATTTACAGCCGGTATTGAACAGGATGCTGGCGAAAAAAAGTTCGAATCGTTATAAAAATATGGGCGAATTCCTGGAGGCGCTCGATTCGATCACACCGGAATATAACAACCCTCCACCGCAAAATCCTTCAGATTTGATGCAGATTAGTTTGATCGAATTCACAACCGGAAAAATTCGGAGGCTACTGAAAAAAAGAGGGCAAAAAACCGTTTTTATTAGCATAGCCAGCCTTGTAACTCTAATAGCAATAGCAACGATCTTTTATCTCTTCTTTACCCCAAAAAGCCCTTTAGGTTCATTAGAAACTTCAGAATCCAGCAGTCGCCAAGAACAGACGATCACGGCCTTACTCAAACTCGCTGAAATGCAACTGAAAATGGGACTTTTCGCCGAGGAAACTGGCGAAGACAATGCAAAAGCAACCTATCAACGAATTTTAATGCTCGACCCGGAAAACTCCCAAGCAAAGACAGGATTGGAAAGCATAGCAAGGGAATATGAAAAAAAGGCGCGACAAAAATTGGAAGCAGGAGCACTACAGGACAGTCTCCAGCAAATTCAACTGGGTTTGTCCATCACCCCTGAACATTCGGAGTTACTACATTTACGCCAGGAAGTCGAGCATCGAACGGCTGAAATCAACGCTAAAAAAGCGCGCGAAGAAGAGCGACAGCAATACCAACTACAAGCTGAGCAATTTCTTTCCCAAGCGCAAACCAGCTTGCAGGAAGGTTTATTGGAAATCAGCCTGGCCCATATCCAGCAAGGCTTAATGGCCGCACCTGATCATTCAGGCTTACTCGCATTGCGCAAGCAGGTACAAGCTCGAATCGCTGAGCACCAACGCCAGGCCGAAGAATCGCTGCGACAAACCGAAATCGCGAAACGGCAGAAAGCCGAACAGGGCCGCCAACGGGAGGAAGAGGCGCAGCGCCAAGCCGAAATCGCAGAACAGCAAAAAGCGGAACAGGCCCGCCAGCAGAAAGAGATGGTGCGGCGGCAAGCAGCAGCCAATCAATATCTAACGCAGGCATTGGATTATCGGCGCAAGGGTAACTATGCAGCCAGTTTGCAAAAAATTAATCAAGGACTGGCCCTGATTCCAAATCACAACGATCTCTTACGCCTGCGTGAGCAAGTGCGCGCAGACCAGTCAGCCGCCCAGCAACAACGGGAAGCACGGCGCCAGGCGGCTAAAGCAGCCAAGCGCCAAAACCGGTCTGTAGCCCAGCCTGTAGCAAGGTCACCTCAGAAAGAAAGCAATGCGACCTTGAAAAAACTTGAGGAAATTAGGGAGGCTGTTGATGCGCTAGACCGATCTTTGGATAGATAGCTAATTTAAAACCTGATCTTATCCTAAGGGACATTGTCATGAACAAAATTGCCCGTAGCAAACCACAAATTATGCTGCTATCAATAACTTGGATTATCATATTGATCGCTGGTGGTATGACTCGGCTTGGAAATACCCAAACCAACTTGCAGGAACTCCAAAATCGGGTAGCGGAGCTGGAAAATAAACTGTCGGATGCAAAAGCGCGCCAGGAAAAGGCCTACGATGTCCAAATGAGATTGGAAGAACAGGAGCAAAAATTAGCCAGTTTGGCTGATTCTGATAAATATAAAATGCAAATCATCGAGATCCGTGCAGATATTAAAAATGTTCGAACCCGAATTGAAGCGATTACCAAGGAAAAAAATGACTTGGAAGAAAATCTGCGTCTTGCTAAAAATCTTGAGACTATTTTGCAAGATGCAAAGGGTGCAGGTATTCAGAATTCCAGAATTCCAGTCAGTCAGTCTAGCAGAATTCAAGAACCTAATGGAAAAATATCAACTTATCAACCAATAGAGGAAAGATATTCCTCTGATAAATCAAGAAGTTGGAAGATCGGGAATTTGCATATTGATGGCCAACTCAACCATGAAGACCGTAAAGAAGTTGCGAGTTTATTTTTTACAGGCCAGCATATTAATAAAGATGAAATTCTAGATTACGCCTACCAACTTTATAAGAAACAAGGGTTATGTTTGAATTTTATCTTACATTCAAAGGGAAGAAATAGTGTTGATCTGGATATTCTTTTAGAGCGTAGAGAATCTCGTTACTCTGGAGATCCCATAGGTGGCACATTTCGCGGTTCCAACGATGTTAAAAGCATTGACAGATTTAAAAATGATGACTTCCGCATAACGGTAAAATAATGGCTGAATCACTCTCTTCCTTGCTGATCATCGAAGGACTGGAACAAAGCTTCGGCGGCGTCATGGCCTTGGCCGGGGTCAGTTTCCAGGCGCCGGAAGGCTTGATTTACGCCATCATCGGCCCCAACGGCGCGGGTAAAACCACCTTGTTCAACGCCCTGTGCGGCTTTTACCAGCCCTCCGCCGGCTCCATCCGGTTTGACGATCATGAACTCTGCGGCCTGCCGCCACACCGCATCGCCGCCCTGGGCATGGCCCGGACGTTTCAGAACCTGCAACTGTTCTTCAACATGACCGTGGTTGAGAACGTCATGGTCGGCTGCCACCTGCGCGCCCGAACGGGTTTGCTGGCCGCCGCCCTGCGTCTGCCCCGGGTCCAGCGCGAAGAGCGCCAACTTCGGGCTTGGGCCTACGAGGCGCTGGAACTGTGCGATTTGGCCGACCGCGCTGAGCAACCCGCCGGCGCCCTGCCCTACGGCCTGATGAAACGGGTCGAAATCGCTCGCGCCCTGGCTGCTAAACCCCGTCTTCTGCTCCTCGACGAGCCCGCCGCCGGTCTTAACGACACCGAAACCCTGGCGTTGCGCGAACTGATCGCCCGGATCCGCGCCAGCGGCGTCACCGTCCTGCTGGTCGAACACCATATGCCGCTGGTGATGGGCGTGTCCGACCGGTTGCTGGTGCTGGACTATGGCAGCGTGCTGGCCGAGGGAACCCCAGCGGAAATTCAGGCCAATCCCCGGGTCATCGCCGCCTATCTGGGAGGAGCGGTGCACTATGCCGTTTGAGTCAAACGCGATGAACGACCATCCTCCAATGGGCGCCGTCAGCGAACCCCTGTTGCAAGTCACCGGCCTGAGCAGCGGCTATGGTCCGGTGCGCGCGATTCATCAAGCCGATCTGCACATCTACGCCGGCGAGTTGGTGGCCATCGTGGGCGGCAACGGCGCGGGTAAAACCACCCTGTTGCACACCTTGTCCGGCCTGCACCCGGTCAGCAGTGGCCATATCCGATTCGCCGGCCAGGACATTACCCGCTGGCCCCCACACCGCATCGTCGCCGCTGGCGTCTGCCAGGTTCTCGAAGGACGCCAGGTGTTCGCACCGCTCAGCGTCGAGGATAATCTACGGCTGGGCGCTTACCGCCAGCACCGTGACCCGAATTGGGTGCGGCAGGAGACAGAACACGTTTATACCCTGTTCCCGATTCTCGCCGAACGTCGCCAGCAACTAGCCGGGACCCTGTCCGGCGGTCAACAGCAAATGTTGGCGATTGGCCGCGCTCTGCTGGGCCGCCCGCGCCTGCTGCTGCTGGACGAACCTTCCATGGGACTGGCGCCGCTGCTGGTCGAGGAAATTTTCCAGGTCATCGTCGAATTGCACACGCGGGGCGTCACTATTCTGCTGGTCGAGCAAAACGCCCGCGCCGCCCTGGCTATTGCCCAGCGCGGCTATATTCTGGAAACCGGACGGATCGCTAAAACCGCGCCAGCGGCAGAATTGCTGGCCGATGACGATGTGCGCCGGGCTTATTTAGGGTATTAAGTCAGGAGGTCAAACCGATGTACGTAGACCGGATCATGACCCGTGAGGTGCTTCAGGTGACCGAGGACGCCCGCGTGACCCAGTTGGCGGCGCTGATGCGCGATCACCACATTCGCCACCTGCCTGTAGTGCGCGCTGGTCATCTGGTAGGGTTGGTGACCTCCCACGACCTTGAACGAGTCGCACCCTCGCCGATCACCACGCTGACAGTCGGCGAGGCCAACTACTTGCTTGGCAAGCTCACCGCGGCCAAGCTGATGCGCAGCCAGGTCATCACCTGCGCCCCTGATACCCTGGTCGAGGAAGCCGCGCACCTGTTGCGGCAGGAAAAAATCGGTTGCCTGCCCGTCGTCGAGAAGAGCGGCCAACTGGTGGGCATCCTGACCCATGAAGATCTGCTGGATTTCTTCCTGGACATCACCGGCTGCCTGATGGCGGACACTACCCGCATCGCGGTCCATTTACCGGATACCACCGGGCAACTGGGCCGACTGCTGGCCGCCATCAACGACGCCGGCGGCTATATCGCCACCGTCGTCTCACCCCTGCATCCCGACCAGACCGGCCTGCGAATCGCCGTTGTGCGCTATCGGTCCGATGACCCGCGCGCCCTGAACCAACAGTTGCGTAACCTCGGCTATGATTTACTAACCGAAACCCTGCCGCCTCCCCTCCCCAACCCCTAATCGTCCTTTCCACCGCTGAGAACAACCATGATTCTGGACATCGATCAGGAAACCCTGCCCCGCGAGGAATTGCAGGCGCTGCAACTGAACCGGTTGCGCACCACCGTGGAGCGGTGCTACCAGACCGTCAAATACTACCGCGACGCCATGGACGAACTCGGCGTCAAGCCGCGCCATATCCAGTCGGTCGCCGACGTGCGGTTGTTGCCCTTTACCAAAAAAGAAAACCTGCGCGAGAACTACCCCTTCGGCATGTTCGCCGTGCCCGCTGACCAGGTCGTGCGTATCCACGCCTCGTCCGGCACTACCGGCAAACCGACTGTAGTTGGCTACACCCGCCGCGACGTGCGCACCTGGGCGCGGGTGATGGCCCGCAGTCTGGCCGCCGCCGGGATGCGCCCCGGCGACCGCTTGCATAACGCCTATGGCTACGGCCTGTTCACCGGCGGGCTGGGGTTGCACTATGGCGCCGAAGAACTGGGCGTGATGGTCACCCCGATCTCCGGCGGCCAGACCCAGCGGCAAATCATGCTAATCCAGGATTTCGAACCGACCGGTTTGTCCTGCACCCCTTCCTACGCGCTCAATCTGGCTGAAGCTGCCGAGAGTATGAATGTGGATCTGCGCAAATTACCGCTCAAGGTCGGTATCTTTGGCGCCGAACCGTGGACCGAGGAGATGCGTTATGAACTGGAATCGCGCCTCGGCATTGAAGCAGTGGATATTTACGGGTTATCGGAAGTCATCGGCCCCGGCGTCGCCATCGAGTGCATCGAAGCCAAGCAGGGTCTGCACGTCTTTGAGGATCATTTCCTGGTCGAAGCGGTCGATGTCAATACCGGCCAGCCGATTCCCTACGGCGAAGCCGGCGAAATCGTCATCACTTCCCTGACCAAGGAAGCGTTCCCGGTCCTCCGCTACCGCACCCGCGATGTATCGGTGCTCAATCCCGCGCCTTGCCGCTGTGGACGCACCCACGTTCGCATGAAGCGCGTCACGGGCCGCACTGACGACATGCTGATCATTCGCGGCGTTAATGTGTTCCCCTCGCAGGTCGAAGCGATCCTGATGCAGACTGAGACGCTGTCGCCGTTCTATCAACTGGAAATCAGCCGTGAAGGTAATCTCGACCTGCTGACGGTCAATGTCGAAGGCAGCCCCCCGCTGGTTGCCCAGGGACAGGAAGCCATGGACCGAGTCGCGCACAAAGCGCAGAAGGACATCAAGGACTTCATCGGCGTCACCGCCCGGGTCGTGGTCAAGCGCACCGGCGATCTACCCCGCTCCGAAGGTAAAGCGGTGCGGGTAATTGACCATCGTAAACAACAAGGACAAACAAGGTAAGGACTGAAGTAGTCTTAAAAACCTTGAGCATCGGGCCTCGAGCTTCGAGGCCTTCAGAGGTATACAGCCATGTCAAACCCGAAAGAACCTGCCTCGACCGCGTCCGCTGTGACCGGTCCGGCGGCTGAACCCGCCCCAACCGCATCCGCCGTTGCTACTACGGCGGCTCCACCACCTACCGAAAAACCTGCGGCCGCTCCTAAACCGGCTGCTTCTAAACCCGCTATCCCCACCTGGGGCGGACCATCCGGTCAATCCTCCTCGGCGCACCGCGCCTATGGCATTGAACGCTCGTTCCTGGGTTCACACATCCCGGAAACCATTGATCGGATGGTTAACGCCAATCTGGCGCGCGGCACCGGCGGTATTTCGCCCGCCGTAATCGCGATGGCCTACCTCGACTGGCTGATGCACCTGGGCCTGGCGCCGGGCAAGCAAGCGTTGCTGAACGAAAAAGCCGTTCGCAAGATGGTGCGCCTGATGCTCTACGCCTTCAAATCCAGCCAGAATCCCAACACCCAGCCCTGCATTGAACCTCTGTCTCAGGATCACCGGTTTGATGACGAGGGCTGGCGGCAATGGCCGTACAACCTCATTTATCAGTCCTTTCTGCTGACTCAGCAATGGTGGTACAACGCCACTACCCGCAACCGGGGTGTCAACAAGCAGAACGAAGCGATTGTTTCGTTTGTGACCCGGCAAATTCTGGACATGTTCTCGCCATCGAACTCCCCACTGACCAACCCGGAAATTCTCAGGGCCACCATGGAAGAAGGCGGCCAGAATCTGGTGCGCGGCTGGAATAACTTCATGGCCGACATGGAGAAAGTCATCGCCGGCAAGTCGTTGAACAGCGAAACGGAACAGTTCGTAGTGGGGCGCGACGTGGCGGTCACACCGGGCAAGGTTATTTTCCGCAATCACCTGATGGAGTTGATCCAGTACCAGCCCACGACGCCGCAAGTTTACGCCGAACCGATCCTGATCGTGCCCGCCTGGATCATGAAGTACTACATCCTTGATCTGTCGCCCCACAACTCCATGGTTCGGTACCTGGTCCAGCAGGGGCATACCGTTTTCATCATCTCCTGGAAGAATCCGACCGCTGAGGATCGTGATCTGGGCATGCAGGACTATCGCCAGCACGGTGTCATGGCGGCGTTTGATGCGATTTCCACCATTCTGCCAGGGCGCAAGATTCACACGGTCGGTTACTGTCTGGGTGGCACCCTGTTGACCATCGCTGCCTCGGCCATGGCCCGCGACGGCGATAATCGCGTCAAGACCATGACTCTGTTCGCGGCCCAGACTGATTTCACCGAGGCCGGCGAATTGCTGTTGTTCATCAACGAAAGTCAGGTCGCCTTCCTTGAAGACATGATGTGGGATCAGGGCTATCTGGACGCCGACCAGATGGTAGGCGCGTTCCAGTTATTGCGTTCCAATGACTTGATCTGGTCGCGGCTGGTCCATGACTACCTTCTGGGCAAGCGTCAGTCACTGAACGACTTGATGTCCTGGAACGCTGATCAGACCCGGATGCCGTTCCGTATGCATTCCGAGTACCTGCGGAGAATTTTCCTCGGTAACGAACTCGCCACGGGTCATTACAAGGTCAACGGCCGTTCCATTGCGATCACCGACATTCGCGCCCCGATCTTTACCGTCGCCACTGAGCAGGATCACGTCGCCCCGTGGCGTTCGGTGTACAAGATCAATTTGCTGGCGGATGCGGATGAAGTGACCTTCCTGCTGACCAGCGGTGGCCACAACGCCGGCATCGTCAGCGAACCGGGGCATGGCCGGCGCACCTATCAAATGGCGTCCCGCACTGATCAGGATCGCTACATTGATCCCGATACCTGGCACGCCACTACGCCCAAGCAGAAAGGTTCCTGGTGGCCGGCGTGGCAGGCCTGGCTGGTTCAGCATTCCGCTCAGAGTCAGGTTTCACCGCACGGCATGGGCGCGCCGGAAAAGGGGCTTTACCCGATCTGCGATGCGCCAGGAACGTATGTGCTGCGGAAGTGATTTTTTTAAGCTGCATTAGCTGTGAAACAGATCCAATCCACCTCCACCGAGGTCGCTGAGTTTCTTGGCCAAGCGGCGAAAACTCCAGTGACCTCGGCACCGCATGGTCGGCTGATCTTTGCCTTGGACGCGACCGCCAGCCGCCAGCCGACTTGGGATCGCGCCTGCCGGTTGCAGGGCGATATGTTTACCACAGCGGCGGAACTTAGAGGGTTGTCTCTGCAACTGGTCTGGTATCGAGGTTATGGCGAGTTTCAGATCGAACCGTGGCTCATGGATTCCACAGAGCTGAAGCGGCGTATGACTTCGGTGCAATGTCGAGGTGGCTTGACTCAGATCGGGCGGGTGCTGGAACACGCGATCCGCGAAACCCGGCGGCAGCGGGTCAATGCGCTGGCTCTGGTTGGCGACTGTCTGGAAGAACCGTTAGATCCGCTCTGTCATCTGGCTGGTCAACTGGGCCTGCTGGGAGTGCCCGTCTTTATGTTCCAGGAAGGTGGTGATCCTGACGCCAGGCTGGGTTTCCGGGAGATCGCCCGGCTGACGCGCGGCGCTTACTGCGCGTTTGATGCAGGCAGCGCCCATCAATTAGGTGAGCTGCTGCGCGCAGTGGCGATCTACGCAGTAGGTGGTCGTCTGGCCTTGACGGAATTTGGCAAGCGTCATGGCGGTCTTATCCAGCATTTGACTCAACAATTGTGAGTGGCGAATGCTGGTGCGAATACTGCTCATCGTCGCTGTGTTGATCGGTGGGTATTTCCTGGTCCGCCGCCTGCGGCGTTTCCCCTGGCGGGTGCAAGGTTCCCGTCTGGTCATCGCTATTGGAATAACAGTCTTCTTACTGCTATTAACAGTGCGCGGTGGTGCTGAGATCGCCTTGCCACTGTTGACCGTGCTGGCGCCATTGCTGGTGCGCTGGCTTAATACTCGTCCCCTGCCCTCTCCGGTTGATCCGGTGCAGCCGGGATTATCGGGCTGTTCCACGGTTACAACCCGCTTCCTGTCTATGGAGCTGGACCATGCGACAGGCGTAATGACCGGAAGGGTACTGGAAGGCCGTTTTGTTGGCCATTCGCTCCGGGATTTGCCGCTCCGGGATTTGTTGGCTTTATGGCGGGAGTGCCGGGTTGATACCCAGTCAGTGGCTGTTCTGGAAGCTTATCTGGATCGTCATGCGGATGCGAACTGGCGTGAACAGGCGCATGTTGCTGATCAGGCGGATAAGGTTTCCGGAACTATGGGCCGGGCTGAGGCGTATCAGATTCTGGGTGTACAACCGGAGGCGAGTCGTGAGGAGATTCAGGCCGCTTATCGTCGCCTGATTCAGCGCGTTCACCCGGATCACGGTGGGTCATCCTATTTGGCGGCGCGGTTGAATCAGGCGCGGGATGTTTTGCTGGGAGGTTTGAGTTAAAAAAAGATGATGGTATAAAAAGAAGCTTCTATCTTAAAGCTTCTGTCTGGACCGCTGGCGTTCTACCAGAGCCAGCCGTTTTTCATAGCACTCGCGCGCCAGAGCGATATCTTCCAGGAACCAGTCCAGCTCACTCATCAATAAAGCTTGTGGTCCATCCACCAGTGCTTTAGCCGGCGCTGGATGGAAATCCACCAGCACCATATTAGCTCCGGTGGCCACTCCCTGCGCGGTTGCATGCATCAGATCAGGAATGCTATCCGGAGCCCGTTCGCGGGAACCGACCGAATGGGAAGGATCTACACAGACCGGCATCCGGGTCAACCGCTTCACCACCGGCACATGGCTGAAATCCACCAGGTTGCGATGGGGATCGCCCATGTTGGTCTTAACCCCACGTAAACAGAACACGACCCGCGAATTGCCCTCGCTGGCCAGATACTCAGCGGCATTAAGTGATTCGTTGAGGGTAATACCGAAGCCGCGTTTGAATAGCACCGGGTATTCCTGCTGACGCCCCACCGCTTTTAGCAATTCAAAGTTCTGGGTGTTACGGGTGCCGATTTGCACCATCACTCCGGTGGGCTGGCCCGCTTGTTTCAGGCTTTCATGGATTTCATCAACGTGGCTTTCGTGAGTCACCTCCATGGCGATGACTTTGATTCCGTATTTCCCGGCCAGGTCGAATACGTAGGGTAGACAATTCTTGCCGTGTCCCTGGAACGAATAGGGATTGGTGCGCGGTTTGTAGGCCCCCATTCGGGTACAGACTTGGCCACGCTCGTGCAATGCCTTGAGCATGATTTCGACGTGTTCGGGGGTATCCACTGCGCACAGACCAGCAAAAACATGTAGTGTATCCTGGCTGAAGAGCACCCCGTTGTACTCGAAGCCGCTGACCCGTTGTTGGTCCCGATGCCGTCCCAGGATGCGATACTCTTCCGATACCCGGATAACCCGCTCTACGCCCGGCAACGCTTGGATGTCATCAGCGGACAGAGTCTTGGTATCGCCGATCAGATAAATTTCGGTTAGGTCCTGTTGATCGCCCTGTACTTTATGGATGCGGGCAGTAATGCCGGGTAGTTGGGACAGGTGATCAAGCGTCCGCTGATATTCCTCGGACTGCTCAGTGATGCTGGAATCCAGAATGACAATCATAGGGTGTATGAGCCGTGGTTGTTTTCAGAGTGGGTGTAGATGGAAAGCGGGCGGCTTAGCGTCCGTCCGGGACGATGAATTCCAATCCGCCCAGGTAAGGTCTGAGTACTTCCGGGACGCGAATGTGGCCGCGTTCATCCTGGCAATTTTCCATAACGGCGACCAAAGTTCGTCCGACCGCCAGCCCGGAGCCATTCAGCGTGTGGGCCAGTTCCGGCTTGCCCGTAGCAGGGTTGCGCCAGCGCGCTTGCAGACGACGGGCCTGGAAATCCTCAAAGTTGCTGCATGAGGAGATTTCCCGGTATTTCCCCTGACCGGGGAGCCAGACTTCCAAATCGTAGGTTTTGGCGGAAGCAAATCCGATGTCGCCGGTGCAGAGTGCCACAACTCGATAAGGAAGCTCCAACCGTTGCAGAACGGTTTCAGCGTGGCGGGTTAATTCTTCCAGAGCGGCATAGGAATTATCGGGGCGGACGATCTGCACCAGTTCGACTTTCTCGAACTGATGCTGGCGGATCATGCCGCGCACATCTTTGCCATAGGAACCCGCTTCGCTGCGAAAACAGGGCGTGTGGCAGACATAGCGTAGCGGTAAATTGTCAGCGTCCAGGATGCGATCGCGGGCCAGGTTGGTAACGGGAACCTCGGCGGTGGGGATTAGGTAATAGTTGAGTTCGCCGCTCAGTTTGAACAGGTCGGCTTCGAATTTCGGTAATTGGCCAGTGCCGCGCAGGCTGTCTGCGTTGACCATGTAGGGTACGTAGACTTCCTGGTAGCCGTGCTCCTGGGTGTGCAGGTCAAGCATGAATTGGATCAGCGCCCGGTGCAACCGCGCCAACTGGCCTTGAATGACGGTGAACCGGGCGCCGGTCAGCTTGGCGCCGGCTTCAAAGTCCAATCCTCCCTCTTCGCCTAAATCAATATGATCGCGTGGCTCAAAGGCGAACTGGCGTGGTTCACCCCAGCGCCGGATTTCTACATTGCAGGTTTCGTTATCGCCGGTGGGCGTGGTGTCGTGCGGGATGTTGGGAATGCCCAGTTGGAGGTCGAGTAGTTGCGCCTGGATGGCGTCGAGTTCGATTTCAGTTTGCTTGAGTGTGTCGCCGAGGCCAGCGATTTCGTTGAGTAATGGTTGAATGTCCTGCCCGCTGGCTTTGGCCCGGCCAATGGTTTTGGAACGGGCGTTGCGCTCGTTCTGGAGTTCCTGGGTACGGATTTGCAGGGCTTTACGCTGAGTTTCCAGGCTGCTGATGCGTGCGACATCCAGGGTATAACCACGTCGGGCGAGTTGGGCTGCGGTGGATTCCAGCTCATTTCTGAGCAGTTTGGGGTCCAGCATGGAGGGAGAAGCTCCTGGGTGGTGGGTTGGAGAATTGGGGAGGGGGATTATAGCGGGTTTAATGAGAGAGTCTTAAGATGATGATATAAAAAGCGTCCATTATTAAAGGCGGCCTGTTTTACAGGCCGCCTTGGTTAACCTACGCAGTCAGCTTAAATATCGCGGGTCCACAACGAAGCCATGGAAGGACCGGTGCCAACGCACAGGGAAGCGCCGCCCACAGCCTTGCCCTGCCGCTCCAGCTCGTAGTACAGGCTGACCACGATGCGCAGGCCGGTGGAACCGACCGGATGGCCCAGAGCAATGCCGGAACCGTTGAAATTACAGTTATCCGGACTCAGGATCATCCCATGCTCTTCCTTGAGCATCCGCCCTACGCCCAGCCACTGCGCGGCGAAGGCTTCGTTGACTTCCCAGTACTCGATGTCCGTAAACTTCAGACCGGCCTGCTTCAGGCACCGGGGAATCGCCACCGCCGGGCCGAGGCCCATCACCGCCGGATCAATGCCGGCATTGCAGATGCCGACCAGTTTCATCAACGGCTTGACGCCCATGGCCTTGGCCTTGTCCAGGGACATGATCACCACCGCGCTGGCGCCATCGTTGATGCTGGAGGCATTGGCCGCTGTCACCACGCCATCCTTCTTGAAGGCCGGCGACAACTTGGCCATTTTCTCCAGGCTGGCGTCCGGGATGAAGTTCTCGTCAGCGGCAAAGAAGGTTGAACCTTTCTTGGACTTGAGTTCGACCGGAACAATTTCGCGCTTGAAAATACCTTCCGCAGTCGCCTTGGTGCAGCGGGTATGGCTGATCAGCGCCAGTTCGTCGCATTCCTGCCGGGTGATGCCGTATTTGACCGCGACGTTTTCCGCCGTCATCGCCATGTGGCCGGGCACCAGTTCGTCGAACAGCCCATCGTGGATCATGCTGTCCTCGATGTTGCCCTGCCCCATCCGGTAACCCATGCGGCCCTTGGGCAGCAGGTAGGGCGCATTAGTCATGCTCTCCACGCCTACGACCAAGCCGATCTCGGTCTGACCCAGCATGATGTTGTGGCAGGCGATTTCCAGCGCGCGCATCCCGGAGGTGCAGTTCTGGTTGACGGACACCGCGCTGCTGCGGTGCGGTAGACCTACCCGCATGCTCACCTGCCGCGCCGGCAGCGAGCCTTGCATACCGCCATACAACTGGCCCATGCAGATCTCGTCGATCTGGTCAGCCGGCACGCCGGACCGTTCGATCGCGCCCTTGGCGGCGGTGATCGCCAGATCGCGCGCTGATACGTCCTTGAGGGAGCCCATGAATTTGCCGATTGCCGTCCGCGCGGCGCTGACAATCACGACTTCTTTAAGAGCCATCGGATACTCCTCGATTTGCGTAGTTATTGATGGATTAGTGCATTAGCGTGGCTGGTTCTGGACCTTGGCGCCAAATCATCCTCCATGGATATCCACAGGTTCGCCCAGCGGGCGGTGTGCGGATAGACTCTGGAAATTAAAGCCTATCTTCGGTGTATGTCAATTTTCCCCTGTGATTTGTTGTGACCTCTGGATTTTTTAAGATGATGGTATAAAAAACCGATCTGCAAGCAAATCCGGTCGGTCAGGGTTAAAATTAAGGTTTTATCATCACGATGACGAAGAGGCCCACTGGATGCGTCAAACGCTGAGAGCGCCCACATGACTGATGAAGTGGACGAAAATCAAGCAAATCAAGCCCCATCGCTGGGTTGGGGAACGATTGGCGACCGTAAATTCACCGACCTGGTCGCCGGCCGCACCCGCAGACTGCTCGTTCTCGCCCATTATCTGACGGCACACCAGCCAGACCCTCCTCCACTCACTCGTCCGCTGGCGGCTGAACTCCTCTCTCAGGCCGCCCAGGTGGAGGAACTACTGGACGCTTATGGAGCGCGCACCAACCGCCAATGGTCGCGGTTACGTTCGCTCACCGCCACCACCAAGCTGTTCGCCAGCGTCAGTTATGAAATCCTGCACATCAAGCACTCTCTGCCCTGTTATCGCCTGCTGCCGAGCGGACGGGATTTCGCCGAGGGCACCGCCCAGTCGTTGGAAATCACCCGCGCCATCCTGATGCGAACGGCAAGCTGGGTTCTGGTACAAGCCGCGCGGTTGGGTTTACCACCGCCCGGCGACCTACCCGATCCGCTGGATTACGCCGAACCGCTCCCGCCGGGCCGCCTGATCAGCGACCGCCCAGTGCGCCAAGTCCGAAGCGCCTCGGAAACCGTGACCCATCTGGCCACCGCCTATCTCAACGCAGCCGCCGAAAGCGATCTGCTGAGCATCGTCGAACGCACCGAACCAGCGGACTACGCCCGCTGTTTTCCCGACCCGATCAGCGAAGACAGTCTGCGTTACCTGAAGGTCCACTTTCACTGCCTGCAATCCCTTTACGACACCCACGTGTCCGAGACCGAGATCGAATACCTGGACGCCAGCCTGCCGATCCTGCGGGGGCATATCAGCGTGACCTTCCATCTGCTTGAAATCGCCACTTATCTCGTCCATTACTACGAACGCCACCTCAACGTCCGCACTGGTGATTCCTCGCTGCGCCGCAGACCGGTCATTACCGCCGACACCCTGCTGGAAATGCTGATGAGTTATCCGATCACCTATGCAGGGATTTACCTGGACCTCGGTCGCCGCCTGTGTCACACCATGCTCAAGCACTATGCGGAGGTGGGCATGATCAAGGCTCCGGTACCGAGCTATCGCGGCTTTCACGTCCGCCCGGCGACTCTGGTGGCGAAGATCGTCCAGCACTACGGCAGCGAGGTCCGCATGGAACTGGACGGTCAGACCTACGATGCCAGCTCGCCTCTGGACCTGTTCCGGGCCAATGAAAAGATCAACGCCCAAAAACGCCGCTGGCTGATGGCGGAACTCGGCCGCCTGTCCCTGCCCGAAGGGGAGTTGTCGACTGCGCAAATCCGCAGCGTGATCACAAACGCCCTGTTCAAGCTGGCCCAGCAGGGCAAGCTGATCATCTACCAGCAACCACTGCAACTGTCAGAGGAATTCAGCCGCGAAGGCATCCTGCTGGAAAAGGTCACCGCTGAAATCGCCCGCTTGCAGGCCACGGGGCAAATTGATATCCGGACCGATCTCAGCATCACCTTTACCGGCGACAAGCGGGTCCTCAGCGACCTCAGGCTGCTGGCCAAATCGGGCTACGGTGAGGACTGCTTCGGCAACAACATCACCCTGCCCCGGGAAATCGCCTACTTGCGCCGGTAGCCGCCGCATTGTTGAACGGCGCAATTTCTCCTACTATTTTGGTTTGCTTTTTAACCATGAGGTCAAGACCCACCATGAGCAAGCCCAAAAAAGTCGCAATCCTCACGGCGGGCGGTTTAGCGCCCTGCCTCAGCTCGGCCATCGGCGGTCTCATCGAACGCTATACCGAGATTGATCCCACCATTGACATCATCTGTTATCACAGCGGCTACAAGGGACTCCTGCTCGGCGATTCGTATCAAGTCACGCCAGAAATTCGTGAAAAGGCGCGGCTGCTGCACAATTTCGGCGGCTCGCCCATCGGCAACAGCCGCGTCAAGCTCACCAACGTCAAGGACTGCATCAAGCGCGGCCTGGTCAAGGAAGGTCAGGACCCGCAGCAGGTCGCTGCCGACCAACTGGTCAAGGACGGCGTGGACGTGCTCCACACCGTCGGCGGCGACGACACCAATACCGCCGCTGCTGATCTCGCCGGTTTCCTGGCCAAAAACGGCTACGGCCTCACCGTCATCGGCCTGCCCAAGACCGTGGACAACGACGTCTACCCGATCAGGCAGTCGCTGGGCGCCTGGACCGCCGCCGAACAGGGCGCCCACTACTTCCACAACATCGTCGCGGAGAACAACGCCAACCCGCGCATGTTGATCATCCACGAAGTCATGGGCCGCAACTGTGGCTGGCTCACCGCCGCCACCGCGCTGCAATATCGCAAGCTGCTCGACCGCACCGAATGGCTCCCCGCCATCGGACTCCACCGCTCCGAATTCGACATCCATGCCGTTTATATCCCGGAGATGGAAATTGATATCGCCGCCGAGGCCCAGCGCCTGCGCGCCCTGATGGATCAGATCGATGACATTAACATCTTCGTCTCCGAAGGCGCGGGCGTGGAAGCGATTGTGGCTGAACTGCAAGCCAAGGGTCAGGACGTCCCGCGCGATGCCTTCGGCCATATCAAGCTCGATGCGGTCAATCCCGGCAAATGGTTCGGCGAGCAGTTCGCCCAGATGATCGGCTCGGAAAAGACCCTGATTCAGAAGTCCGGTTATTTCTCGCGCGCCGCCCCGGCCAACGCCGAAGATCTTCTGCTGATCAAGTCTTGCGTAGATCTGGCGGTCGAATGCGCCCTGCGCGGCGAAGCGGGCGTCATCGGCCATGACGAGGATCGCGGCGGCGTACTGCGCGCCATCGAGTTCCCGCGCATCAAGGGCGGCAAGCCCTTCGACATTGACACACCCTGGTTTACCCAAATGCTGGCGGCCATCGGTCAGCCCAAGGGGAAAAAACTGGCAGTCAGCCACTAACGAAGGACCCTCAATCCGCCGGGATGAAGCCGTGCCAGCGCACGGTTCATTCCGGCGCGCTGGTTGCGGTCAGCGATACCGCCGCCGCTGGCTATTTCGATCCAGCTCTCGCAACCGTTCCAGTTTTTCGCCGATCCGCCCTTCCAGCCCGTTCGCCGTCGGCTGGTAGTAGCGGGCCTCCTTCAGCGGTTCGGGGAAATAGCACTCCCCCGCCGCATAAGCATTGGGTTCATCGTGGGCGTAGCGGTAGCCCGTACCGTGGCCCAGTTCCCGCGCCAGCGCGGTAGGCGCGTTGCGCAGATGGGGCGGCACTTCCAGCGTGCCGTAACGTTCGACATCGCGGCGGGCCGCGCCAAAGGCGGTATAAACCGCGTTGCTCTTGGCCGCTACCGCCAGATAGACCACAGCCTGGGCGATGGCCAGTTCGCCTTCCGGACTGCCCAGGCGTTCCTGCGCCTCCCAGGCGTTCAGCGCCAGTGGCAGGGCGCGCGGATCGGCGTTGCCGATGTCCTCGCTGGCCATGCGCACCACCCGCCGGGCGATGTACAGCGGATCACAACCGCCATCCAGCATCCGGGCCAGCCAGTACAGCGCCGCGTCGGGGCTACTGCCGCGCACCGCCTTGTGCAGAGCCGAAATCTGGTCGTAGAACAGATCGCCGCCCCGGTCGAAGCGCCGCCCGCTCCCGTCGCTCAACACGGCCGCCAACGCGATTTCCAGCGTTTCGCCGCGCGCCTCGGCCAGTTCCGCCGCCAGTTCCAACCAGATCAGGGCGCGGCGGGCGTCGCCATCAGCGGCCTGCGCCAGCCGGTTCCGCGCCTCCTCCGCCAGCGGCCAGCGTCCGCCCAGCCCCCGTTCCGGCTCGGCCAGCGCCCGCTCCACTACCTGGCCGATGGCGACGGCATCCAGAGCATTGAGCACGTAGACCCGCACCCGCGACAGCAGGGCGTTATTGAGGGCAAAGCCGGGATTCTCGGTCGTGGCGCCGATGAAGGTCAGCGTGCCATCTTCGACGTAGGGCAGAAAGGCATCCTGCTGGGCTTTGTTGAAGCGGTGGACCTCGTCCACGAACAGCACGGTACGGCGCTGCTGGTCGCGCCAGAGGACTTGAGCGCGCTCCACCGCCGCCCGCACTTCGCGCACCCCGGCCATCACCGCCGACAGCCGGATAAACTCGGCCTGGGAGGCGCTGGCCAGCAGTTCCGCCAGCGTGGTTTTACCTGTACCAGGCGGTCCCCACAGCACCATGGAATGCGGCTGGCCGCGCTCGATGGCAGTCCGCAGCGGCTTGCCCGGCGCCAGCAGATGAGGCTGACCAACGAACTCGGTCAACTGGCGCGGCCGCAGCCGGTCGGCCAGTGGCCGGCGGGGATCAGTGACCGTCCTGTCAGCCAGCGTCACCGACCACGTCCACGCCGGGCGGCGGGGTAAATTTCAGCAGAGCGGGGTCGAGCGTCGGGTTGCGCTCCAGCTTCTGGAAATCCAGCCGGGTACGCTGGCCGAAATTGTCTTCCAGTTCCAGGCTGATCAGGGTGTCGCCCCGGAAGGCAACTCGCAGCAATCGAAACTCCGGTTGCGGTTGCTTGGGCGTCAGGTCGTACCAGTCCAGCCCGTCGCGGTTGCGAACTCCACCGACGGTAAACGCCTCTTCAATGGGCGCCGCGCCGCTCAGCAACGCCAGCGGCGTAGAACCCAGCGCCTGATCCAGCTTCCGCACTGTGACCTGGGCCAAAGCGACATCATAGGCCCACAGCCGCTCGCCGTCGGCGACGATGACTTGCTCAGCGGGCGTGCGATAGTCCCAGCGAAACTGGCCTGGTTTGCGCATCAACATCTGACCGCTGGACGCTTGCAGCACCTGCCCCCGCTCGTCGAATACCCGCTGGATAAAATCCGCCCGCAACGATTGCAGGCTATGAAAGTAACGCTGCACCGGTGAAGGCGCCGCGGCTGACGCGAGCGAAGCCAGCATCAGAATAATCAGTGCCAATAAACGTATCACGTTGCGCTCTCAAAAGTTGCCCACGGTAAAGACCGTAAAAACCGGAATCGTTCCACCACCAGATTCTCCCGACTCATGCAGATTTCGTTCCTGTTGTACCAAGACAACCTGTGTTGCATAGCAACAATTTTTTGTTGCATCGCAAGAACAAATCGGTTATGACAAGGACTAAAGAGACAGAGATTCAATTTACAGAGGATATCCAGCCATGCCAGTTATGACCGATTCACATCCAAGCCACATCGTTTGCCCGCATTGCAAGCGGCCAGTAGCGGTGGCGCCCGGCCAGCAAAGTGCTTTGTGCGCGGAGCACGGCAACGTCGTGCCGATGCGCAGCGTGATCGTCAACCCACCCTTGGCGCCCCAACCGCCCAGGCTGGCGATGGCCAGCTAAGCGCTTAGGGCGGTGGCGGAGCGAGCACCTCGCGGCTGCCATTGGTTTGCAGCGGCCCCACCACGCCCGCCGTCTCCATCTCTTCCACCAACCGCGCCGCCCGGTTGTAACCGATGCGCAGCCGGCGCTGCACCCCGGACACCGAAGCCCGCCGTGATTCAGTCACGATGCGCACTGCTTCGTCGTACAGGGGATCGCTCTCGCCGCCGCGCCCGCCGCTATCCGCTTCCTCCATACCGTCCCCTTCCTCGCGCGACTCGGCCAATACGTCATCCATGTAATCCGGCGCGCCGGTTTGCCGTAGATAATCCACCACGCGCGGAACTTCATGATCGTCCACGAACGCGCCATGCACCCGCTGCGGCAATCCGGTGCCCGGCGGCAGGTAGAGCATGTCGCCATGGCCCAGCAGTTGTTCCGCGCCCATCTGATCGAGAATGGTGCGGGAATCCACCCGTGACGACACCTGAAAAGCGATCCGGGTCGGAATATTGGCCTTGATCAACCCGGTGATCACATCCACCGACGGCCGCTGGGTCGCCAGAATCAGGTGGATGCCGGCGGCGCGCGCCTTCTGCGCCAGCCGCGCGATCAGCTCCTCCACCTTCTTGCCGACGATCATCATCATGTCAGCCAGTTCATCAATCACCACCACGATGAACGGCAGCGGCTCCAGCACCGGGATTTCGCCCGCAACGCCACCCTCCCCCGGCTTCCAGAACGGGTCGGCGATACTCTCGCCCGCGGTCTGCGCATCGGCCAGCTTGCGATTGAAGCCGGCGATATTGCGCACCTTGAGCGCCGCCATCAACCGGTAACGACGGTCCATCTCCACCACACACCAGCGCAGGGCGTTGGCCGCTTCCTTCATATCGGTGACTACCGGGGTCAACAGATGGGGAATGTCCTCGTACATGGACAATTCCAGCATCTTCGGGTCCACCAGAATCAACCGGACCTCCTGAGGCGAAGCCTTGTACAACAAACTGAGCAACATGGCGTTGATCGCTACCGACTTGCCCGATCCGGTGGTGCCCGCCACCAGCAGGTGCGGCATCTTCGCCAGATTGGCGATCACCGGATTGCCGCCGATGTCCTTGCCCAGCGCCAGGGTCAAAGGAGACATCGCCTGACCGTAAACCGGTGTCTCCAGCACCTCGCGCAGATAGACGATCTCGCGCTGCTGGTTGGGAATCTCCAACCCCACCACCGACTTGCCGGGGATGATTTCCACCACCCGCACGCTGATCACCGACAGGCCGCGCGCCAGGTCCTTGGCCAGATTACTGATCTGGCTGACCTTCACTCCTGGGGCCGGCTCGATCTCGAAGCGGGTAATCACCGGTCCCGGCTCTACCGCCACGACATTAACCGCGATGCCGAAATTCCGCAGCAGGATTTCCACGCACCGCGACATACGCTCCAGGGTCTCCGGAGAATAGCCAGCGGTACTGACCGAAGGCGGGTCGAGCAAATCCAGCGGCGGCAACGGACAGGGCGCGACCGGTGGCGGCGCCGCTACCCGGCGCACCAGAACCGCCTTCTGAGCCGGGATCGGCGCCGCTGCCGGCTCAGAAGGCGGCAACGGCGCCGCCGGCGCTGAATCGGGGACTACGGTCAACGCGGATGGGAGCCCAAACCAGGACGGATCGTCGGCATCCGAATCGTCCTCAGCCGTCTCACAATCCGTCCTGGAGGCCGGGTGCGAAGTCGAAGCATTCCCGGTCTGGGTCGCAGTCACTACCGCCAGTACATCATTCGAAGCGGCGGCGCTCCATCCCAGGCCAGGCGCTGGTCCGACCGGGCGTGAGGCGGTGGGCGAACCGCTCGCCCCAGCGGGCGCAACCGCAGGCACCAGCGTTAACAGCTCAGCGGCGGGCGGCCATTCGTAGTCGGGAGCAGGTGGCGCAGCCCTCATGGCGGTCGCTGATCCGGCAGGCGGCGAATCTTCCGGCGGCAGAGTCAACACCGGCTCGATGCGCGCCGAATGGCGACCCGTCGGCGCAACGGCCAGCGATTCACTGCTCTCAGTCGGCGCGGGCAACGGCCTGGACAGCGACAGGGGTGCGGCTGGAACTGGAACTAAAGCCGCCGGCGATTCGATTGGCGCAGGTGGACTCATGGTCACCGCAGGTTCATTTGGCGCGGGCGGACTCATGGCCGCCATGGGTTCGGGTGGCGCGGGCGAAACCATGGACGCCGGCGCGACGGCAACCTCTCGCCGGGATCGCCAGCCAGTCAGGAAGCGTTCGGCAGTTTGCCGGACTCCGTGCGCCCATCCCGAACCCCCCTGGGTCAGCGACTTTGATCCAGCCGCCGGCGGTGCGTCCAGCGATTCGGAGGCCGGCGACGTCGCCTCGCTCCCCGCCCTGGAGCGCGCATCATCGTCTATAGTCGCTTTCGGCTGCATCCAGCGCAACGGCGCTATTACCAGACCACCGATCCAATCCACGGTCTTCAGCGCCACCATCCCGACCCAGTCCAGCACTGTCAGCCAGGACAAGCCTGTCGCCAGAACCATACCGGCCAGCAACAACGCCAGCATGAACAGATTACCGCCCACCTCATCGAAAGCCTGGATCAGGAACTGGCTGACATGCACCCCGACCAGTCCTCCAGCAGAGCCTGCGCCAGGCACAGTTCCGGGCGCCGCGCGCAGATGCAGCGCCGCCAAACCACAGACCGTCGCCAGCGCCACCAGAAACCCCATAACCCGGAACAGTACGATCTCGCCATCCAGTTCCAGCAGGGCGCCACGCCTGAACAAGCGCCAGCTTGCGAACGCCACGCCTACCGGCAACCCATAGGCGGCATAGCCGAAGAAATACAGACTGACATCGGCAAACCAGGCCCCGGCCACACCGCCAAGATTATGTAATTGGGTCACCGTCGCAGTATGGGTCCAGGCCGGATCCTCGGCGTGGAACGTCGCCAACGCGCCGATCATCCCCAGCGCGACCACCATCAGCGACCAGAACCCGAGTTCCTGCATAAATCGCTGGACAAAACGGAGGATGCCAACCCGAACCACGGGCGTTTCGGGCTTGATTCGATGTGCCTGCGCCAAAATGCAATCCTGTGATGATTTAGAGAGTGAAATGCCAAGCGCCGTGCGACGCTGTCGGACCTCGGTGGAAACGGTTGCCGGCAGAGCCGTCAGGGAAATTGAGGAGAGCCATTGTCCCATTCCAGGGCGTTGAGGTGAAGGGTGTCGGGCGAACCGATACACGGTTTTGAGTTCCAAGCATGACCGTGGACGCTTCACATTCGCACACCGCTTGATCGGTCTAACCCCCGCTGATTTCACCCTATGCGCATTCAATGCCTCGATGCTGTGAGCGATCTTCCCGCCGCCGAGTGGAACACCCTCATTCCCGATCAGAACCCGTTTCTCAGCCACGAGTTTCTCAGCGCCCTGGAACGCCATCAGTGCGTCGGCGAACACACAGGCTGGCTGCCCTGGCCTGTGGTCTGTCGGGACGACCAGGGACGTTTGCTGGGCGCGGCGCCGTTCTATCTGAAATTCAACTCCTATGGCGAATTCGTATTCGACTGGAGCTGGGCGGAAGCGTACCGACGCCAGAGCCTGCCCTACTATCCTAAACTGGTTAGCGCCATTCCCTACACCCCGGCCACCAGTCCCCGCTTGCTGTTGGCGCCCGACCAGCCCGCGCCCGAGGACACCGCGCAGGCCATTATCGAGTACGTACTGGACGAGGCCCGCCGCCGCCGCTGGTCCTCGATCCACTGGCTGTTTCCACCCTCAGCCGAACTGGACCGGCTCCAAGCCCGGGGTTTTCTGCCCCGGCTGGGCTGTCAGTTCCATTGGAAAAACCGTGGTTACCGGGATTTCCAGGACTTTCTGGACACCTTCACCGCCAAGCGACGCAAGAATATCCACCGAGAGCGCCGGCTGGTGCGTGAAGCGGGATTGGAACTACGCCTGCTGACCGGACGGGAACTCAGCGCGGCGCAATGGCAAAGCGTCTATGAATTCTACCGTTCCACCTTCCGGCGACTGGGTGGCGTACCGACCCTCACCCTGCCTTTCTTCCAGGAGATGGCCGAAACCCTGGGCGACCAGTTGGTGGTGGCGCTGGCTTTCGCGCATGGCCGTGAAGTCGCTGGCGCCATCAGCTTCCGCAGCGCCAGCACGCTTTATGGCCGGCATTGGGGCTGCCGGACGGATTATGACAGCCTGCATTTCGAAGCCTGCTATTATCAGGGGTTGGAATACTGTATCCAGCAGGGCGTGCAGCGTTTCGAGCCGGGCGCACAGGGTGAGCACAAGATTTACCGGGGATTTCTGCCGACCTTGACCCATTCCGCCCACTGGATCGCCCATGCCGGCTTTCACCAGGCCATTGCCGATTTTCTGGCCCGGGAAACGCCGGCGGTACGCGCCTATGCCCAGGAATTGCTGCAACATTCGCCCTACCGCAACGAGGTAACGCCCGATGCGCTTGCCGTGGCTGGATCCGCGTGACGACGGCCAGCCGTTTCCCCCCGCCGACTGCGCCCTGACCGAACCCGATGGCCTGCTGGCCGCCGGCGGCAATTTGTCGCCGCGCCGCTTGTTGCGCGCCTATCGGCAGGGTATTTTCCCCTGGTATTCCGCCGACCAGCCGATCCTGTGGTGGTCACCGGACCCCCGGCTGATACTGTTCCCTGAATCGGTGAACTGCTCGCGCAGTCTGCGCAAGACGCTGAAAAAAGGTCAGTTCACGCTGACCGCCGACACCGCCTTTGCGGCGGTCATCACCGCTTGCGGCGGGCCGCGCACCAGCCATAACCCTGGCACCTGGATCACCCCGGAGATGAATCGGGCCTACTGCCGGCTGCACCGGCTCGGTCATGCCCATTCCATCGAGGCCTGGCATCAGGGCGAGTTGGCCGGAGGCCTGTACGGGGTTGCGGTGGGTCAGGTGTTCTTTGGCGAATCCATGTTCAGCCTGATGAGCGATGCGTCCAAGGCGGCGCTGGTTCTGCTGGCCGCGCAACTGCGGCGCTGGGAGTTTGCCCTGATTGATTGCCAGGTGCGCACCGAACATCTGGCGCGCATGGGTGCGGTCGAGATCGCCCGCGCCACCTTTTCGCAATTGCTGGACCGGTATTGTCCCCAGCCTGGCCGGGATGGACCCTGGCGCCTTGATGACGACCTGCTCGCCGACCTGCTGACTTCCCCTGCGCCGCCATGAGCAATCCCCGCGACTCGCTGCACGATCTGCGCATGTTTTTGACGACCGAATATGCGTGCAGCTATCTGCCGGGGCGACAGGCGCGCAACCTGGTGGCCGACCCGGCGGCGACTGATGCTCCGCTCTATACCCGCTTGGCGGAACTGGGCTTTCGGCGCAGCGGCGATCACGTTTACCGGCCGCATTGTCGGGGCTGTGCAGCGTGCCGCTCGTTGCGCATTCCCGTGGAGCGGTTCCGGCCCAACCGCACGCAGCGCCGCATCTGGGCGCGCAATCAGGATTTACAGGCGCGGGTGACGGAAGCGGCATTCCAGGATGAGCATTTCGCGCTGTTCGCCCGCTACATCGCGGCCCGTCACCCCGGCGGGGGCATGGACCCGGCCAGCCCGGATCACTACTGGTCCTTCATCGCCTCGCGCTGGTGCCCGACCTGGCTGTACGAATTTCGCCACGACCAGGACTTGCTGGCGGTAGCGGTGGTGGATCGGCTGGGCGACGGCCTGTCTGCGGTTTACACCTTCTTTGACCCACTTGAGGAAACGCGCAGCCTGGGCACCCAAGCTATTCTGTGGCAGATCGTAGAGGCGCGCCGGTTGGGGCTGAAGTGGGTCTATCTGGGCTACTGGGTGGAGCACTGCGGTAAAATGGCCTACAAATCCTGCTTCAAGCCGCACGAAATCTTTATCGCCGAGCGCTGGGGATGGATCGAAGCCTGATGAATCCACCCTCTCCTCCATCCCCGGCTGTTCCCGCCAATGAGGACCCCAGCGTAAAACCCTGCGCCCGCGTCTTCCGCGATCCCGTGCATTTCCTCGCCCTCGGGTTCGGTTCCGGCTGCGCGCCCAAGGCGCCCGGCACCTTCGGCACGCTGGCGGCGCTTCCGCTGTATCTGCTGATACAGCCGCTGCCGCTGTGGGCCTATCTGCTGCTGACCGTGGCCGGCTTCGCGCTGGGGGTGTGGGTTTGCGGCCGCGCCGCCCGCGATCTCGGCGTTCACGATCATCCCGCCATCGTCTGGGACGAAGTGATTGGCTACTTCATCACCATGAGCGCCGCACCGCCGGGCTGGTTTTGGATCATCGCCGGTTTTGCGCTGTTCCGGTTGTTCGACATTTTCAAGCCCTGGCCGATTCGGCGGGCGGATCAGCGCATCGGCGGCGGTTTCGGCATCATGTTCGATGACCTGCTGGCGGCGGGTTACGCCTGGCTGGGATTGCAGTTACTGGCTTACGGCGCGGCCCTACTGGACATTTCCTGACTCTTGCGTACAGACTTTACCGATCTTTCCCTTGGCAACTGACGGAATCCGCACCCATGAAATTCGAGACGATCGCCATTCACGGCGGCTATACCCCTGAACCGACCACCAAGGCGGTCGCCGTTCCCATCTACCAGACCACCTCCTACGCCTTCGATGACACCCAGCATGGCGCCGACCTGTTCGATCTAAAGGTGCCAGGCAACATCTACACCCGGATCATGAATCCCACCACGGCGGTGCTGGAACAACGGGTGGCGGCGCTGGAGGGCGGAGTCGGGGCGCTGGCGGTTTCGGCGGGTTCAGCGGCGATTACCTACGCCCTGATGACGATTGCTGAGGTCGGCGACAACATCGTCACCACCTCCACCCTGTACGGCGGCACCTACAACCTGTTCGCTCATACCCTGCCGCGTTTCGGCATCGAGGCGCGCTTCGGCGACTACCGCGATATCGAGGGGCTGGGCCGGCTGATTGACGGCAAGACCAAGGCCGTGTTCTGCGAATCCATCGGCAATCCGGCGGCGAACGTCGTAGACTTCGGCGCGCTGGCGGCAATAGCTCACGCCCACGGCGTGCCGCTGATCGTGGACAACACCGTGCCGACGCCGTATCTGTGCCGGCCGTTTGAGCACGGCGCTGACATTGTGGTGCATTCCCTGACCAAGTACATGGGCGGCCACGGCACAACCCTGGGTGGCGTCATCGTGGATTCCGGCCGCTTCCCGTGGGACCAGCACAAGGAACGGTTCGCCCGGCTGAATGAACCCGATCCGTCCTATCACGGCGTGGTCTACGTCGAGGCGCTGGGGCCGGCGGCGTTTATCGGGCGGGCGCGGGTGGTGCCGCTGCGCAATACCGGCGCGGCGATTTCGCCGTTCAATAGCTTCCTGATCCTGCAAGGGATCGAGACCCTGCCGGTGCGGATGGACCGCCATTGCGAGAATGCGGTCAAAGCCGCCGAGTATCTGCGGGATCATCCGCAGGTGGCGTGGGTGCGCTATCCGGCGCTGTCGGACAGCCCGGAAAAGCCGCTGGTGGACAAATACATGGGCGGGCGCGGCTCCAGCATCCTCAGCTTCGGGATCAAGGGCGGGCGCGAATCGGGGGCCAAATTCATTGACGCGCTGCAACTGGTCACCCGGCTGGTCAATATCGGCGACGCCAAGTCGCTGGCCTGCCATCCGGCTACTACCACGCATCGGCAACTGTCGCCGGCGGAACTCGAAAAGGCCGGCGTCAGCGAAGACCTGGTGCGGCTGTCCATCGGCATCGAACACATTGACGACATCCTCGCCGATCTGGAACAGGCGCTGGCGGCGGCGCGCTAAACCTGTGGCGCCGCCGTGAAACAAGATCTGCTGAAACGGTTGCAGCAAACGCTGCGCGGCGAACTGAGCCGCACCCGCCGCCGCAAGAACCGGTCGCCCTGGGTGGTCGGCGGCTTGACGGTCGGCATCATCGCGGTCAGTTATTTCCTGCACGAACCCAAGGCTCCGTCTTCGGCGCTGGCCCGGGGTACGGAACTGACGTGCAGCGTCAAATCGGTCTACGACGGCGACACGCTCACTGCAAGTTGTCCAAGTGGCGAAGTCAAGGTGCGGATGTTCGGCATTGACGCCCCGGAGATGAAGCAGGAACCGTGGGGCGACCGCTCGAAGGAGGCGCTGCGCGGCCTGCTGCCCCGCTTCGGTTCGGTTCGCCTGCGGGTCATGGATCAGGATCGCTACGACCGGACCGTCGCCCAAGTGTTTACTGACCAGCGTGATGTCGGTCTGGAAATGGTCCGGCAGGGACGGGCGGTCGTGTATGAGCAGTACAACGACTCTGCGGCCTACCGGCAGGCCCAGACCGAAGCGCAGAAAGCCCGACGCGGCATCTGGGAAAAGCCCGGCGGCCAGCAGGACCCTGCAACCTGGCGGCGGCTGAATCCGCGCTGAGGCTGAGCCGACTGGCGATCCCATGGCCGCGCCGCCCGCTCCATCCCCTGTCCACCACGCCGTGATCCAGGTGGATGGAGGGCAATGCCGCTGCGCGGGTGACTGGACGCTGGATGGGATTGAGACGCTGGATGCGCAACTGCGCGGCATCCGCTGGCCAGCGGGCGAAGTGCGGCTGGATGGTTCCGGCATCCAGGCCATTGACACCACTGGCGCGCTGCGCTTGCTGACCATCACCGCCGAACTGGAACAAGCCAGTCGCCCGGCTTGCCTGATCAACCTGCGCGAAGAACATCAGGCGCTGCTGGACCTGGTGCAGGAACGCCGCGCCAGCGCCGGAGCGGTTCCGCCACCCCTCATAGCCCAGGGCGCGCTGGAACGGCTGGGCCGCCGGGCCGAGGCGCACATCCGCCACACTATCGAGTTTCTGGCCTTCATCGGCGAAGCAGCGGCGGCGCTGGCGCGACTGGCGCGGCGTCCCGGCCGGTTTCGCTGGCAGGAATTGTTTGGCAATATTGAAACCGCCGGGGTCCATGCCCTGCCGATTATCGCGCTGCTGTCGTTCATGATGGGCGTGGTGATCGCCTATCAGGGCGGGCAGCAGCTCAAGTTCTACGGCGCCAACATCTTCATCGTCGAACTGGTGTCGCTGACCATGTTGCGCGAACTGGCGCCGCTGATCACCGCCATCATCGTCGCTGGCCGCACCGGCTCGTCCTACACCGCCCAGATCGGCACCATGCAAATCACCGAGGAAGTGGATGCACTGCGCACCATCGGCATTCCACCGATGGACCTGCTGGTCCTGCCCAAGCTGCTGGCGCTGACCGTCGCCCTGCCGCTGTTGACCGTGTTCGCCGATGCGCTCAGCGTGTTCGGCGGCATGGTCATGGCGCAAGTGATGCTGGATGTGAGCTTCAGCGATTTCCTCGACCGGTTCCCGCGCGTGGTGACGCCGACCTCCTTTCTACTCGGCATCGGCAAGACGCCAGTATTCGCCGCCATCATCGCCCTGGTGGGTTGCTATCAGGGTTTTCAGGTGCGCGGCGGGGCCGACAGCGTCGGTCGGCAAACCACGGTCAGCGTAGTGCAATCCATTTTTCTGGTGATCGCCGCCGACGCGCTGTTCTCAATCGTTCTAGGCGGGGTGGGACTGTGGCGCTGAGCGCGAACCCGGCGGACGTTGTGATCACGGTGTGCGGCCTGCGCACCCAGTTCGGCGCGACAGTCATTCACGAAAACCTGGACCTTGACATCTGGCGCGGCGAGATCGTCGCCCTGGTCGGCGGCAGCGGCTCTGGCAAAACGACCCTGCTGCGGGCGATCATCATGCTGCTGCAACCGGCCGCCGGTTCCATTCATCTGTTTGGTCAGGAGATCGTCGGCATCAACGACGGCGCCGCGTTCCGGTTGCGCCGGCGTTTCGGGATGTTGTTCCAGCAGGGCGCGTTGTTCAGTTCACTGACCGTGCGCGAAAACGTAGCGACGCCGCTGCGCGAGCATACCCGGCTACCCGCGCGGCGGATCATGGACATCGCCGATCTTAAAATCGCACTGGCGGGGCTACCCGCAGATGCCGGGAACAAGCTGCCGCGCGAACTGAGCGGCGGCATGTTGAAACGGGCGGCGCTGGCGCGGGCGCTGGCGCTGGACCCGGCGCTGCTGTTCCTGGACGAGCCGACCGCTGGGCTGGACCCGGTCAGCGCCGGGGCGTTCGATGAACTGGTGGCTCAGCTCAAGGAATCGCTGGGGTTGACGGTGGTGATGGTGACGCATGATCTGGATACCCTGTGGAGCGTCACCGACCGGGTGGCGTTTCTGGGCGAAAAGCGGGTCATCGGCTATGCGCCGATGCACGAATTGACCCAGGCCGAGCATCCGCTGATTCGGGCGTACTTCGAGGGGCCACGTGGCCGCGCAGCGCGGGAGCAGGTGTGCAAAGCAAGGTAAATTACGCCTTGGTGGGATTATTCGTAGTGTTGCTGGGTTCAGCGCTGCTCAGCGCGGCGTTCTGGCTGACCCTGGGCGGCGAAACCAGAATCTACGACCGTTACCGGGTGTATTTCCGGGAATCAGTGGCGGGCCTGAATCCCAAGGCGACAGTACGCTATCGCGGCGTCCAGGTCGGGCAGGTGGAATCCATCCGGTTGGATCGCAAAAATCCCGACCAGGTGGATGTGGTGCTGGACATCGAACGTGGCGTTCCCATTCGCCGCGATACCATCGCCACTCTGTCCACTCGGGGACTAACCGGCGTAGCGGCGGTAGAATTAACCAGTGGCGGCGGTCCAGCGTTGCCGCTGGAGAAAGACGCCGACCAGGAATTGCCGGTGATTCAGGCCGGTCCGTCGCTGGTAGCGCGGCTGGATGACGCCTTCAACGCCATGCTCGCCAACGTGGATAATCTGTCGCGGCGGCTGGAGCGGTTGCTGGGCGACGACAACCAGATCGCTCTGACCCGGACTTTGCAACACCTCGATACGATTACCGGCGCCATCGCCGACCGTGACGACAGCATCCGCCAAACTTTGACGAACGTGGCAACCTTCACCGGCGTGCTGGCGGGGCGGGCGGAACGGCTGGGCAAAGCGCTGGATCGGCTGACGGTGACGCTGGAAGGCGCCGGCGATCTGAGCGGTCAGCTCCGCACGACGCTGAACGATTTTCGGGCCGCTGCCCAGGCCGTGCGAAAAACGGCCAATACCTTCAACCAGACCAGCCTGGACCTGAGCGGCATGACCAGGGATGGCCAGCGCGAATTGCAACGGCTGGGACAAACGACGGTGCCGGAGTTGAACGAGTTGCTGGCGCAAGCCAGTGAAATGGTGACGGCCCTGCGGCAATTGGCTGAATTGCTGGAACAGAATCCCCGCGCCCTGCTGCTGGGCAAACCGGGCGGGCGTCCGGGGCCGGGCGAAAAATAGAAAGGCGAAAGGCGCTCCGTGCGCTTTTTCAACTCAATGGCTGAAACAGATCGGAGAAGTAGCAATGAAGGGTGGCGTTGGTCGCGGATGCAAACGGAGAATGGTCCGACTGGTGGGTATGTTGGCGGCGGCGCTGGCGCTGGGAGGATGCACGCTGCCACAGGATCAATCGCCGCCGGCGCAAACCTATCTGCTGGAAACCGGGACATTCGCCCCCACACCAGCCCGCCGCACCAGTAGCAAGACGTTGCTGGTGACCGTACCCAAGGCGGCGCCAGGATTCGACTCCAACCGCATCGCCTACACCCGCGAACCGCCCAAGCTGGATTACTACAGGGACAGCGCCTGGGCTGATGCACCGGCCAGGATGCTGTTGCCGATTCTGGTACGCACCTTCGAGGCGACGGGCGCATTCAAGGCGGTAGTATCGCCACCGGCGCCGGGGTTGGCCAATATGCGGGTGGATGTAGACGTGATCCGCCTGCAACAGGAATTCATGACCCAACCCAGCCGCGTCCGGTTGATGGCCCGGATCAAGGTCGTAGATTTGAAAAGCGGGCACGTGCTGGGCACGCAGGTGTTCGAGGCGGTGGAGCCGGCCCCTAGCGAAGACGCGAACGGCGCAGCCCGGGCGGCTAACGCCGCGGTGCGAAAGGTGCTGGATCAGATGGTGCGGTTCGCGCTGCGCTATCTTTAACCGCCTCTGCTGGGTTCTCGTTCCCACGCTCCAGCGTCACTGCCATTAAGTTAATCGGCGCGTAATGAAGCATTTTCTTCCGTGGCTTCCGTGGCTTCCGTGGACAATCCTGGTTGAACGTTTGGGCCTGTTGGACCACCTCGACGGTCAACTGGCCATCGCCAAACTCGCCCATAAAAAAACCGCCAGCGAATCCGGCCGGCGGTTAAATACAGGATATTGAGCTTAAAACACGCTTCGCTGTGGAAACCAGCTTAAGCGGCGTTTAGTTAACGACAATCCGGCCCACAGGTAAATCAGGAAGATTCATAGGCATATCAGGGTTTTTACCTAGTCGCCCGCCCCCGCCTCTTCGCTGACACGCACGAACACCAGCCCGCCGCAGACCGGGCACGGTGCAATAGCGGCGGGTGCATGGAACAGCGCCAGTTCACCACAACCCGCGCATTGCAAAGCACCCGGACCGGTAATCTCACCACAGCGATACGGAACCGGCTCCACGTCCGCCTCGGCAGCCCCGAACGCCAAGGACTCCAGCCGCGACTGATCCACGCCACGCTGGAAAAAATCCAGCAGCCGGTCTTCCAGCAGTTCCACATCAAACCGCAACCAGGCGCGCAGATCGTGGCCCGTGGTGCTCAAATACTGGCCCGCATCCTCCAGATCGCGTTTCAGATAGCTGCCGATCAGGCGCGCTTCCTCGCGGGTCAGTTCTCCCAGTTCCACCGCCTTTTCCGCCGCGTGCTCGATGCTGGCCTGCAACTGGGGCAATGCCTCCTGCTCGGCCTGTTCCAGGGCTTCCAGCCGGTGCTTCACCCGCTCCATCATCCGGTGATAGGCCTCTACCCAGGCGCGGTCATGGGTCGGTTCGGTCATCGCAGTTCCCTCCCGGTTACCAGAAAGATGCCGTTACAAACGACTGACAAACCCACGATCCGGGGGTGGACGCAAGTCATCCGCCTCCCAGCCACGGGCTAACGCCGCCCAACCGGCGATCCAGGCATGGTAAAGGTGGCTGTCCGGGACGTAGGGATTACAGTCCTCGCCCCGGCTGGCCGCTTCGACCCCCTGCCGGAAAGCCTGGCGTAGCAGCGGCGCCAGTTTCTTGGAATACTCAGCGTTATCGTACATGACCTGCATTTATCAACCTAAGCTGTTTTCAATGTTGTGTATTTGAAACTAATTTTATTTTAAAAGCAACTTTGTTGCTTAATTGCTATCACTCTGCATCCGATACAAGCTGGCGTACCGACCGTTCCGGGCCAACAGTTCGCTATGCGTACCGATCTCCACCAGGCAGCCCCGTTCCAGCACCACGATCCGATCCGCGTTCTCAATCGTGGACAAGCGATGAGCGATCACGAAAGCGGTTCGGCCCTGGCGCAAGGCATCCAGGGCTTGCTGGACCTTGCGTTCTGACTGGGTGTCCAGCGCCGAGGTTGCCTCATCCAGAATCAGGATCGGCGCATTCTTGAGCAGGGCGCGGGCAATCGCCAGCCGCTGGCGCTGGCCACCCGACAGCCGCGCCCCATTCTCGCCAATCAGGGTATCCATGCCTTGCGGCAACTCATGAATGAACTCCAAGGCATGGGCGCTTTCGGCGGCCTGGAGCAATTCGGCCTCGCTGGCCCGGAAGCCGGCCCCATAAGCGATGTTGGCGGCCACGGTATCGTTGAACAGCACGATGTCCTGGCTGACATAAGCGATATTGGCCCGCAGGTCGGCCAGCCGCAGTTCGCGGATCGGGATACCGTCCAGCCGAATTTCGCCGGATCCGAGTTCGTAAAAACGTGGCAGCAACGCCATCAGCGTCGTTTTGCCACTGCCCGAAGGGCCGACCAGGGCAATGGTCTCGCCGGGCTGAACGTCGAGATCGAAATGATGGATTACCTCGGCGCCCTCAGCCCGGTAGCGATAGCCCACCTGCTCGAAGCGGACCTGGCCCTGAGCGCGGCCCAGGGTCCGCGTCCCCTGATCGGGTTCCGGCGGTTCATCCAGCAGCGCGAAAATGGTTTCCGCCGCCGCCAGCCCGCGTTGCAGTTGCTCGTTGACCTTGGTGAGCCGCTTGATCGGCGACAGCAGCATCGCCATCGCCCCGAACAGCGACACAAAGCCGCCGACGGTGATCTGGTCGGCGGCTGATTGCAGCGCGGCGAAGTAGATCATCGCGCCCAGGGCGACGATTGCCAGCAGTTGCACCAGCGGCCCACTGCCCTCGGACATCACAGCCAGTTTCAGGTTGAACTGGCGGACCCGGTTGTTGACCCGGTGGAACCGTTTCTGCTCGTAATCCTGGCCGCCAAAAATCCGGATGACCTTGTGGCCTTGCAGGACCTCATCAATCACATGGGTCAGATCGCCCATCAACTCCTGCAATTCCCGACTCAAGCGTCGCAACCGGTGACTGATCAGCCGCATCATCACGGCGATGCCAGGCGCAATCAGAAACGCCAGCAGCGACAACTTCCAGTTGAGATACAGCATCCAGCCCAGCAAGCCGATCACTGCCAAACCGTCCTTGACCAGCGTCACCAGCGCCTGGGTGGTCGCGGTCATGACCTGAGTCACATCGTAAGTCAGACGAGACATCAGGCTGCCAGCGGAATGGTCATCGAAATAGCCGGTTGGCAGCGTCAGCAATCGCGCGAACAAGGCGTTGCGCAAATCCATCACCACCCGATGAGCGATCCATTCCATCGCCACCGAACCGATGAAGCCCGCAACGCCCCGGAGGATGAACACGCCCACCAGCAGCAACGGCATCAGGCGGATGGCCTGTGGATCCTTGGCGACGAAGCTACCGTCCAGTAACGGCTTGATCAGGGCTGGAATGAGCGGCTCGGTGGCCGCCGCCACGATAGTGCCGAGCAGCGACAACGCGAAGATGCGGGTATACGGCCGCACCTGGCGCAGCAGCCGGAAATAAAGGTCCTTGCTATTCATCGTGCGGACTGGAAAAAGCGAACAGTGGAGAAACCAACTTGAGCCTTGAGCCTTGAGCCTTGAGCCTTGAGCCTTGAGCCTTGAGCCTTGAG
>ENA-UOWG01000785-UOWG01000785.1-activated-sludge-metagenome-genome-assembly--contig:-NODE-785-length-37209-cov-5.538327_pt1 | contig 37209 bp, 33 predicted proteins | sample MGYA00238147_ERZ761563 | MGnify/ENA primary metagenome ERZ761563 (study PRJEB28884, sample SAMN05720216) | anaerobic digester metagenome | isolation source: active sludge of municipal...
CCCAGGGGCTGCGGGTCCAAACCCCCATGAGCCAAAGATAATCAAAACCCTGGTCCGCAAAAACCTTCCATTCCTCGGCCGGAACGGTCAAAAGCGTCATGCGGCGCCCGTATTTTTCGGACATGCGGGAAACGAAAAAAAAGGCGTTCAGTTCAAGAAGCTGCGGGTGTTTTTTCATGGTCCTTTCCCATAAGTCCTGCGACTATGGTTATCGGTCCCCTCTTGGATTTCCTTTATGAATCCTTCGAAAGACGGCGTTTTGAAAATAAAAAAGGCGCGGGCGACAATATCGTCCCGCGCCTTAAAAAGATCGCTGGAATCCGTCAGAGTTCAGCCCTTAAGGAGGGACACCTTAACGCTTTTACCCATTTTGTTGAAATTGATGTTATTTTCGCGGGCGAGCCAGCCGATCGCCTGATAGAACAAACCCTCTTCGACGCCGATCTCTTTTGAGAGCTTGGCCACTGTCATTTCGCCCTTTTGTTCCAAGGCCTTGTAGATCTTGCCCGCCGTTTCGCCGATCCCGTAATACTGTTCCTGCATGATCATTCCCTTTCTGGTGTTTTCTCTAAGTTAGGATGATTAAAAGACCCCGGCATCCACATCCGGAAAGATATTGTCTTTTGATTCCAGTTCCCTGAGCCATCCTTCATCAAGCCGGTGGTTCATCAGGTCCTCGTAGATCCTGGTAAAGTTCAGGAGGTGGTCCTTGGTCCGCTTGACCGCGTAAGGCACCATCGTGCCCGTGTGCATGATGAAGGCCCAGTCGCTTGATTGCGCGAGGAAAAGTTCCCTGGCCGCCTGTTTGAGCGCGCGGCCGGCCGTGCCGTTCTGGCCGCGGAATTTTTCGGTCATCTCGGTCATGCGAAGCGATGCCTTGTGCAGATGCCGGTAGACCCAATCGTTGGCGCCGGAAAGCCAGGTCTCGCTATAGCCCTTCCATCCCCAGCTGGAAAAGCACGGGGTGGATACCTGGTTGACCGGGTACTCTTTGAAATAATCCGACGGAGCGATCAAGCGGAACATTTTTTGATCGTAGGCCGTCTTCCGTATGAAGAAATTCAGGAATTCCGGACCTTCATACCACCAGTGGCCGTAAAGCTCCGCGTCGTAGGGCGCGACAATGAGCGGCTTGCGACCCATGAAATCATGCAGGTATTCGATCTGTTTTTCGCGGTTGAACATGAAGTTGGCGGCATGGCTCGCGGCTTTCTGCATCGCCCAGCCCCGCACATAAGGTTCTTTGTGCTCGGTATTGCCGGTGATGCGGTGATATTTGATACCGGTGTTGACGCGCAAACCGTCGGGCGAAATATAAGGACGGATATATTCGAAATCGAGCTCAAAACCGATATCGCGGTAGAATTCGCGGTAATCGGGATCGCCCGGATACCCTTCAATGGCCGACCAGACTTGCTTGGAGGATTCCACGTCGCGGCCGAACGCAGCCACGCCGCTGGGGCAGAAGATCGGAGCGAAGACGCCGTATTTGGGCCGGGGCGAAGCGTGCAGGATGCCGTGCGTATCGGTCAGGAAATAACGGATGCCTTGTTCTTTCAGGTATTTATCCACACCCGGATAATAACCGCATTCCGGAAGCCAAATACCGATCGGCCTGCGGCCGAGCACTTTTTCGTAAAGTTCCGCGGCGGTCTTGATCTGGCCCCGCACGGTCCCCTCATTGCGACTGATCAGCGGCAGAAAACCGTGTGTCGCGGCGCAGGTGATGATCTCGAGATGCCCGCGATCCTGGAATTTCCGGAAGGCCTGCGTGATGTCTTTATGATAACGGTTCGCGAAGGTATCTTTGGCCCGCGTGAATTCCCAATAATAGTGGAGCGCGGTCTCGTGGAATTGCGGTTGGAAACGCGTCCGCTCGATTTCCTTGTTGGCCAGCTCGATCAGCTTGTCAAGATGGCGAAGATAGCGGTTCTGCAAAAGTTCGTCGCGAAGCATTGACATGAGTGAGGGCGTAAGCGACATGGTAAGGCGCCAGGGAACCTGGTCACGCTCAAGCGCTTCGAACATGTGGATGAGCGGAATGTAGGTCTCGGTGATCGCCTCATAAAGCCAGGCCTCTTCCAGGAAATACTCATGCTCCGGATGGCGGACGAACGGCAGATGCGCATGGAGGACTATGGAAAGAAAACCTTTTTCCATAGCTATTTGTGCTTTCCTGCTTTTAGGACAGGCGCGGGCCTTTCTGTATTGCGGCTAACGATCGGGGTGATGACCCTCTCTTCGACGCCGTCGGCAGATTCGGCGTGACAATCAAAAATGAACTTTCCGTCCGGAAGCCCGTAGCGCAGCGTGAAAGTGCCGTCCGGACGGAGCTGGACGGGCCTTCCCTGCATCGTGACCTTGGCGTCGGGTTCGGTGCCGCCGTAGATGATAAGCTCGCATTCAAGCCAAAAACGGAAACCGCGCTGCTTGATGCGGACAGGGCTTGAAAGACTTGAAACGGCGCCGGCTCCCGAGCCCGAGGTGATAGCGCTTTTGAGGCGCTCTTCCATGAGCTTGCGAAGCTCCGCCGAGCTTTTACCGACCTGAAATCCTCCCGAAAGGGCGTACATCTTGTCAAAATCAATCGACATCCACTGTTCGTCGATCACTTCCGACATGCCGGAGCGGGGGGTCGTGACGCGATTGGAACGGGCAAGGCAGATAAAGCGGCCGTCGCGGTGCAAGAGGCCGATCTCGACAAAATAGCTCCGGTTCGGCTGCGTATTGATGTACCAGCTTTTGGCCATATTCTGAAGGACAATATCAAAAAATGAATGGCTCTTCCCGTCTTCCGTGACATCGTAGACCCGGAGCACGGACACAACGTTCTCCCAATTGCCGCCCAACTTTGAAAGATGATGGCGCTGGTGGCCTTCCTGGATCTCCCAGTAAGCATAGATCCAGTAGGGGTCGCGCACGAGCAGGTAGATCTGGTTATCGCCGTAATTATCCGGGAGTTCGCGCGGCATTTCTCGGACGGGCTGCGGTTCGAACCTGGGCGGCGCTACGATATTTTCCGGAATATCAAGAACGATCTCTTTGGGTTTGGGAACGGCTACGGATTTTTTTGTGACGGGGACCCGCTTACGAGTGGATGCGGCTGGTTTTGTCGACGGTTTTTTTTCTGCCCGAATTTTCTTGCGAGGCGATAGCGCCATGGTTCGGTCCTCTATTTAATCATTCCCGCGGTAAAAGCGCCGTTTTAACTTTCACACGCTAGTTCGTGAGCAAAAAAACTATAAATAAAGACAAAAAGCACAAGCGCCAAAACCCGGCATCAATGACTTATGAAGACCAGATGGGGGGCACCATTAATATACCAAAACCTCGGTCATATAGCAACTGGCGAAATGGCTTTTTCTCTTTTTTGCCGAAACTTGCCTAGAATTTTTCAAAAAGGATCAAATAACACGCCACCAGAACAAGGGTTACGGCGGAAAGACGGCTGATAAGAGAGTGGTTCTTTTCCGTCCATTGATCGAGCTTTTTGAGGAGAAAGAACGCCAGCGGGACAAACCAGAGCATCGCGCCGATCACAAACCCCCCGAGGAAAAGCTCCTTGAACCAAGGTTGGCGAGTCTCCGGAAAGCGGGCATGGAGAAAACCGATGATGGCGATCCACATTAAAAAAACAGCCGGGTTGGTGATCACGACCAGGAAACCGACCAGAAAATTCCGGGTCGGGTTCCGCTTGCTGACCTCTTCGTTCTTCGGGAGCGGTTTGCCGTGGGTCCAAAAAACGCGCGCCGCCAGGATCAAGAGTATCGAGATGCCGACCCATCGGATGATCCCCCACCATTCCGGATGCTCCAACAGCGGGCGGGTCCCTTTAAAACCGATCCAAAGAAAGATCATATCGGCCGTGACCGATCCGCATCCGACAAGAAAAGCCGCGATCTTTCCGCGCCGGAGCCCGCGATGGATCATAAGCAGGTCGATCTGCCAACCGAAACAAGAAGCGAGAAAACCGGCCACCATACCCAACAACATTACGCGCCTCCTTCTTGCGGCGGAGCGTCGTGATCCCCGTTCGGCAAGAACCGCTGCGAGGAGATGCAATAAAATGGCGAAAGCACGAGGAATGTCAGAAATACGGCCGCGATCGCGCTTTCGATATTAAGAAAGAAGAACATCGTCGCAAGAACGACCACCTGGACAAAAAACAGCGTCCGCCAGGAACGGAATTTTATGGCGGAGATCTTAGGGTAAGGAATGTCGCTGATCATGAGAAATCCGAGAGCGGTCATCAAGAATACGACGGTCACAAGAGAGAAAGACCGGTCGGTCCAGTGATTTTTATAGAGAGCCAGCATGGTCATCATAAGCGTCAAGGCCGCGGCGGGGGTCGGAAGCCCCTCAAAGCATCCGCCGTGAATGGGGTTGACGTTAAAACGCGCCAAACGGAAGATACCCGAGCAGAGATAGAACACCACGATCAGGAGGAAGACAAAAGAAACATTCAAAAAAAACACTTTCGAGACAAGCATGCAGGGCGCCACCACGAACGAAACGGCGTCGGCTAAGGAATCCAGTTCGCGCCCGAATTGGGTCTCGTTGCCGAAGATCCGCGCGACGTGGCCGTCCAGGGAATCCAGGATCAAAGCAAGAAAAACCAGCCAGACCGCGTACTCATATTTTTCCTGGACGCTCATCAGGATCGACATGAAGCCCGCGACGAGATTGAGCATGGTGATCATGTTCGGAAAAGCGGCAGTCGTGAAATAGAACCGGTTTTTCATCTTTCAGGCCTCATCGTTCCATTGGCCCAGGACCGTGATGCCGGCCGCAACATGCTGCTTGACCTTGATATCCGCCCGGAACATTTTCGCCGGAATAAAGATCTCGACCCCGGACCCGTAGCAGATCATCCCGATCTTTTCGCCGCGGCCCGCGACCTGTCCGATCGTCACATCCGAATAAATGCGCCTCGCGATCGCGCCCGTCATTTGGCGCACAAGAACGCGGCGCGCGTGGTTTTCGATCCCGACCCAATTGGATTCATTATGGTCAAAAGCTTCCTTCCGTAAGGCATTCAAAAATTTTCCTTTAACATAATGTTGGTATTTTACGATGCCGGCCAAAGGCGATCGCGTGACATGCACGTCAAAGATCGAAAGAAAAATGCGGATACGGACCGCCGGACCGCGGAGAAACCGGTCTTCAAAGACCTCATCGACCCCGAGGACTGTGCCGTCCGCGGGGGCCAACAGGCCTTGGGCTGCGGGCGGGTCGCGGCGCGGGTCGCGGAAGAAAGCTAAATGCGCGAAAAGAAGAAATCCTAGGGCCGGCAATCCGAATGGAACCGGCCAGACTCTCTCCAAAAGGATCAGAGCGCCGAGGAGGAGGACTCCCGGCCAAACGCGTTTATCGAAAGGGATCTTGGGTCTCATGGTGCGGCAATAACAGGGGTCTTTTCTTTGTTCTTCGGTTCAAGGTGCTCCGCCGAAGACCCGTTCGCGTCTTCAAAAGGCGGTTTTTTCGGATCTTGCCCTTCCGGAACCCCCTGAGTTTCGATGACGTATTGCCGAAAAGCGCGATGCGTCCCGATCCATCTGAAGAATTCCAGCCACTTCCCCATCGAGAACGGTCCGCCCTTGGCCACGCGCCAAAAGGTCCCGGCAAAAAACTTCATGCGCTCAAAATCCAGGGTCAGCAAATAATAAGCCAGCAATTTGAACAACAAAGAAATAAATTTAAAATCAAGCGACGCGCGCTTATGCTCGGGGTTGAGGTTCCTGAAACGGCTCAAAGCCGTTACCAAACGGTCGCCATAGGCATCATAACGATAGAGGCACCGGCTCAGCCAGTTATACCCTTGATGGATCTCCTGAAGGGTCATGTTTTTGGGGATAAAATTACAGTCGGAAGACCCATGCCCGTTCATTTCGGTCCATTCCAGATCCAGCATCCGCCCTTCCGCTTGAAGTCGTTTCATAAGAGGCGTATTCGGAAGCGCCATCAGGGTCCCGCAGGTTGTGAACGGGATCCCGAGCTCCTGGAGGAAATCAAAGGTTTCCTTAAAAATACTCTTGTCGTCAGAGTCAAAACCCACGATCATCCCGGCTACAACGGTCAGGTGATAGGAGTGGATGCGCTTGATATCTTCCAGGACATTTTCCCGGGTGTTCTGCACCTTGCCGGATTCCAAAAGACTCGCCTTGCGGGGCGACTCGATCCCGATGAAAAGCGCGTAGAAATTGGCCGCCTGAAAAAGCTCCAGAAGGTCCGGATGATGCGCGACATTGATGGTCAGCTCGCACGAGAATTCGATCGGATAACCGTTCTTTTTGGAATAATCCGCGAGCGCCTTGAGAAGTTCCCGGGCATAAGGGATATTGCCGATGAAATTCGCGTCACCAAAAACGATGTAGTGAGCGCCTTGTTTGACGCAGTGATCGACCTCGGCAAGGACTTGGGCGATCGTCTTGGTGCGCGGCACGCGGCCGTCCATGATGATAATGTCACAGAATTCGCAATTGTAGGGACAGCCGCGGCTTGTCTGAAGCGAGAACATATTGTAAAGATGTCCCCGGATGAGATCGTAGCGCGGCGCGGGACTTTGGCGGATATCCACTTTTCTTGGGGCCTTGTAGAGCTCGCGCGCCTTCCCAGCTTCAAAATCACGAAGGAATTCCGGCCAAATCTCTTCGGCTTCTCCGGCGATCCGGTGATCGCATTTACCCTCGAAGGATTCGGGAAAGAGACTGCAATAAGGGCCGCCGACCACCACTTTTTTGCCGCGCTTGCGGAATTCCGCGATGATCTCAAGCGCCCGGTGATATTGAACATTGAATGCGCTAACGGCAACGAGATCAGCGTCTGTTTCGAAATTGATCGCCTCCACATTCTCATCGGCGATCTCGACGTTCCAGGAGGTGGGCGTGAGCGCGGCGACCGTGCAGATCCCCAGCGGGGTGGTGGAGAACTTCGTCCCCGTCAGGGATTGAAGTCCCTCGAACGACCAGATGGTCGGTTGAAATTTGGGATTAACAATGTAAACTTTCAAGAAGGATCCGTTCTGTATTTTTTAAAAATCATGGTATCCATGGGCGCACGTTTAATGTTTTCTCAAAAAGATCCCGGAGATCAGGATGGAAAGCAGGAACCGGACGAACAGGACCGATTCCTCGACCGTTGCAAAAAAAAGACGGATATAATTGATCCCCCAAATGTTCCCGCGTTTCCAGGCGCTCCCGACATTTTCCCAAAAATGCTGCAGAGGAGCGCGCGTAAAAGTCAGGCGGAGTGAAAAAATATTCCACTTGTCAAGCCAGAGCCGGAATCCGGAGGGGGTCCGGAACCGGTAGACGCCTTTTTTCTCAAGCGACGCGGCGGCCTTCCGGTAAAGATTTTGAAGTTCTGAAACGCGAAGGTCGCGCCATTCTTTGGCGCACTGGGTCAGACGAGCGATCTCGGCGATCACTTTTTGTTCCAGCGGCCCGCGGCGGCGCGTTGCGAGCCAGACCTCTTCAAGCTCCAGCGCCAGTTTCCACCGTCCCCTCATCGCTCGCAGGATGTCGGAACATCTTCGTTTGAAATAGGTCCAGCGATCCTCGATCGGATAACCCGAGCGACGCTCCAGGCGTCCTTTCAAGCGGAAAAACCCGCAGATCATCGGATGCCCGCCTTCCACGTCGATGGAATTCTTATACCACATGAAATTCGAAAAAATACCCCAGTAATTATCTCCCTTGAGGTCCCTTGCCAGGATCCGCCTCATATTTTCCGTGCTGTAAAAGGTCTGCCAGGCGGCTTCATAAGCGGCAAGCCATTCCCCGGGTTTCATTCGGGGATGGCGGTGAGTCTCATGGAATGTGTCGTAGTTATTAAGATCGGCGTCCAGCAGCATCCCTTTTTCTAAAGCATTTTTGTAATCCATGGAACCCGGGAGCGGCGTCATCATGAAAAATGACGCTTGCCCGGCGCCGAACGACATCAGTTTTTCAACATCCTGTCTGACCGACTCCGCGGTGTCCAGGGGAAATCCAATGATGTAGGCTAAGTGGCAAACGACATCCACTTCATGAAAGGAATCCACCAGTTTTTTAAAATTCTCGATATCGTTCTGGTTCTTCTTCGCCGCTTTGAGATTTTCCTGGTTCAAGCTTTCGATGCCGATAAAGACTTGGCGGCAGCCGGCTCGGGCGGCTTTTTCCACAAAATTAGGTACCGTGTGGGCCTGAGTGTCCAGCTGCATCATGAAATGGAACGGGATCCCCTCTTTTTCCTTCAATTCGATAAGCCGGTCCAGGATCGTTTCCCAGTTCTTGTGGCGGCAGAAATTATCATCGGTAAAAAAGTAATGCGAAATGTTGTGACGGCGATAATCCTCGCGGATCCTCTGGATCAGGAGATCCACGTCGCGGAAGCGCATCTTACGGCCCTGAACATTGATCACGGTGCAGAAACTGCATCCGAAGGGACATCCGCGGCCGCAATCAAGCGTCCCGAAGTGTTCAAGCGCGTAATGCTTCTGGTGTTTGGGGTTGATCCTCGGGAACGGGGCCTTGGAAATATCCGGGATATCGTTCAGGAAATTATAAACGGGGCGGAGGCGGCCTTGCATCGCGTCACGAAGCAATCGCTCCCAGTGACCGCCCTCGGCCTCGCCGGCCACAAGGATCACGCCGGCGTTCTTGAGCGTCACAAGTTCCGGGGAAAGATCCGGCAAGGTCGCCATGATGCCGCTGACATGAAACCCTCCGATCAGGACATCGATCCCCGCTTTTCGAAATTTTATCGCGATATCGGAGGCGCGCGGAAATTGATTGGACTGGACCCCGACCAGACAGATCACGGTCTTGGTTCCGGCTTGGCGATCCTTCCGGGCGATCTTCCGGTAAGGGATCTTTTGGACCGTATCATCGATGAGCGTGATATCCCATGCCAGGTCCTTCCCCAGGACCTCGCGCTCACGGACATCCTCACTAAGACCGTTCAGGCAGGAAAGCGTATTGCTTGGCAGAACGCCCTTCCAGTAACGGATCAAATAGCCCTCGTCATCGTACTTGGAGGGCTTGATCAGATAAAGGCAGAGGCGCTTGTATTTGTGAGAACAAGTTCCGGCAGGCCCTTCGCCTTGAGCTTCAAAAGAGGCTCCCGAGGCGCGGCCCAATTCAGAGGTTATGGGATTTTCTCGAATTTGCATGGGGACGGATTATAACCCAATTCCCCACCAACTCCTAGAAATGGTTTCCACCGCACGCCGTACGTGGTAGGTGGTAGGCAGTAGGTCATTTCAATCAACCCACCACATACGACTTACCACATACTGTTCCTAAAATTCGACCCCGGGTTGGGCCGGAACACCGCGATCAAAAGGATGCTTCACGCATCTCATTTCGGTGACAAGATCGGCGGCTTTAAGAAGGGCCTTGGGAGCGCCGCGGCCTGTCAGGATCACATGCTTCGTTTTAGGTCTTCGCCGAAGCGTCCGGATCACGCCCGGGATGTTCAGGAATTTATATTTAAGGGCAATGTTGATCTCATCAAGGATCACGAGCGCGTACCGGGGATCGCGCAGCAGCTGAACGCATTTTTTCCAGGCATCCCGCGCGGCTTTGAGATTTTCTTTCCGCGAAGTTTGCCAGGTAAATCCGCCGCCGAAACTCCAAACCTTGAATTGAGTATGCGGCAACATGTGGCGGCTTGGCGCTTTAAAAAATTGCACCATCGCGACGCGTTTGCCGTGTTTGATCATACGGACGGCCGATCCTACGGCGGCGGTTGTTTTCCCCTTCCCATTACCGGTAAAAACCAGGATCAATCCTTGTTCCCGCTTCGCTTGCCGTATTTTCATTTCTGTTAATACTCCAATGAAAGACCGGACACGAATCCGCGCCCTTGAGCCGGATAATATCCTACCTGATTTGTACCGGAACTGTAACCGGCATATTCGGAATATTTCATATCAAAAAGGTTCGTCAATGACGCCCACGCCGTTACCCAACGCCAGTGGTAACGGGCCTTAAGGTCCACGGTCGTATAGGCCTTAACTTTGGCGGCGTTATTGGTCGGATCGCTAATGGCGAAACGGCTGCTTAAGTGATTCAATTCCGCGGAAACCGTGAACCCCTTGACCGGCTCGGCGACGAATCCTGTCGCGTATTTGAATTCCGGCACGAAAGGAATGATCTTATTGGCGTAATCCCCGCCTTTAAAGTAGGGCTTTTGGACCGTCAGGTTGAAAAACGGTTTGATGTTGAACCAGCGTTTTTCAAAAAGCTTCAAGGAGGATTCCATTTCAAAGCCGTAGCGGCGCGTCGGAGAAATATAGTTGGAGTTCGCGAAGGTAAGCGGGTCGTAATAAAGCTCATCTTTGATGTCCGCTAAGAAAACATTCATGGCGACTTGAAGGGGTTTGTAGGTGTTATCACGAATGCCTAACTCATAATTCATTTCCTGTTGCTGCTTGAGTCCCGAATTCAGACCACCCGCCACCGGGCCCGTCCAGGAGATATAGGTATTCTGGTAGAATTCTTCGGTGGTCGGCGTTCGGAAAGAACGCGAAATATCAAAATAAGCGATAGAACGTTCGTTGTAACGGAACCCGATCCCGAAATCGAACGCCGGATCGCGCATGCTCGCCGTGTCGCGATTGGTCAGAGCGGCGGTCTGATTGAACCAGTAATTGGTCCATGCCCCTCGGAACCCGAGATTCAGAAGAAGTTTGTCCCAGAAAGTCAGGGTTTCGAGGATATAAACGCCGAGCGATTTTTTGGTGATATGAACTTCATCCTGGCCGGGCGCGCGATTGCCGCTCCGGATGCTGTCTTGGGCCGAAAAAAGATCGATCCCGGTCGTCATCTTGCTTGCCAGCCAATCCGTCAGGCGATACGTCCACTGGATCTTGGGCTGGAATTCATAAGTATCGATATGATGGATCGTTTCCCAATCGCCCCACGTGGATACAGAACTCCCTTTGCTTTGCCGGCGCCGGAATGAATTGAACGCGGAAAGTTCAAAACCGTTCTTTCCAAGTTCAAAGCTCCACTTAGGGTCCGCGGTAAAAAAAGTCTCCTCGGTCCAGCCGCGGTCCTGCGAATGCGTGCTGCCCCTGCGACCGATCGATTCAATGTCGTTCATAAAAAGCGCGCCGGGCATACCGTAGCGGTCTTTGTGAAAACCCGCTGTGAGATCCAGTCCCGCGCCATAAAAGGGCCCGACCCCGAGCTTGCCGAACCAGTCATTGGCCCAATAATCCGTATTGGTGCGCCAGCCGCCGTCCTGCGTATTTTCAAAATGAAAAGAGCCGCGGGCCCAATCGGTCGCCGCGGACACGGTCCCGCCGTTACGTTTATATTTATGGAGACCGATCTCGGTCTCGGCCTTTGCGTGGATCCCCGGTTCGATTTTTTTTGTGACGATATTGATCACGCCGCCCGCAGCGTTGTCGCCATATAGCACGGCAGAAGGACCGCGAATGATCTCGATGCGGTCAATGATCGAGAGCGGAATCGCCGCCCAATCGGTGCCGGAAAGATCGATCTGATTGGTCCGGCGCCCGTCCACAAGAACAAGCACGTTCGTCCGGCCCGATTCCCCAAACCCGCGAATGTCGACCGACATGCCTTTGGGATTATCCTCCGTTTTGGTAACGACGATCCCCGCTTTAGATTTCAAAAGGTCGGGCACATAAAGCGCGGTGGAATTTTGGATCTCCTCCTGATCGATCACGGAGATGCTGCGGGTAATGTAAGAGCTTGAGTCGTCGGAACGGGTCACTTCCAGATGGATCGTATCCTGCGGGGTTTTTCCTTCTTCGACTTTCTTGGAAGTGTCCTGCGAAGATCCGTTCTCGGCGACCGGTTCCGGTGTTTCTATTTTTGGTTTTTGGGCCCAAACGGACGGGCTTAGAAAAAAACAAAGGATGCAAACTAAGAAAATCTTTTTCATTTTTTACCTTTCACGCGAAGGAAAACCCGGCCGTTGTCTCCTGGCTCTTGGCAACCTACTCTCCGGCCTTCCCGCCTTTTTCAGGCAGTGGCCTCAAGGATTTCGTTCCAAGTTACAGTTGCGCGGCAGCAACGGATTTGCACCGTTTTCCGAAAACCGTCCGGATCCGCTTCATGTTCCTTTCTTGAAATAGGTTGAATGTGACGCTACCGAAAAAAATTCCGCGATCCTTTCCGGCCGTAAAAATTCCCCGGCAGGACCTGTCGCGGCCATTTTCCCCGAGCGGAGCATCACAACACGCCCGAGAAAAGGCTTCAGCCATTCCCATTGATGCGAGATCACGGCCACGGTCAGCTTTTCGCGCTGCTGTAGCCGCGTCAAAAGTTCAAAAAGGCCGATCTGCTGACGGATATCAAGATTGGAGACCGGCTCGTCTAAAAGAAGGATCTTAGCCTGCTGGCAGATCGCGCGGGCGATCTCAACGCGCCGCCTTTCGCCGCCGCTTAATTGAAGGATCGAGCGTTTGGCGAAACGCAGGGTGTCGGTCGCTTCCATCGCCCATGCGGCGCGCTCAAGATCCTCTTTGCGGTTCCAAAAACCGTGGGGCGCGTTCGGGAACCTTCCCATCAGGACCAGCTCCTCGACCGTGAACGGAAAAATATAGGCGGCGTCCTGCTCGAGATAAGCCGCTTTGCGCGCGATCTCCAAGGCATTCATTCTTTCAACCGGGTTTTCAAAAAGAAAAGTTTTTCCCGAACGCGGCCGAAGCCAGCCAAGCGCGAGTTTAAAAAGTGTGGTTTTTCCGGCGCCGTTTTCGCCCAAAAAAAGCGTCATGCTCCCTTCTTCGAGCGAACATGAGAATGAATCGATATGAAAAGCGCTCCCGTATTGAAAGCTGACATCGCGCCACTCGACAGCGTTCATGAGATCACCCGTTTTCCTTCGCGCCTTTTGAGGATGACGATAAAGAACGGAACGCCTAAAAGGGCTGTCACGATCCCGACGGGGATCTCCGAAGGATAGAAAAGAGAACGCGCGAGCATATCGGCTCCGGCCAAAAGAACACCGCCGGCCCAAGCGCTCACGGGCAGGGAGCGGCGAAGGTCCGAACCGACAAAAAGCCGGGCGACGTGCGGGCTCATCAGCCCCACAAAGCTGATCATGCCGCTTAAAGAGACCGCCGCGCCTGTCAGGATCGCGGCGGCGATAAAAAGAAGGATTTGGGTTTTTTCGACGCTTACGCCGAGCGAACGGGCGGCGGATTCTCCCAGCGAAAGCAGGTTCAGTTTCGGCGCTTGCCTCATGAAGAAAAACCCCACGATACCGAGCGTGATAAATAAAAAAAGGATCTGAGCATAACCTGCCATGGACAAATTCCCTAAAAGCCAGTTAAAAGCTGCCGCGGTATCGTCGGAACGGAAAAGCGACTGGCAAAAAAGCATCAGCGACACTAAAAAGGAATTGATCATGACGCCGAGAAGAAGCAGCGTGTACATGGAAAGCGCGCCTTTGCGCATGGAGAGCAGGAAAACAAGAAAAAGCACCGCGAGGGCCCCCAGCCCGGCAAATACGGGGAAAAATGAGAAGGAGAACCCAAACACCGCGCAGATCCATACTCCCGCGCCGGCGCCGGCGGAAACTCCGATCAAATGCGGGTCGGCCAGAGGATTCCTGAAAAGGGACTGAAACACGGCGCCCGTCACCGCAAGCGACATCCCGACCCCCCAGGCGAGCAGGAAACGCGGTAATCTTAAATAAAAAAAGAGGAACCGGTCCTGTTCGCTCGCAAGGTCAAGAAGCCCGCGAGGACCGACAAGATTTAAAAAGAGCAAGCCGGCGGGGATAAACATCAAGATGAGAAAACTCCGCAGCGCCCGTTTAGACATGGATCTTCTCCGCATAAGGATTTTCAGGACCCGGCGTGTCTTCAGCCGCTAATGTGACCGTTTCAAGCCACATCGGCGTTCTGGGGCCCGGTACCGGAAGCGCTTCTTTTTTAAAAAGATAAACACGCCCTTCGCGTACAGCTCTTAGAGCGCGGTATTTCCCCCAGAATGCGCGGGCTTCTTTCATTTCGTCGGCCCAGGATTTATCCCGCTCAAACGCGCTCGCGTCAAGGATCACATCCGGGTCCTCCCTGAAAACCGCTTCCATGGTCCATTTGGGATACCGTGTCCGGCTGGATCCTGCGATATTTTGAGCACCGATCGTCCGGAGCGCGTCATCTTCCATGGTTCCCTTGCCCGCGACGATCAAAGGGAAACGCCATGCGACATAAAGCGCTTTTATTTTTGGATCCTGAAGGGCGCGATCACGGTATTTTTCTATTTCCCCGGAGATTTTCTGGCGCGCGGTTTTCGCTTCCCGCTCATGCCCCGAAACTTCCCCCAAAGCTGAAAAACTTTCAAGAAGATCTTCCAAGGAATAAAACGAAACGGAGATAACGGGTTTGCGGAATTCGACGAACTTTTCATAAATGATCCGCGTTCCCGAATTCGGGGTAACGGTCACAAGATCGGGGCTGCGCGCCAGGATCGCTTCAAGGGAATGACGGTCGAATCCGCCGATCCGCGGGATCTTCCGGGCTTCGGGCGGCCAGACGCAGAAATCGGTCACGCCCGCGATCTGAGGGCCCGCGCCGATCGCGAAAAGGATCTCGGTCGTGGAAGGAGAAAGAGAAACGATTCTTGCCGGACGTTGATCCGCGGATGTTTCCGCAAAACCGCCGGCCGGAAGAAGAAAACAAATCAAAAATAAAGAACAAAGACCTTTCGGAAACAAAAAGCCCTTTCCGCCTCAAAGGGGCAAGAAAGGGCTAGCCTGTCTTGACCTCTGCTCGGAGGCATTTTAAAAATCTCAAATCTGAAATTTGAAATTTATGGATAATGGGTTGATATTCTGACTAGGCAAGTACAAACCTACTCGCGGCCTTCCCGCCCTTTAATCTTGCTCGGGGCAGTGGCGATTCGCTTTCGTCCTTACCGACAGCGGCGGCACCGTGGAGTCCCCGCAAAACTCAGCGGGTCTCTCTTCCCAAATGCTCCCATTATCATACTTTCTTCAAAGAACGATAATCTTGACGTTCAGTATAAAGAAAAAACTCATCAGCGCAACGTTTTTCATTCGCGCGAAAGATCTTTAAGATTTGTTGCGGATTCCAATCCTTCGATAACCTCCGGGATAATGCCTTTTTCCACATAAACCGGACGCATCTGCCGGCGGATCAAAGGAAGTTTCCTGATGAAAAGAAGCGCGATCGCCACACAGCAAACGCCCCCGAGTAAAACTGTATAAGGCGCGCCGATCCTGGCGGCCAAAAATCCTCCGAGCAAACTCCCGAAAGGGGCGGTTCCTAAAAAGGCGACGGTATAAAAACCCATGACTCTGCCCCGTTTGTCCTCATCGACGACGCTTTGAAGGACCGTATTGCAGGCCGCGATATTCACCATGATCCCGAACCCCGCGGCCAAAATGACCGGCATCGCAAGCCAAAAATCGTTCAAAAAAGAAAAGAGCGTGATCGAGATCCCAAAAAGAACGGCTGTTCCCGCGATCACTTTGGAAAGTCCGCGGACATCTTTTCGCGAAGCAAGATAAACGGCGCCGACAAGAGCGCCGAACCCCGACATTCCCATCAAAAGACCCAAGGTCCCGGGGCCTCCGTGAAAAATATCGCGCGCAAAAACAGGCATCAGGACCTGATAAGGAACGCCCAAGACGCTCATCATCGACAAAAGGATCAGGATCCACTTGATGGGGGCGAGCCGGAAGGCATAACCAAGTCCCTCTTTTAACTCGATGAGAATATGGCGTGGCGGCGCGGCAGTTTTGGATGGAGCGATCCGCATCGCCGCCAAAGCAAAGATCACGGGAATGAAACTGACCGCGTTCAAGAGAAAACAAACACCTTCGCCCGCCGAAGCGATCAGGATCCCCGCAATCGAGGGCCCGATCAGTCGCGCCGCATTCAGCATTGAAGAATTAAGCGCGATCGCGTTCCCCAGGTCTTCCCTGTCTTCGATCATCTCGACGGTGAATGCCTGACGGATCGGGATATCAAATGCAAAGATCGCCCCGAGAAAAAAACTTAACGCCATGATGTGCCAGACTTCGATCCGGTTTGAAAGCACCAAAAATGCCAGGATCGAGGCCTGGATAAAAAAAGAGACTTGTGTCCCGATCAACATGTTCCGTCGGTTGTGGCGATCGGCAAAAACGCCGGCAAAAGGCGTCAGAAAAAAAACAGGGATCTGGCTCATGAACATGGCCATACCCAAAAGAAAAGGCGAATTTGTCATGCGATAGACCAGCCAGCTTAACGCGACCTGCTGCATCCAGGTCCCGATCAGGGACGCACTCTGGCCCCAGAAAAAGATACGGTAATTCCGGTGCCGCAACGCGCGGAACACGAGCTGGAGGTTGGTCTTTTTTTCGGAATGCTGCGCGGCAGGATCCATGGGTCTTCTTAAAGTTTGAGATCGCCGGCAAGATAGCGAAGAGCATAGTGGGCCGTGACAAGGCCGAACGCTCCGGTCACGGTCGGCAGGCTTCCGAGTTTTTGACGGCGGCGGCCGCGATCGTAATCCTGCTCTTCGTTAAGGATATTCGTTTTTTGGATGGGTTCTTCGCTGACGGGGGTATCGGAATAAATGCAGAAGATCCCTTTTTCGATCCCCCGGCGGCGGAGGCGCGACCGGACATTGCGGGCCAGCGGGCATCCCTGGGTCTTGAAAAGATCCCCTGCCTTGATCGAGAAGATGTCCATCCGGAGCGCCGCACCCATGGAGGAGATCACAGGGATCTTTTTTTCGTGGCAATAGGCGAGGATCTGGGTCTTGGGGTTGAGCGAATCGACGGCGTCGATCACAAGGTCGGGATCCCCTTCAACGATGCGTTCCATTGTTTCTTCAGCCGCAAACTCCTTTAAGGCCTCGACCTTGCAGTCCGGATTGATCTGGGCGATGCGCTCCTTGGCGGCTTCGGCCTTGAGTTTGCCGAGATTGGGCGTGATGGCGAGAATATGACGATTGAAATTGGTCGTCTTGATCGTGTCGAAATCAACCAAACGCAGGCGGCCGATGCCGGCGCGAGCAAGCGCTTCGGCCGCGTAACTGCCGACCGCTCCGATCCCGATCACGGTCACGAACGCGCGCTGGAACCTTTTAACCTTCTCCTTGCCGAGCAGGAGTTCCAGACAAAAAAGCCTTTCCATTCTCCGATACCGCTTTCTCCAATTCGCTTTCTTCGATCCCCTTCGCGCGGGCCGCGATCTGGTAAACCCCGCGGATGCATTCAAAATACTGGTCGGCCGTGACCGTCGCTCCGATCTTGCCGGGCTCCGTGTAAGGAAAATCCGTTTCCAAGAGCAAGCGGTCCAGTGGAACTTGCCGGATGAGCGCCATCATGTCGGGAGTGCCGCCGCGCAGCCATTTCCAGGAAAAAGAAATAAAACCGCCGAGCCCGAGAAGTTCGCGGAGGATCTCGGAAGGGCCGTGATAGGAGTGCACCATGAAACGCAGAGAACCTTCCGGAAAATCGCGTAACGCTTTCAGCAGATCGCCCCACGCTTGCACGCAATGAATGGCAACGGGCCGCGACAATCGAACGGCAAGTCTCAACTGACGCTGGAAAATTCTGGTTTGGGCTTCGAGGCCGTTGTCCACGCGGGCCTTGTCCAACCCGACCTCGCCGACGCCGGCTTTCCGGTGTTTTAAAAGACTTTCGAGTTCTTTTTCCCATCCTTTGCCGGCTTTTTCGGCATACCAGGGATGCACACCCCAGAACGGAATGACTCTTTCATCCACGCCCGCGAGTTTTTCTGAAAAGGCCCAGTCTTCCGGGCGGACGGCATTGCACCAGAACTGCCCGAGCCCGAAATCCCAGGCGCGACTTAAGATCTCGGCTAAAACTCCCTTGTCCCGGATATCCTGAAAATGAAGGTGCGCGTCAAGCAACATAGGTGGATTCTAACCCGCCCGGATGGCCGCGTCTACTTTGACTATGGGGAAAAATACATGAGGCGGGCGGCGGATAGCGCCGGTCATTCGGGAGGCGGGGCGTCGCCTTTCAAGCTCGCTATTTCCCGCTTCAGATCATTGACCGCTTCCTGGAGGCCCTTCTGGCCCGCTTCTATCTTTTCAAAACGTTCGTTCACGCCTTGGAAGGATCTGGCGGCGAATTCCGAGGGGCCTTCCATCACCATGATATCGCCTTTTTTTTCTATCTTCAGCCCCTTCGGCACGATCACATAAACGCCGCCGGTATTGAGCATTTCCATGCCGGGAGGAATTTCTACCGGCGGAACAAACTTCTTTTTTATGAGCTCATCCTGGTTCACGGCATACGGCGAATGATCCTTCTCCGGGCCGTCACTAGTCTGGGCAAAACCGTTGTGAGGAAGGACGGTTGCGAAATAAACACAAACGATAAGGGAAAACAACCTGGTCTTTTTCATCGGGGGTTCTTCCTCCGTTTCAAATACCAAAAACCAAAACCGGACGCCGTCCGCAAAGCCGGACGCCGTCCGAAGGGATATGTCAATTTGACACTGTAATTATAATTCTAACCTCTCCCCGCGGACGGCGTCCTGTTTAGGCGTCCTGTTTATGTTTATTTACTGTTTATGAAAACCGGCGGCAGCCGCCTTCTTGGCTCTTGTTAGCTTTAAAGGACGAATCTTAAATCGGGCGCGGCTATTTCATGCACTCCGTGATCAAGTCAACGTACTCCTGCTCCAGGATATCATTGAAACTTCGGCCGTGAATCTCGCCGTCGGTTTTCAATAGCGACGTCACGTCGGAAGACGCCCTGGCGAACCACCGGTCAAAAAGGCCATGGATATCTATTTTTTTCTTTTTTAATTCTTCTTTAAGCTCCTGCTCCGCTTCGATCCAGTCGTCAAAAGCTGTGCGTAGCGACTTGACCTTTTCTTCCCGGATCGCCCGCGCCCTCGCCCTGATCTTGGCGATGTCCTCCTTCGTATATTGATCCGGCTTTTTATCCTTAAGGCCGTCGCTTACCGTAAGCTCGCGCTCTGCCTGGAGCCAGTCATCGAGGGCAGTATTGAGCGTCTGGCACTTCCGCCTCCAGATCTTGGCTGCCCGCTCCCGTATTTTTTCAAGATCGGTTTTGGAATATTGTTCCTCACTCGCAGGTTTTTTTGTCATAACTTATCCTCTCGTTAAAAGACTGGACGCACTGAACTGCTTATAAAGATTTATATGAAGTTTAGCGCAGTCCTAATCGCCATTCCGGAAAAGAAAGAAGAGATCGGCACGCCGCCCCTGCCTACCGGCAGACAGGCGTAGGGAGACGTCAATCCCCATCCCCTTGCTCTCATCAGATTCTCTGCCTCTTCGACGGGAGTTTCAAGAAAAATTACCGCATTTTTCAGAAGAGGCACAGAAGAAATAAAACCGGTTAAAACTGCTGACAGTCGCCTTATTGGCCTTATTGGGCAATCGTAAGTCGGGGATGTGCAAATGAAAATTGGAGATGCCAATTTGGCGCCTCCAATCTTGGTTTTAAACATCAAATGATCGAAAAATCGACGCGGACGACCGCGGTGACTTTCTTCCGGAGAGCGCTCGTGTCATTAGAGCCCCAATCGGAGACCTCCGTAGAATTTTCCGGCGTGATCTGGAAAACACCCGACCGCGCCGAACGCATGGACCCGGCCTTGTTCCCGGTCGCGGCAAGCATCCGCTCGGCCCTCCGCTTCGCGTCCTGCGTCGCTTCCGCCAAAAGTTCGTGCTTTAGTTCCGAAAGCCGTGTGTAGAAAAATTCCGGCGCATAGGAAATAAATTCGACCCCCTGATCGATCAGTTCCGTGGAACCTCGCGAGATCCCCGCAATCTTTTCGACATCCTTGGATTTCACCTCGATGTTCTGGCTTACCAGGTAGGCCTCGATATCGTTGGTGTCATTTCCCTTTTCGTTCTTGCGGTAGAGGATTTTAGTGGCGGCCTGCTGCACGGCGATCTCGTTATCCTTCACTCCTTGGTCGCTGAGGTATTTTTTGACAAGCTCCAGATCATCCTTCAAAAGCCCGTAAGCTGTCTTAAGATCGGCCGCGCGCCTTGAAAAACCTCCCAACCACACAATCTCGTCGGAAAGGATCTTCCGCTCCGCGGAGCCCGTTACGCCGATCATTTCGGTCGTCATCTTTTTTATTTTCATAAAACCTTTGGAAAGGATCACGCTCGAACCGAGCGTCGCGACGGCGATACACAGGCCGAGGATGATGATCTGAGAGTTCTTGAGAATGTTTTCTTTTTCCATGGCGGGCCTCCTGGATGCGGTTTTGTTGCGGTTTTTGTTTTCCTCGGATATTTCCGGGGGGTCAGGTTATCGGGGCCTTTGCGTGAAACTGAATATAGCAAAAACTAGCATTTCAGGATAAAGCGGGCGTGGCAAAGGGTGTCGCGAAAAAATGAGGAAGATCAGGATCTTTTGCCGGATTTGGGAAAGCAACGATTGGCGAAATATTCTTTTCCGGTTCTTGCCGCCGGGTATTTGACCGATCGCTCAAACGCGGGTAGACCCCAACCCTTTGGTCGGAGTCAACAGGAAGAGAAAACGCCTTCGGGGGCCCGGTTTATGCCCGGCCGCCCTTGACGAGTCTTTCGGCCTCAAGCCAGATCTCGAGATCCTGATTCTGGACACGGCCTCTTTTTTCCCAGATCTCTTTGGCTTTTTGCTGGATGCGAGCGTTGAGCTCTTCTTTGGAAAGCTTGGGCGCGGAAGTCTTGCTCCACCCAAAATTGGTGTTGAGTTTCGCCATTGCGGATCCCTCCTCTGCGGTTGAATGCACAGGATCATGATACTCCTTTATCGCGTACGAATAAAGAACGGTTTTATTCCGGGAGCGGGGAAAGATCTATTTTCTCGGAAGGAATTTGGAGATCATCGCCGGAACTTCGGCGGGAAGAGAGCCGCGAAAAACAAGGGAAAGGCGCCGCTCGGTGATATCTTCGACCGTGCGGGCCATTTCGGTCTCGACGGAATAGACGATCTGCGCCTTGATGACGGGGGGATCGTTCAAGATCCTTTCTTTAAGAGAGGGGTCCTTTTGCGCGAGCGCAAGGACGTCGCGGTAACGCGCCCCGTAAAGATCCATCAGGAACTGAACCGGCTCTTTGGCGAGGCCGCAGCGCGCAGCCGCCGTCTCGGCGCTTTCCTGGACCGTTCCGCTGCCATAGATCTTGAACGTTTCTTTTTCATAAACTTTGTGGATGCGGTTCATGCAATCTTCGGCGACTTTCCGGTAAGTCGTGTATTTACCGCCGACCACGAAAATGACGCCGGAAGGCGCTTCATAAAAAAGGTGCTTGCGCGAAACCTTGCTTGCGGAACCGCCCTTGCGGATAAGCGGCCGGAGGGCCGCGAATGTCGCGATGATCTTATCGGGGCTGAGATCAAGCGAAGGAAAGATGCGCTTCGATTCGCGGATAAGATACTCCAGGTCCCCCTGTTCGACCTTTACCCCGTCCGGGCTCACAATGTAATCGGTGTCTGTCGTGCCGATCAACGAATTCCCCATCCACGGGATCAAAAAGAAAATGCGCCGGTCGCTTTGCGAACCCATCAAAACGGCGTGCTTGGAGATCTCGCCTTTATAAACGATGTGGATCCCTTTGGTGGTACGGACCTTCTTTTTTGCGGCGGGCGTATCAAGCCGGAGAAGCCCGTTCGTCCAGGGGCCCGCAGCGCAAATGACCCGCTTCGCGCGCACCTCAAATTCCTTGATGCCATGAAGATCGTGCGCCCGCACCCCCGCGACCCGGCCGTTCTCTTTGACGAATGAAACGACTTTGACGTAATTGGCGACATGCGCGCCGTACTGGGCCGCCATAAGGACGTTTTCAAGGCAAAGGCGCGCGTCATCCATTTGAGCGTCGTAATAAAGCACGCCGCCTTTCAACCCTTTCTGCTCGATGCCCGGTTCGAGTTTTATCACCTCTTCGCGGGTAAGGTTGCGGTGCGGCTTGATCCGGTAGTGGCCTGCCAAAAGATCGTAGAGAAAAACACCGAGGCGCATCATCCAAAGCGGCCGTTTGTCGCCTTCATAGACCGGGATCACGAACGGAAGCGCCTTCACAAGATGCGGCGCGACCTCAAGCTGGATGTGGCGCTCGCGAAGGGATTCGTAGACAAGATCGAATTCGAGATTTTCAAGGTAGCGGATGCCGCCATGGATCAGTTTGGTGGATTTGCTTGAGGTGCCGCTCGCGAAATCGCCTTTTTCAAGAAGCGCGACCTTCATGCCGCGCTTGGCCGCGAGATGCGCGATGGCGGCCCCGTTGATCCCGCCGCCGATCACAAGAAGATCATAGACCGTCCGCTTGAAACGCTCGATATCGCGGATCACGGAAGCATCGTCCGCCGGACGGCCCTCAGCCATCCTTTATAAAGCCTGGAACGCACTGCGGGATTCATGGAGGGAACAAACATGCGGTCGATCCGGTGTTGTTTTTTGAGATCGTGGCTCTTTTCCCAAAGCCCCATCGTCACGCCGGCCAAGTGCGCGACCCCGCGCGCCGTCAGCTCGATGATCTTAGGGCGGAAGATCCTGGCTTTCAAAATATCGGCTTGGAATTGCATCAGTAGATTATTTTTGCAGGCGCCACCGTCCACTTTGAGCTCCCGGATCGGCCGGCCGAACGCTTTTTGCATGATGTCGAAGACATCGCGCGTCTGATAGGCGATCGACTCCAGGCAAGCGCGAATGAGATGCGCTGCGCTTGTTCCCCGCGTGATGCCGGCGATCAAGCCTCGCGCATCGCTTTTCCAGTAAGGCGCTCCCAATCCGACAAAAGCGGGCACGACATAAACCCCGCCCGTATCTTTCAAGTCCCCGATCGCTTTTTCGGTATCCGAAGAATTTTTGATCACGCGAAGGCCATCACGCAGCCACTGAACGACCGCTCCCGCGATAAAGACCGATCCTTCCAGCGCGTAAACGGGCCTTCCTTTGAAATCGCAGGCAAGCGTCGTCAGGAGCCCGTCCTTGGATGTAATGAGTTTTTTGCCCGTGTTAAGCACAATAAAACAACCGGTCCCGTAAGTGTTCTTGCTTGCGCCGGCTTCGTAACAACCTTGGCCATAAAGCGCCGCCTGCTGGTCCCCCATCACCCCCGCGATCGGGATCCCTGCAGGAAGCCCCGCGATGTTTTGCGTTGTCCCGAAAATAGAACCGGAAGGACGAAGTTCGGGAAGAACTTTGGCGGACGCGCCGAAGATCCTTAAAAGTTTCGGGTCCCATTTTTTTGTCCGGATATTGAGAAGCAGCGTGCGGGAAGCGTTCGTAAGGTCCGTCACATGCGAACGGCCGCCCGTGAGCTTCCAGATAAGCCAGCTGTCGATCGTTCCGAACGCGATATGGCCTTTGGCTGCGCGCGCGCGAAGCCCCGGCACATGGTCAAGCAGCCACCGGACCTTGGTGCCCGAAAAATAAGGGTCCAAAACAAGGCCTGTGTGCCGGTGAATATAAGGTTCGTGTCTTTTGAGTTTGCGGCAAAGATCCGCCGTGCGGCGGCACTGCCAGACGATCGCGCGGTGAACGGGCCTTGAGGTCTTACGATCCCACAGGACCGTGGTTTCGCGCTGGTTGGTGATCCCGATCGCGAGGATCTCGCCGGGGCGGACCCCGCTTTTTTTCACCGTCTGCCGGATCACAGCTTCACACGAACGCCAGATCTCCGAAGCATCGTGTTCCACCCAGCCGGGTTTCGGAAAATATTGTTTAAATTCGCGGTAGGCGCTTGCAACGGCCCTGCCCGCCGCGTCAAAAAGAATGGCGCGCGAACCCGTGGTCCCCTGATCGATCGCGAGGATATGTTTTTTTATCTTCGTTCCCACCATTTCACACCCCGGGTGTGTGGAACCATTTCACACACCCGGGGTGTGAAATGGTTCAGCTGAAACTTACGTCAGATCGTCCAGCACTTTAGTCGTCACGATAAAATTGGCGTTCTTCAGGCGCAGGATGTTCTTGCCTTTGAGTACCCACTGCAACGTTTTCAAAAATTCCGTGCGATCCGCGATATGGACCAGGCAACCGCGATAAGCGATGCTGACCTGGCCGCGTTCTTCGGAAACGACCAGCGCGATCGCGTCGGTTTTTTCGGTGATCCCGATCGCGGCGCGGTGGCGCGTACCGAAACTCGGCGCAAGGTCCGTCAGGGCGGCGAGCGGAAGGATCCCTTTAACGGCTTGGATGCGGCCTTTGTGAACGATCAACGCCCCGTCATGGACAGGAGAAGAGGTCAGGAACAGAGGGACCAGGATCTCAGCTTTGATCTCGCCGTCGAAGGGCATCCCGCCCTTCAGGAAGGGACGAAGCGGCTGTTTCCGCTGCAGGACGATCAGCGCGCCCACCTTACGCGACGCCATCCGCTCCACGGCCAGCCAGATCTCGAGAAGATAGTGCGGAAGCTGCGGTATTTTCCTGAAAAGATTGCCCACAAGCTCGCCGAACCACAAAGCCCCGGCAATGAGCATGTCCGCACAAAGCAACCCGCCGGCAACGGCCAAAAAGGCCGTGCCGGTCAGGCGGATCAGTCCCGGATCGACCGGCGGCGCGGCAAAGAAGAGCGCTCCCCAAAGACAAAATAGGCCGACCAGGTATTTTAAAGAGGCGCGAAGCCAGAAAACCTTGAGTGGGTAAAGAAAATAGCCGAGCGCGATCGCCGCGGCCGCAACGGTAATGAACATATTCTCCCCTCTGAAAGGTTGTTGATCCTTCAATATAGTTACGGCTATTGGGGATTTTAATGAAGTGCGGCGCGCCATGCGCAACGGCCGGCGCGCAACGAATTGACCCCGAGTTTTTTGTTGCGCGCCGCGCGACGTTCAGGCCGTCTTGCGAACAATGAGCTTGGGAAGATACCGTTTGTGAACGGGACGGGAGTCCGGACGCCGGGCTTTACGGATCAGAATGTCGACGGCGTCTTTTCCCATTTGGATAAGCGGCTGGTGGACGGTCGTAAGCGGCGGACAAGATTTTTTCGCGCGCTTGTTATCATCAAACCCGATAATTGCGACATCCTGCGGCGCGCGCTTCCCGGTCTTACGAATCGCCTTAAGCGCGCCGAACGCGAGGTCGTCATTCCCGCAAAGGATCGCCTCAGGAAGCGCCTTCCCCCGAAGCCATTCTTGCATGACCCTTTCCCCTTCTGATTCGGTATTCGCCAGGCCCGCGCGGATCCATTTTTGATTAATAGGAATTTTTTTGGATCTGAGAGTTTTCAAAAAACCTTCCCGCTTAAGCCGCGTATCAATAAAGGGGACTCGCGTTATTTTTTTTCCTGTTTTGAAAGCAACGGACATCGGCCCATGCAGCATGCCGATCCGCCGGAGGCCTTTTTTTATAAGATGCGACACAGCTTGCCGTATGCCGGCATCCGTATCGGTAGAGACGAGGTTAACGCGAAGGCCCGGAACGGGGTCGTTGACGACAAGCACTTGGGGATGGCGCGTTTTTTCGATGAGGCGGACGATCGACGGATGGATCCAACGCCAGGTCAGGATCAAAAGCCCGTCTAATTGATGGTGTTTGAGGATCTGATCCAGACTTTGATAAGGACAGGACGGCATCATGATGACCTTCAGCTGTCCTTTGAACGCTTTCAGGCGGGGCCGGATGCCGGCAAGAAGCCCGAGATGGTAGGAAGAACGGAAAATACCCTTCGCCGGCGTGGTCAGGATACCTAAAACAAAGCGGGATCTTTTGAAGCCCTTCTTCACGCACCCGCCTCGGCGACCTCGATGGAAACGGCTTTCCAGACATCGTTGGGTTCGTCGTACCGGGCCTCGATCGTGACGTCATCGTTCTGGCGGATATCCTTCAAGGACTCAACGCCGGAGAAAACGGTGGCATCATCGATCAGGATCTCTACCCTTTCCTCGGCTTCCGTGATCGGGTCGATCTCGCTGATTATGACCGTCCTGGTTTTTAAATCGACCTTTTTGACTTCGCCGTCAAACCATTCCGCGCGAGCCGCGACCAGAAATGGGAGCATCAACGCAAGGAGTAGGATGAACGTTTTGGAAGTTTTCATGGTCTTTTTCCTAAAAACGCTGAGGTTAAAAACTGACAAACTCTGAGGGATAGGATACCCAAAAAAGAGCTAGCCGACAATCAATAAATGGCAATCCCTGCGAAGGTTATGCGCTAGCGTGCGGAGGACGTCGCCGCGCAACAAATTAATGAGGGCGCTGCGTTTTGTGGCGCCGATCGCGACGGTTTTAACATCAAGATCCTGGGCCGCGCGGGCGATCAGCCGCCCGGGGCTCTCCCCGATCTGCCAGATCGGAACAGCCGTGATCCCGTGTTTTTCCATCTCACCTTGCGCTTTGGCAAGCACTTCCACGGACTCCCGCGACGGCTCGAGTTCCGTCGGCAGCTCGGGAGACGGCGGCGTTTCTTCAACATAGTTCAAATAAACCGAATTCTCTCCCATGGCCTTAACGTGAAGCGCGGCCTCTTGAAGCAGTACGGGATTGAAGGATTTAAGCGCCACAAGAGCCGAGCTTTTATAAAGCGACGCGAGCTCTTTTGCTTCCGCGACGGTCAGCACGTTCACCTCGGAAGCCAGCTCGGGCATCGGCGCCAAGGCGATCTTTTTCGCGGCGTGCCGCAAGGCAAAGCCGGTTCCCAAAATGATCAATGCAAAGAAAAGAGCATCCCGTTTTTCAATTGCGATCGTTAGCTCGATAAAAATCGTGATAACGGCGCAAACGGCCAGAAGAACGCGCTCCCAAACTTTAAGCCGCACTGAAAAATTTGTGGCGCTCGTGGCAAGATTAAGCGCGATCGCCCCGACTACACCGATCGCGTAAAGTGCGGCAAGGTGCATAATGTCGCGCTCTATAATAAGCACAATAACAGGAACCGCCGTCGCAACGATCAGGGAGAACCAGGGCATTCCAAAACGGTTCAGTTTTAAAAAAATCGGAGGTAGCTCTCTGTCTTTGGCAAGCGTGAATTGAATGCTTACCATGGCGGAAATAGCCGTATTTCCTGCCGAAAGAAGAAGGAATCCGAAAGCGATGGAAATGAGTTTTCCATACCAGGGACCGATGAAGTGGTTTCCGAGAGCGCGAAGCATGTCTTCGGTGTGCCCGGTCAGCCCGGGAATCGCATTCATCGCCAAACCTAGAAGAAAGGTCAGAATCGAAACTTCAATTAGCACCGGTACAATCGCGCGGCGGGAAGTCTTCCCGACCGGCTCCACCATAATACCCGTCATATTCGCGATCGCTTCGACGCCGGAAATGGCCAAAATGATCCCCACGAACGTCGCCCAGTTTCGCCCCCAATTTAAAGCGGGTAGTTGCAATTCGACATGCTTTAAATGAGGGACCGTGAAAACAAAAAGAATGATCGCAGCCAACGAGGCAAAAACGGCGATCGCGGCCGCAATGTTGCCTCCTTTGGAAGGGCCAACCCAGTTAAGAAGCCCTATGAAAAGAATGGTCCCGATAGCCCAAAGTTCCGGATTTGCCACATTGAAATAGTGAAAAGCGTCAAGCACGCTAAGGGCGACTGTGACTACAAAATTTGCGAAAAGCAAGAAAGCGCCGATCACGGCAAGGGTTTGGGAGCGTTGTTTTACCGAAGAGTAGACGCCGCCGCCGTCGGGGTAGCTGCGGCAAATGATCGTGTAGCAGACCCCGACCAGCGCCACAAGAAGGGACATGAACCCGAGGAAGAACCAGGAAGCGTGCCCGGCCAGGGCAAAAGCGATACCGAGCACATAGGCCTTGCTTGTGCCCCAGTCGCCGTAGAGCATGGCGCCGGCTTGGTACCATTTGAGTTCACGGGGCCGTTCGACCCGTTTGATCATGACTGCCATATGGGGCCCTAATATAGCAGAAGCGGAGAGACAATCAATAGACGCTTGTTTCTTTCATTTAGTATTTTTCCTCCGTTGGCATTAAATTTGGGTGGCATTTTTTTGTCTTTTTGATATCATAGGGCCCCATTCGAGATTCGTCCTCAAGAATTTCATCAACCTCAAAAATAAAAGATAATTATTAGCTGACCCTCGAGGTGTTTTCCCCGAGGGAGTCATCCTGAGCGAAGCGAAGGATCTATTATTCTGGATCCTTCGGTAAAGTGCGCCTCAGGATGAGTGGGTCGGAGAAAACTTCCCGACCCCTCAGTTACTAATTCGGCTGGAGACATATGAAAAAACTTTTTTCCCGATTCTTTCTTTTTAGCTCATTCTGCCTGTGGCAAACCGCTGCGTGGGCCAGCGAAGCGGATCTGAAGATCCCGGATCTTCACGAAGGCCGTTTTGACATGTTTGGCGGCCTCACGGGTTTTGAGATCCTTCTTTACGGTGCCCTCGTTATCCTAGGAACCGTCGGAGTTGCGCTTTTTCAGTTCTTGAGGGTCAAATCCCTTCCCGCGCATAAATCGATGCTCGACATCGCGGAGACGATCTTTCAAACCTGCAAGACCTACCTCAAGCAGCAGGTGAAGTTCCTTGCGATCCTGTTCGCGATCATCGCCTCTGCGATGAGTTATTACTTTGTAGGACTCAAGCACGAACCTCTGGCAACCTTGGGCCTGGTCCTCCTTTTTTCGGTCATTGGTATGGGGGGATCCGCTCTGGTTGCGTACTATGGGATCCGCATCAACACCTATGCAAATGCCCGGACAGCTTTCGCCTCCTTGCGCGGAAAACCTTGGGATGTAGTCAATATCCCTTTGCGCTCGGGTATTTCCGTCGGCCTTTTCCTGATCTCGGTCGAGTTGGTGATGATGGTGATCATCTTGCTCTTCGTGCCGCGCGAAATCGTGGGCTACTGCTTTTTGGGTTTTGCCATCGGAGAATCGCTCGGAGCAAGCGCTCTGAGGATCGCGGGTGGTATTTTCACCAAGATCGCCGATATCGGCTCGGACCTCATGAAGATCGTTTTTAATGTCAAAGAGGATGATCCGCGCAATCCCGGCGTTATCGCCGACTGCACGGGCGATAACGCGGGCGATTCGGTAGGGCCGACCGCCGACGGTTTCGAGACCTACGGCGTGACCGGCGTCGCGCTTATTTCGTTCATCACCCTCGCGATCAAAGATCCTTCGCTTCAGGCAAAGCTCATCGTCTGGATCTTCGCCATGCGCTTTTTGATGGATTTCATGTCGGGAGCCGCCTATTTCATCAATCAGGCTATTTCCGAGCGTAAGTACAAGGGCCTGAAGGAATTCGATTTCGAAGAGCCGCTCACGCGCCTGATCAAGATTGCTTCAGTCCTCTGCATCTCCACTTCCTACGGAATGTCGTACCTGCTTGTAGGTGATCTTCCCGACCCGACGCTCTGGTGGAAACTTGCCTCAATCATCACTTGCGGAACTTTGGCGGCCTACCTCATTCCTGAATTCACCAAGATCTTCACTTCTTCCCACTCGAAGCATGTTCAAGAGATCGTCATCGCTTCACGCGAAGGCGGAGCGTCGTTGACGATCCTTTCGGGCCTCGTGGCAGGATACTTCTCGGCTTTTTGGAAGGGCATCCTTATCGTGGGCCTGATGTTCGGGGCCTACCTGATCGCGGGAATGGGGCTCCAGAACATCATGCCTCACGCCTCTATTTTCGCTTTCGGCCTTGTGGCTTACGGCTTTCTCTGTATGGGCCCCGTCAATATCGCGGTGGATTCTTACGGACCGGTCACAGACAACGCCCAATCGATCTTTGAACTCGCTCAGACAGAATCGATCCCCGGGATCGAAAAAGAGATCGAAAAAGATTTCGGATTTAGACCCGACTTCAAAATAGGAAAACATTACCTTGAAGCCAATGACTCGGCCGGGAATACTTTCAAAGCGACGGCCAAGCCCGTGCTGATCGGGACCGCCGTTGCCGGGGCGACCACCATGATCTTTTCGATCATCCTGCTTCTCCAGGAACACCTTCAATCTGCAGCGATCGCCGCGGCGGCAGGCGGGTTCGTTCCGGAAAATATCGGCCAAATCTTATTAAACGAAAAAGAGTCGCTCACGGCCGCGCCGATCCTCTTGGGAATTCTCTGCGGCGGCGCCGTGATCTTTTGGTTCTGCGGTGCTTCCATTCAAGCTGTAGCCACAGGGGCCTACTCCGCCGTCGAGTACATCAAGAAAAACTTCAACCTCGACAAGAAGGAAGCTAATCGCGCGGATTCGATCAAGGTTGTGCAGATCTGTACCGAGTACGCCCAAAAAGGGATGTGGAATATTTTCGTGGGGCTCCTTATGCTCACGCTCGCCTTTGCGATGTTCGATCCCTATTTCTTCATTGCCTACCTCATCGCCATCGCCGCCTTCGGGCTTTTTCAGGCGATGTTCATGGCCAATGCAGGCGGTTCGTGGGATAACGCGAAAAAAGTTGTTGAGGTTGATCTGAGAGAGAAGGGCACGCCGCTTCATGCCGCAACCGTCATTGGCGACACGGTGGGAGATCCCTTCAAAGACACCACTTCAGTCTCGCTCAATCCTATCATTAAGTTCTCAACGCTCTTCGGTATGCTTGCCGTCGAGATCGCGATCAAGATGAACCCAACCACTACCACCATTAGCGGAGCGGTCTTCTTTATTGCGGGGCTGTATTTTGTCTGGAGATCTTTTTACAAAATGCGGATCCCGCAGCTGAAGGTCCCGCTCGCGACAGAAAAAGCGGTCATTGTATAGAGAGCTCTCATTAAAAAAACGCCCTCGCGTTTTCTTGCGGAAGCAAGCGCGGGGGCGTTTTTTATATCAATAGCCGATGATCGTGACAACAAGATAGGCCAATAAAAGCAATCCGCCGACCCAGCGCTTCAGGTAATCGCCGCTTAACCATGCGCCAGCGCGGAAAAGCAACAAGATCCCCAGCATTGCGGGAAAATAGAGAGTGAAAAAAATAACCGGAACTTCTAGGCCGCCTCGGGTTGCGGCCGTGGCCGCACCCGTCACAAAAAGAACGTTCAAGATATCCGCGCCGATGATATTCCCCACCGCGATCTCCCCGTGACCGCGCCGGACAGCCGTCAGAGAAGTGACCAACTCAGGCAGCGATGTGCCAAAAGCCACAAGCGTGGCGGCCACGATGCTACTCGGCACGCCTATACGCAAAGCTAAAATCTCCACCGCCGTAATGAGCGCTTGGGACGAGATCACTACCAAACCCGCTCCGCAAACAAGTTTGGCAAAAACCCACGGCATTGAACGCGAGTCCGTCTTAATGAGATCGACGCCATCCGGTAAATTATCCCGCCGGGCCCAAATGATCGAGATATAGAGGTACGCGGCCAACAAACCAAGCATAAGAAATCCAGCCCATCGCGGAATATTCCCACCGGCCCCAAGAACATCCCGCCACCCCGGGAATGGAAACGCGAGAACAACAAGAAGCACCGCCGCGGCAACCTGGATAAACCCTTGCCGGTTGACAACGCTTTTAACAAGAGGAAGGGGCGAGATCAGGGTCGCCAAACCGAGGATGAGCCCGGTATCACAAATAATGGAACCAACGGCGTTGCCGAGCGCTAATCCGGGGTTTCCCTGGACAGCCGCCAGCACAGAGACCGTGGCCTCAGGCAATGTAGTGCCTAGACTGACTATCGTTGCGCCGATCAGGGCTTTGGGTACGCGCCACCGCTCCGAGAGCGTCACCGCTTCATCGATGAGCCAGTTGGCCCCTTGGGCTAACGCGTAAAAACTGGCTCCGATCACACCGGCTAAAATTATCAACGGCGCTTGGTCCAATAGGACATGCAACCACGCTTCCATCCAAATACTCCTTCGCTAAAAACCTGGATTTGGCCCAACAAAAGAAGGCCGATCCCGAAGGACCGGCCTTCTTGCGAGAATTCTACCTTAAATAAAAACAATCTGCAACGCCGACGGGATTAGTTCCTGTTCTTTTGGTTCGGACCGCAGATTAGCCCTTCCCGCCAAACATCCGGCAGGATTCACCGTTTGATTTCTCCCGTTCCCTGCAATAGCAGGTATTAGGCGATCATGCGCCGCGCGTTTCCGCGCCGGAGCAAGTCTTACATTTTTGCTTCTTTCAAGGCTTCCTTTTTGGCGGCCTTGATGTCTTTGATTTCCTGCTTTGCTTCCGTTTTCACTTCTTTAATGGCTTCCTTCGCTTCCGCCTTTATTTCTTTCGCGGTAGCCGGGGCGTAGAGTTCGTCGACTTCGAAGGCCTCTCCGACCACGTCACCGGTTTCGGCATCTTCCGCCACAAGAAGCGTTTCCTCGACGGCAACGGGTTCCTGTTCGACGGCCAATGCAAAAGCGGGACAAAGCATGATCGCCACTAAAAACATCGCGATACTTTTCATGCGTTTGGATCTCCTTTCCGCACCCTCAAGTGCTTCGTTCCGGCATCGTTCCGGTCTTGCGAACAACGCCGTATTTCAAAAGCCAACAGAAAAGCTTGCCTTATATTTTAACGTCTTCGGCATCATCATCGTCCGGGTCCACCGAAGGGCTCGTGAGCTCATCGGTCATCACGATGCCCTCCCCTGCGACATCAGCCGAATCTTCCGTAAATGTCATATCTTCCGCCACAGCAACAATACTGTTCTCAGACTCGGCGAAAACCAGCCCCTGAGAAAGCAACATGAGGGCCATTAAAATTCCTGCTATCCATTTTGTTTTCATTTTTTGATCTCCGGTTGAATATGAAAAACGCCTTCCGGTTCCAAGCAATACCCTGCCATTGCCCATGGCAAGCCGTTACCTAAAACTGAAGGCGCCTAATGCCTACTCTCCATCGCTGGTGGAAAAACCCGCAAGCCCTTCCTGCGCAATGCGTTCGGAGGTGACAAAAAACCTTCCAGGGCACGTTCCGTTTCTCGCTGCGATGCTCTCGAGAAGTCTACGCTGAAAGCGGTTTGGTGTCAAATGGACGGAAAGGGCCATAAGCCACAAAGGCCCCTATTTTTGGTATTTGTGCCAAAAAGATCCAAAAGACCTAACTGCATGAAAATAAACAGGATAAGACCTGCTACTTTCTTCTCTTGTCAGAAACCCAAAATTCCATTCTCCTATTGAGCATAAGACGGGTCTGAGCGTCCAAGGCCGGTATAGCGCTTAAGAAAACCAGGATCAGGGGGACGAGAAACCACTCAAGGCCGTGAACGATGGTCCAAAGAAATGGAAAGCGCTTCTTTTTCTTGGGCAAAAGCCAGATACTCATGATGATCGTCCCCAATAAAGCAAGCGTCGAGAGGCCGAAGATCGCGTTCGTGAACCTTCCGGCGCTGTAATAGAGGACCGTATTTGAGAACTCCTTATCGGCGGAGATCGCGGGGATCCAGCCGATCACGGTCAGGAGAAGCGGAAGGGTCGCCCAGCTTACGTGCCCCTCAAAGAGTTTGAACCCGTGCCGGAGTTTGTTGTAAAGCGAAATCTTTTTATTCGCAAGGAACCCCCGCATAACCAGCGGAAAGTTCTCAACGCCCCACGCCCACCTCCGTTTTTGCTTATAGAGACTTATCACAGTGCGCCACCAGGAACCGGCATCCACAATATCCATGGAAAGGGTCGTGGGAAGCGGAACGACCTGATATTGGCCGTCAAAATACAGGTAGGACTTCCAGAAAATGCCGGAATCATCCGAGATCATATCCGCCGGCCAATACCCCACCTCGACAAGGGCCTTGAAACTCATGCTGTGGCTTGAAAAGGTCACGAGTTTTTCCGGATCCGTGGTTTCAATCAGTTGAAAAAACGAGGACCCCGTTTCGATCACGCGCGCGAAGCCCGGTACCTCCCAAATATTGTTATGGAAAACAGGGATCGGCTGAAAGCTCGCCCGGTGACGGTCCGGACAGCTCATAAAACTATAAGTCAGGCATGGGAAGTAATGACAGCTCACGACTGTATCCGCATCGAAACAGGAAACGATGATATTCTCAAAAGGAATCCTTTTTTCTTCAAAATATTCGGCAGCAGATCTCGCGGCATAGCTTGTATTGGCGCCTTTGACGCGCGCTTCGCCTGGGAGACCGTCCGGATGTTCGACGGCAAGAAAGTTCATGAACCGGTCCCGGTATTTATTCACGATCTCGTCCATCCCGGCCTTCACGGATTCTTCGGCCCTTGCCTCGATCGCCAATATAATGACCATTTGTTTTGCAAGCGTCACATTGTTGGCAATGCTTAGAATATTCGCCTCGACCACGGAAGAAGGTTCCTTTGTCACGGGGATCACCACCAAATGAAAGATCTCCGAAGAAAGCGGCGGGACCTCCCCGCTTTTTCTTAAAGTCTCCAGATCTTTGCGGTGGATCCAATGGGAGATCTTTTTATACCACCCTTTTGCGCGATGGGATTTTTCGATCTCCCGTGAATATTCATGGAAACGGTCCAGGCCGCGGATCCTGGCCAGCCAGTCCGTGCTTTTTTCGGCGGAAAGGCGGATGTAAGAAAGCAGAAGAAAGATCGTCAGATAAAAAAGTTTCAAGATCCAAGCCAACATGAATGCGATCACGAGGATCACCGAGACAAGCGGGGCCCAGATCGAAAGGGCGATAAGGCCCAACACCATGGTCCAGCTGGCCAGCCCGGGAAGTATCTCAAAAAAACGCTGTTGGAGGGCATCGCTGCCACTCAGGTTGCAGTGGGAGTAAACAAATTTCATTTCATCATCTCCTGGGTCTCTTTCTCCAGTTCGGTTATCAGGCGTGAGAGCTTGATGCCTTCCGGCAGCAACTGCAAAGCCATGAAATGCCCCTGCGAAGGTTCCAGGTAATAAAGGGCCCCTGTCTTTTCTGAGTAGAAGATCGCGGCCCCTTCGCATATTTTGATCGGCTTCTCGGCGGAACTTCCCTCTTCTTTAACCGGCGCCAAAAATACTTCGCCCCTGTCGCTAAAAAGAATATAAGCGGCGTCATAGACAAAATAGGCATCCCGCACATCCGCGGCCCGGTCAAAGACCCATTTGATCTCGGGGCCTCGCTCAAAAAATTCTTTTTTCCGTTCGGGTTTTTCGAGGTCCAGGATACCGACCCGCCGTTCCTGCCATAGAACGACTTTCCGGCCCTCCGGAGCCGCATGATAACCTCTGACCCCTTCCTCCACGAACCGATAGGGCAACGCGTTGGAAAAAAACTCGCCCTTTTCGCTGGAGATGCAGATCGTGTTGTGAGAAATGAAATCGATCTTAAATTTCCCGTCTTCGCGGAAAAGATCCTCTAAAAAAGCGCCGCTTTCCACAAAGGTTTCATCGCCCGGCTTAGCGTTGAAATTTGTTCTTACAATGGAAGGGCCGGAAAGCGCGTAGATCTTTCCTTTAAAGATCCCGACCCCCCTGACATTCTGGAAAAAGCCGGGCAATACCTTCATCTTCTCCAGATCGATCCTTGAAACGTTGCGATCGTAGCGGACGAAAAGATAATCGGGTTTGGCTCCTTCCCAGAGGATCTCATCCGGCGCGCGCTCTTTGAAAAGGCCGGAAAGGTCTTGCGCTTCGGATTTATCTTTATCAAGCGAATAACCGAGAAATTTCATCCCGCCGGCATGTTCTATTTGAACAAGAATAAATGGGCTCTCGTTGGCCGTAAATATTCTGACGAGCTTTGCGTTAGCAAAGGGAAAAGGTTTCGGAAAAACCCAAGAAACAGTTTCATTCTTCCAGTCAAACGCCCGGAGGTCGCCCGCCAACTCGGAGCCCTTTAACAGGAGAAAGCGGGTTCCGGGAACCGGGTAGAGGCCGGTAAAAGGACCGGTAATCAAGGGCCGAGGATCAAGTTTTCGGGGCACCAATAGAACGTGGGAAAAACTGGCTGCTTTACCCGGTTCCACCGTAATCCTGCGTATCCAAGGCCTGTGGCCGGCTAAAGAGATCCTGATGTCGTAATCGCCGGCCAGAAGGTTCCGGATCGTGGCGGGTGTTTTTTCCGAGAAGCGTTTGTTCGCGATCCAGACGGAAGCGCCGGAAGGAAGCGTCTCGACCCGGATGAGGCCGGTCTTAGCGAACCCCTCTTCAAGTTTTGGCGTGAAGATGTAACCCAAGGCATAGAAAATAATGAGGGGGCATAAAACGAGGTAGAGTAGAAACAAAAAATAAAAAACGACCCGCCGGAAAAGATTCACCCCGTTCGATCCCCCAATACATTAACTCTTCGAAAAAGACGCATTACCCCGAAAATCTCGCTTAGTCAAAAAACACAGAGATCTAACGGGGTTCATAGGCACATTATGCCACAAAGCATCCTCCTCTCCAAGCGCGAGGCCGGGCGGTAAAGAAGCAATGGTATCCTGCCGATGCTTTAACGCCATGATGAACTTATGGGACTTCACGGTCCTTTCCTTCACATCTCTTTTCGTCATCGTTGACCCGATCGGGCTTATTCCCTCCTTTCTAGCCATGACCCAGCGAAATTCTGTGGAGGAGCGGGCCCATATGGCCCGGCTGGCTTCCCTGGTCGCATTTATAATCCTTCTTTTGAGCTTCTTTTTCGGCCAGCGGCTCCTGATGGCTTTCGGGATCACTATCCCCGCCTTCGAGATCGCGGGCGGCATCATCCTGCTTTTGGTGGCGCTCGATATGCTCCAGGCGCGCCGCACGGCGCTTAAAGAAACGCAGGAAGAAAAAGCAGAAGGCATCACCAAAGAAGACGTAGCCGTCACTCCCATGGCCATCCCGATGCTCGCGGGGCCCGGGGCCATTACGGCGGTTATCCTTTTATCGAACAAGGCAGAAACATTTGCTTTCCACGCGATCTTGGCGGCTGTAATCGTCCTAGTTTCGCTTTTGACCTTCCTGATCCTATGGGTTGCGGCTCTTCGCTCTAAGCTGCTTAGTGTGATCGCGCTCAAGATCGTCGCCCGTTTGATGGGCCTTATCCTTGCCGCCATTGCTGTTCAGTTCATCCTGAACGGCGTTCTGGCGGCCCGCATTTTTTCCTAAAATCCCCTTGCTTTCCCGCCAAAGAGCCATTATACTTCGAAGTGTAAATAGTTAAATATATTAACTATTATCAATTTTAACAAAAGAGGCCCCCGTGAAACACCGTGATGCGTTTGTCGCGAATTTTAGAGAACTGCACCCGAAATTCTCCCGCATGTACGCGCAGATGCTTGACCGGGTCGACCTGACCCTTTCGCAATATTCCCTTCTCTATCAGCTGGCCCTCCTCGGGACTATCTCGATGTCTGAGGTGAGTTCCCGGCTTGAGATCAGTAAGCCGGCCGTGACAAATCTGGTGGACCGGCTGGAAGAAAAGAAACTGCTCCGGCGGCTCCCCCACCCCAAAGACCGGCGGGTGATCCTATTGAAGATCCTCCCAAAAGGGGAGAAGGTCATTGAGGATCTCCGGAAGAAAAGTCTTGAAGTG
>ENA-UOWG01000786-UOWG01000786.1-activated-sludge-metagenome-genome-assembly--contig:-NODE-786-length-37175-cov-9.576994_pt1 | contig 37175 bp, 33 predicted proteins | sample MGYA00238147_ERZ761563 | MGnify/ENA primary metagenome ERZ761563 (study PRJEB28884, sample SAMN05720216) | anaerobic digester metagenome | isolation source: active sludge of municipal...
AGGCAGCGGGGCAGCGGGGCAGCGGGGAAGCGGGGCAGCGGGGAAGCGGGGAAGCGGGGAAGCGGGGAAGCGGGGAAGCGGGGAAGAAGCTGCGAATCCAATTCTTGACGCGCAATAGTCAGCAGCGGCGTCCTCAGGAGGCCGGCGAAGGGAATGGTCCGGAGGGCCGTCAGTTCGCGACCCCCGGAGCGACCGCGACGCGGAGGGGGCGCGAACTGGGTTGGCCCGGAGGACCATCCCGAGCCGGCCGATAAAGGTTCCGGGGCACGCGCCCCTTGGCCGGCCTGCTCCTCCGGCACTGGAGTTCACACCGGTTGGACAGATCCAGCAGAGATGCCACCTGTGAGCTCACGTGCCTCCGGAGCAGCCCGGTCCTCGGGGCGCCAGAATTCTCCGCCGATCGGTTGGTGGTGAAAACAGTTTCGCACACCCGCAAACGCCGCGAAATCCATGTGGACACACGCATCCATCTCTCTGCGATGCCGGTCTTTCCGGAGTTCGTGAACATGGAGTCGAGCGATGTCAAGTGCGTGTCACGGAACCCACATTTTTCGCTACGTTGACTTTTCCACACAGGACTCGTAGAATCGTCCCCCCAAGACAAATCTCCCACCGGGCTCACGAGTCTCGATGCAGCTGTCTGCCAAAGAAGCCTGGAAACGCATCCTCGAAGATGCGCACCGCGAGCTTCCTGAACACGCGATCCGCACCTGGCTCGAGCCCACCACGGCGATCGCGCTGGATGGATCCGAACTCGTCATCGGCGCCCCCGACCAGTTTGCCGTCGAGTGGAACGAGACCAAGCACGCCAGCGTGCTGGCTAAGCTTGCCGAGCCGCTGCTGGGCCACGCGACCCGAATCGTCTTCCGGGTCCAGGAAGAGCGGCAGCAGCGCCCCCAGATGGATTTCTTCGTGGCGCCGCCCGCCTCGGAGCCGGTGGCGGCCGCGGTCGTCCGCAACACCCAGCCGCTCAACGAGCGCTACACCTTCGACACCTTCGTCATCGGGAAGTCGAACGAGCTGGCCGCCGCCGCCGCGCATGCCGTGGCCGAGGCCCCGGGCAAGACCTACAACCCCCTGTTCATCTATGGGGCCACCGGGCTGGGCAAGACCCACCTGATGCAGGCCATTGCCCACGCCGTCATCCAGCGGAACCCCGAGACCCGGGTTCTGTTCGTCGGGGCGGAGCAGTTCATCAACGAGGTCATCGAGAGCATCCACAGCCGCACCACCCCGGAGCTCAAGCGCCGGTACCGGAGCGACGTGGACCTCCTGCTGGTGGACGACGTCCATTTCCTGGAGGGCAAGGAGCGCACGCAGGAGGAGTTCTTCCACACCTTCAACGCGCTCTACGAGGCCGGCAAGCAGATCGTGGTCACCTCCGACCGGCCGCCAAAGGAGCTCCCGGGCCTCGAGGCCCGTCTGGTGAGCCGCTTCGAGTGGGGCATGGTGGCCGACAGCGGCCTTCCCGACCTCGAGCACCGGATTGCCATCCTGCAGAAGAAGCAGGAGCAGGACCACCTCGAAATGACAATTCCGGACGACGTCCTCCGGTTCATCGCGGAGCACGTCCGGTCGAATGTCCGGGAGCTCGAGGGGTGTATCATCAAGCTCCTGCTCTTCGCCTCGCTGAAGCACCGCGAAATCACGATCGAACTGGCGCGCGAGTCCCTGGCCGACAAGATCAAGGCCAGCGAGGAGGCTGCCAGTGTGACACCCCGGCCCCTGCCGTCGGTGGACCGGGTGCAGGAAATTGTGTCACGACGGTGGGGGGTCACTCCCGAAGGGCTGCGCTCCAAGGCGCGCATCCAGACGCTCACGGTGCCGCGGCAGATCGCCATGTACCTGGCGCGCGAGGTGCTCCAGATGCAATTGGTCGAAATCGGGCAGGCGTTCGGCGGACGCGACCACAGCACCGTGATTCACAGTGTGGACAAGGTCGAGCGACAGATGGCGCGCGATCGTGCGTTCCGCGAGCGAGTTGAGCAGGCTCGACAGGAGTTGTTCGCACAATAGTCGGCGCGGCGAATGTGGGTGAATGTGGAATCGACATTTTCGCGGGAATGTGGCGGAGCTTTCCAGACCGTCCACAGGTTGCCGACAGCGGGAAAGCGGTCCAGGGTGTTACGGGGGGAGAGGTTGGGGTGCTCATCCACATCCCCACACCCTCTACTACTACTACTAGTCATATATATCTATAGAAGTACCAGTACTGCTTGCACGCCGCACACCTTGAAGTCGGGGATGGTATGAAGTTCACGATCACGCGCGAACAATTCCAGGAAGGCCTCGTGGCCGTGGCGGCGAGCGTGCCGGCCAAGACCACGCTCCCGGTGCTGGCCAATATCCTGCTCGAGGCGACCAAGGACGGGCTCCGGATCTCGGGCACCGATCTCGACATCGCGGTCAGTACCACGGTGTCTGCCAGTGTGGACCAGGAAGGGGCCATCACGCTGCCGGCCCGGAAACTGGTCGAGATCGTCCGCGAGCTGCCCAGTTCCAGCATCCGCTTCACTGCCTCCGGCGAGCAGCGGGTCACGCTCGAGTGCGGCAAGTCGAAATTCAAGCTCCTCGGCCTGCCCCGCGAGGAGTTCCCGGCCTTCCCGACCGTGAGCTTTGCCGGTGGCTGGACGGTGGCCGCCAAGGAGCTCCACAAGCTCATCGGGCATGTGGCGTTTGCCGCTAGCACCGAGGAGAGCCGTCCCATCCTGAACGGCGTGCTCTGGGAGCTCCGGCCGGACAAGATGCGCATGGTGGCCACGAACGGGCACCGCCTGGCGCGCATGGACGTCCCGGTGTCGGGCGGGAAGACCCAGGCCGACCTGATCGTGCCGCCCAAGGCGCTGGACCAGATCCGGCGGCTCTTCGGGGCGGACGACAAGGTGGAGATGGCCCGGAGCGACAACCACCTCGGATTCCGCTCCGCGACGACGCAGGTGTACACCCGGCTCATCGAGGGTCCGTACCCCAACTACGAGCAGGTCATCCCGCGGGAAAACGACAAGGTCGCCACGGCCGACAAGGCCGCCCTGGCGGCCGCGCTCCGGCGCATGAGCACCGTCGCGAGCGACCAGACCCACCGCATCCGGATGGCCTTCTCCAGCGGCGGGTGCAAGCTCTCGGTCCAGACGCCCGACCTCGGCGAGGCCCAGGACGAGCTGACCGTGACCTACGAGGGGGAGCCGCTCGAGATCGGCTTCAACGCCACCTACCTCCTCGAGATCCTGAAGTTCATCCCCACCGACGAGGTGCGGATGACCTTCAAGGCCCCGGAGCGCGCGGCCACCTGCGAGCCGGTCGGCTGGGACGACCCGGCCAGCTACATGACTTTGGTGATGCCGCTGCGGCTGGTCGATTAGGCGGGGCGGAGGGGTACCGGATCTTCTTGCGGTGGAGGACCAGTGTTCACGACTCAACCACTCCTCCGTATCGGACCTGCGGTCTTTCCCCGGCACCTCCTGGTCGGGAAGTTTCTGGCGATGCTCTTGCTCGGGGCACTGGTCGGAAGCCTGATTGGCAAGAGCATGGCAGCCGATGCGGTTCGGGGAGCGGAGCTCACGCGCGACACATACATCGCGAACTACGAGACGCACAAGGCGGAGCTGATTGCATCGGACACGCCGATGACGGGCATGATCGTGGGCGGGATCCTGTTCATGATCGGCGCGCTCGTCACGTATGAAGCGCTGTCGGTGTTTTGTGCGTGGGGCGTGGCATGGGTGGCGCCCGGGGCTGCGCCGGAGGGACGAGAGAGCGCCACGGAACAGTAGCGGCGTCGGGACGCCGCCGACCACCGGTTGCTCCTTGCTGTTCCTACTTGGGATTCGATCTTCCTGCCCCGCTTCCCCGCTTCCCCGCCTATATGCTATCCGGCACCACGATCTCCTCGACCACCGGTGGCGGTGGCGGGATTCGCTCGTCCACGTCCTCCCGTGGTACCTCGACCACCTCGCCCCGCATCCGCCGCAGGATCAAGTCCCGGCGCCACCGCATCCGGCCAGTCCGGTAGGCCGGGTTGGAGGAGAGCGGAAACGGGAGCGAGCCGGCCAGCGAAGCGGCCTGGATCGGCGTCATCCTGCTCGCCGGGCGGTTGAAGTAGAACTGGCTCGCCGCCTCCGCCCCCCAGATGTTCGGCCCGAACTCCGCCACGTTCAGGTAGAGCTCCATCAGCCGGCGCTTGCTGAGCGCCGCCTCCAGTCGGTATGCCGTGACACCCTCCTTGACCTTCCGGAGAGGGTTCCTGCTTGGGGAGAGGTAGAGGTTCTTGGCCAGCTGCTGCGTAATGGTGCTGGCGCCGCGCAGCTTGGCGCGTCGCGTCCAAAGAGTGCCCAGGGTATACCGGAGCTCGCCCCGATCCCTCGGGTTGCTCCAGGCGAACTCTGCGCGCCTGTAGCCGAGCGCCTCGAGGATCGCCAGGTAGTCGATACCGCTGTGCTCGAGAAACCGGTTGTCCTCGCCGATCATCGCGGCGCGCGGGAGCCAGTCGGTGATGGAATCGATCGAGACAGGCCGGTAGGTAGGCTCGGCCGGAAAGCCCCGTCCCCGCTTCCCCGCTTCCCCGCCCTGAGCCCGCAAGGCGTTCCCCCGCATGGACATGAACGCCGTCTTCGCGGGCCAGTGGGTGCGGTACCAGAGCGGCGGAGGCCAGACCGCCACCAGCCAGAAGAGGAACGCTCCCCCGGCGATGGCGATCCAGCGAACGGCGCGGCGCACTCGCGTGCTAGAGGGAGCTGATCGTGATGATGGTGTGCGACTTGAGCGGGATGGGCACCGGGGCCTGGCTCGTGGTGATCACGATGTCGGAATCCAGGGTGTTGCTGCCGCCCAGGTAGGTCCCGTCCTTGGTCACGTAGAAGGTGCCTACCCCGGTCCCGTTCCCTTCCATCTGCATGTCGCCGCCGGGGCCGTCCTGGCTGCCCACGGACGAGGTGACGCTGGTCGTGGTGATAGTGAGCGCCTTGGCGTTGTTGTACGTCCCCTCGCCCGCGGCGGTGAAGGTGGTCATCATCTTGAGGCTGGTGGACCCGGCGTCGGTGGTCGAGGCGTAGGACAGCGTGTCGCTCCACACCTCGCCCTTCTTCTTGGTGTGCGCGGCGCCGCGCGGGAAGAAGCCGGCCAGCACCGCCTCGAACTGCTGCGCGCCGGGGCCGCCCTGCACGAGCACGAGGTTGTCGATCCGGCCCTTGTCGGTGAGCAGGCCGCGCCAGGTGGAGCCCTTCGACGAATCGGCGGCCGTCTGCAGCATGTCACGTCCCTGCGTGGCGCTGTCGATGGCCATGCTGTCGAGGACCATCGTCAGGGCCTTGCCCCCGGTTGTGTCCTTCAGCGTCATGGTGAAGAAGCCGGTGAAGCCGGCGGTGTTCTTCTGCTCGCCGGCGCCCAGCCCGGAGAGGTCGATGGTCGACAGGTTCACGATGCCGACCTTGTACTTGAGCGTGGTGACCGCCGAAACGGGGTCCGGGGTGCTCGGGCCGGCGATGAGGCCGCCGGTGAGGGCCGCGGCGGAAAGCAGGTGTACGAACATGGGATCCTCGATGTGGGTGCGTGCAGGAGAACACGGAATCTACGATGGCGTCGCGGGGGCGGGCACCCCCGAAACGGCCGCCGCCCCGGCGGGGGCCGGGGCGGCGTGGGTCGGGCCATAAGCCGAGTTCTGTACCCTGTCGCCAGGGGATGGTCATCTGTCTGGGACGTCCGTCGCCGGACGCCTCGAGCAGCCTACCCGCGGCTCACCGTTGCCGGTGTGGTCGGTGCGGGCCGCACCTCGCCGCTTATTTGGCCTTGCTCCGACTGGGGGTTGCCGTGCCGTCGCTGTTGCCAGTGACGCGGTGGGCTCTTACCCCACCCTTTCACCCTTACCCGCCGGCGCTTGCGCGCCTTCGGGCGGTTTGCTTTCTGTTGCCCTGTCCGTCGCCTTGCGGCGCCCAGGCGTTACCTGGCAGTCTGCCCTGTGGAGCTCGGACTTTCCTCGGATGCCGAAGCACCCGCGACCATCGAGCCCGGCCCACGACCAATATAACAGGACTGACTCAGTCCCCAGTCCTCAGTCCCCTATCCCTGCCCCCGTACCCTCGCCAGCCCCGCCTCCGCCTGCCGGAGGAAGACCTCCAGGTCGGGATCCGCCGATTTCCACTGGCTCAGCACCAGCTGGTACTGCTCGGCGGCCTCGGCGGGGCGGCCCAGCTTCTCGTACGCCGCGGCCCGGAGCAGGCGCACCCGCCCGATCTGAGCCCACCGCGCATCGAAGCCACGGGTGAGGAACTGATCGGTGTCGTACAGGCGGAGCGTCTCGATGGTGCCACCGTAGTCGCCGAGGAGGAACTGGGCCTGGGCGAACAGCGGTCTCCAGCCCGGATAGAACTTCCGTGCGCTGTCTGGCGTGGCGAGCAGCTTCCGGGCGGCGGCGGTGTCCTGCCGGGCCAGCGCCAGCAGCGCGGCGACCTCGACCGGCGGGGGTTCGCCGCTGATGGCCTGGTACTCCTCGACCGGGTCGGGGTCGCCTGCGGGGCCGGTGAAGAGCCCCAGCGCGGCGTCCCGGCCGCTTCGCAGTACCGGCATCCGCTTGTCCGCGGGCATGCTCCGGGCGTCCTCCGCTGTTGCTGCCCAGATGCGCTCGAGCGCGGCCACCGGCACGCCGGCCCCGCCGTAGAGCGTCCCCTGCATCGACCGCTTCCAGTCGCCCCCCTTCAGGTCCTGGGGCATCGAGGCCGCCAGCACCTCGGTGCGGATCTCATCGGCCAGTTCGAGCACGCGCGCCGCGCTGGTCAGGTCCCCGTAATAAGCGAAGATGTTGGCGCCTCCGAGGACATCGGCCATGACGGTCGGGGCGTCCTCCGCGCCCGCAAAATCCCCCGAGGTGATCGTGGCCAGCGCCGACTTCAGCTCGGCCGCCGCGCGCGGGCCCTCGCCGCTGGCGAAGCGGACCCGCGCCTGGAGGAAGGGCATCTCCGGGTTCGTGGGGTCGGCCGAGCGGAAGCGTGCCACCTCGGCCATCGCGTCGGGATACTGCCGGTTGGCCAGGAGGGCGTCCACCATGGCGAGGTGGGCCCGGCCGGTGCCCGGCTGCGCCGTGCTCCACGCGCGCGCTGACTCCACCCCCGCCTGCCGGGCGCGGGCCGTGGCGGCCCCGCGGACGGCGCTGTCCACACCCGTCCCCGAGGCGAAGGAGTCGGGCGTCACGAGAAACATCCCGGTCGCGGGCCGGCTCGCCTGGTCGAGCATGAATTGGATATGCTCGTACGCCAGGGAGTAGTCGGGGGCCAGCGCGAGCGTGCGCCGGAAGGCGCGCAGCGACTCGGTGAAGTGACGGTCCGGGCGTCCCTCCGCATCGTGGAACCAGGCGTCACCGAGGCCGTACCAGGCGTCGGCGTCCATCGGGTTCCGCGCCAGCAGCTGCTCGTAGATGTTCCGCGCCGCGGCGTTCTGGCCGAGCAGGAAGAAGCGGTAGGCGGTGATCACCGCGCGGTCGTGCGCGGGCAGTTGCTGGGAGTAGAGCAGCGCCCGGTCGATCGCCTGCTGGCCGGTGGAGTCCTGCGTGCCCACCAGCCAGCCGCGCGTCAGGGCGAGCTTGTAGTACGCCAGCCCGAAGGCGCTGTCGATCTCGACCGCGCGCTGGAAGTTCCGTTGCGCGGCGGCCAGCTCCCAGTGGTTCAGCCGCTCGAGGCCGGCCAGGTAGGAGCGGTAGGCCTCGAGGGAGGGCGTGGTGGCCGACGCCAGGTCGGCCCACACCTCGCCCGGCGCGCCGGAGATGTCGAGCAGCCGGAGCGCCAGTTGGTCGAAGCCGGGACGGGGGTCGTCGGACGCCGGCGCGCTGACCTCCGCCACGTCGGTGCGGACGCCGGTGGCCACGTCGAACACCCGGGCGGTCAGGTGGAGCGAGTCGCCCACCTCCTGGTAGTCGCCCAGGACCACCGTCCAGACCCCCGCCTCGCGCGCGAGCTTGCGGGCCATGTCGAGCCCGATGTCGTCGCTGGAGGTGAGGCCGTGACGTGCCAGCAGGTCGTGGACCCGCTCATGGTCCACCACCGTCATGTCCTTCCACTGCGACATGTTGAGCGCCAGCATGTTGACGCTGCCGTTGCGCAGCCAGTCGGTGCTCTGGTCGTCGCGCAGGTTGTCGAACGGCAGGACAAGCATGGAGAGGCGTGGGTTGACGCCATCGGGCGGGCCGCCCGGCCGCCGCACCGCCACCGCCGCGATCAGCGCCACCAGCGCGACGGCCGCTCCGGTCAGCGCGAACCGCCGGTTGCGGGTGCGCGCGTAGCTCGGCACCGGTGTGGGGGTGCCCCCGAGGGCGGTGCGGAATTCGGAGCCGGACTGGAATCGGTCGGCCGGCGACTTGGCCAGGGCCCGCATGATCCCGGCGCCGAGGTCGGCCGGGCACTCGGAGCGGACCCGGGTCAGCGCGGTGGGCTGCTCGGAGATGTGCTTGGACACGACCACGCGATTCGGACCGGTGAACGGGGGATGCCCCGCCACCATCTCGTAGGCGACGACGCCGAGCGAGTAGAGGTCGCTGCGCGAGTCCACCTCCTCGCCGGCGGCCTGCTCGGGGCTCATGTAGTTCGGGGTGCCCACCACCATCCCCTGCCCGGTCACCGTGACGGTGCCCGGTCCGGCAGGGTCCGCGGCGAGCGCCCGCGCGATGCCGAAATCCGCCAGCAGCGCCCGCCCGCTTCCCGTCTCGAGCAGGATGTTTTCGGGCTTGACGTCGCGATGGACCAATCCGGCGCTCGCGGCGGCGTCGATGGCGGCCGCGATGTCCATCGTGATCCGCCGCGCCTCTTCCGGCGGGAGCTTGCCCTCGTGATTGAGCCGCTCTCGCAGCGATTCGCCGGGCACCCGGTCCATGACGAAGTAGAGGATGTCGCCCGCTTCGCCGGCGGTGTAGACGGTGACGATGTTCGGGTGCCGGAGCCGCGCGATCATGCGCGCCTCGGCCAGGAATCGCTGGGCGATAGAACTGTGGATGGCGAGTTCGGGGTGGACCGCCTTGACCGCCACGTCCCGCGCGAGCGTGACGTCCCGGGCCAGGAATACCACGCCCATGCCGCCGCGGCCAAGCTCCGGACCCAGTTCGTACTGGGCACCCAGGGCGGCCTGCAGGCGCGCGGCGAGTCCAGGGCCGGCTTCGGGCTTGGTCACCCGCGGGCTCCACGTGAGGGGAAGGTCGTCCGAAACGGGCGGCTGGGCCGCCCCGTCCACGGGCTCTTCAAAATACACTCCGGCCCCCTTCCACACAGGGAGATCATCGGGTTGGATGCACGCCGCACGAAAAGGGTTGCTCTGCCGGCCGTGCCGCCCCCGCTCCGGTTGGACCGCTGTTGAGGGGAGACGCCTAACGTGGCCCTCACCACACCACTACGGAGCGGTCCCGTGCCTGATTCACCCGCGACCACCCCGGCCGATCGGCCGACCATCGCCGCCGTGCTCCTCCCCGCCGAGCGCCTCAAGGTCGAGGCTGCCGGCCACGGGTGCTTCACGCTCCTGCTCCGCGACAGCGTGCCGGAGGCGGTCCGCGCCGTCCGGGAGCGGCCGGTGGACGGCATTCTCCTCTCCGTGCACCGCTGCCCGCCCAACGCGGTTCAGGAGGTGCGCCGCCTGGTGCACGACTTCCCGGGGATTCCCACCGTGGCGCTGGTCTCCACCCACGACGCCGCCTCCAGTGAAACGTTGCTCCAGCTCGGCGCGACCGGGCTGCGGCAGGTGGTGGACGTCACGGGGCCCACCGGCTGGCAGCGGCTCCGGCAGCTCATGGCCGCGCCAGTCACCCGCGCCGCGGCGCGCATCCAGGGTCCCCTGGTCGTCGCCCTCGGCGAGCCCCCGGCCGACCTCCGCTTCTTCTTCGAGATGCTGGTCCGCCTGGCACCCGACATCACGACGGTCCGAGCGCTCTGCCGGGCGTGCGAGGTGCGCCCCAGCACGCTCATGTCGAGGTTCTCCCGGGCGGGACTCCCCTCCCCGAAGAGCTATCTGGCCAGCGTGCGCCTGCTGCACGCGGCGCACCTGCTGGAGGCTCCCGGCCGCTCCATCGCCGACGTGGCGTATCGCCTGGAGTACTCGTCGCCCCAGAGCTTCGGCCGGCATGTCCGGGCCATGCTCGGCATCACGTCGCTCGAGTTCCGGCGCCGCTTTCCGTTTCCCGCCGCGCTGGCGCGGTTCCTCGAGTTGATGATCCTGCCCTACGGAGGCGTCTGGCCCGTCTTCCATCCCCTGGAGACAGGGAGCTGGGACAGCGGACACTGTCTGGCGGTCCAGGCGCCTCCCCCGCACTGACCACGGTGTTGCGCCGGCTCGCGGCTCGCCCCTAGCTTGGGGCGAGCCTCCCTATCCCCGAGCGTCCGGTGCGACTCTTTCGCTTCGTTCCATCCCTCGTCCTCCTCGGGCTCGCCGCCTGCGCGAGCGAGCCGTCCCCCGAGACGCTCGAGCGCACCCTCCGGGAGCACCCCGAGGTGCTCGTCAACGCCATCAAGGCCCACCCGACCGAGTTCATCCAGGCGGTCAACGCGGCCTTCCAGGCGTCGCAGGCGGCGCAGCAGCAGGCCGCCGCCGACCGTCTCGAGGCGGATTTCCGGAATCCCAGGCGCCCCGACCTGGCGGGTCGGGTGTCGCTTGGCGACCCGTCCGCGCCGGTCACGATCGTCGAGTACACCGACTTCGAGTGCCCGTACTGCCGCCAGTCCGTGGCGGTCATCCACCAGCTGCTCAACCGGTATCCGGGGAAGGTCCGGCTGGTGATCAAGCAGACGCCGCTCGAGATGCACCCCAACGCCATGCCGGCCGCGCTGATGTTCGAGGCGCTGGCACTGCAGGACGGGGAGAAGGCGTTCGCCTTCTACGAGCTGATGTACGCGGAGCAGGAACGCCTGAAGAAGGAAGGGCAGCGGTTCGTGGAGGAGGCGGCGCGCCGGGTGGGTGCCGACGTGCCGCGGGCGCTGCGGGACCAGCAGGGGGACCAGGTGCGCGCGCGGGTCGCCGCCGACATCGCGGAGGGTCAGGGGTTCGGATTCACCGGCACGCCGGCGTTCGTCGTGAACGGCGTGGCGCTCGAGGGCGCCCATCCCGTGGAGAACTTCGTGCCGGTCATCGACCGGCACCTTGCGGCGGCGGGCCGCTGACGCGGCGGCCCGTCGCGGAACGAAGCTAGCGCAGCCCGAGTTCCGCGGCCGTCGTCAGCACCGCCACCTCGTACCCGCGCTCGGTGAGCGCGGCGTTCCCGCCCTGTTCGCGATCCACCACCGCGAGCACCCCCAGCACACGCCCGCCCGCTTCCTCGACCGCCGCGATCGCCTGGATGGCGGACCCGCCGGACGTGATGACGTCCTCCACCACAACGACACCGTCTCCTTCGTGGAAGTTGCCCTCGACGCGCCGCTTGGTGCCGTGTCCCTTGGCCTCCTTGCGCACGCTGAAGGCGTCGATGACGGGCGGCGCGGCGCGGCTCGCGAGCGCCACCGCGTAGGCCACGGGGTCGGCGCCCATGGTCAGCCCGCCCACGACCACGGGTGCCCATCCACGGGCGCGGAGCGCGGCCACCCCCAGCCGGCCGATGAGGTGCAGCCCCTCGGCGGACATGGTGGTCGGGCGGGCGTCGATGTAGTAGGTGGAGCGGGCGCCGGAGGCGAGGGTGAAGTCGCCGTGGCGGATGGAGCGCTGGTGGAGGAGCTGCAGGAGGGCCGCGTGCTCGTCCACCGCTCAGTCCTTGCCGAAGAGCCCGGAGAGAAAGCCCTTCTTCTTTTCCGGCTCGGCGCGGGCCGCGGCACAGAAGCGGGCGCAGAAGGCCTTGATCGTGGCTGGCCGCTTGGCGAGGTCGCGCGCGAGCCCGGCCATGAGCGCGGCCTCGAGCTCCGGGCTGAACTTGCCGCCCCGGGCCACCTCGCTCAGCGGGCGCGGCGTCTGGGTGAGCAGCTGCTGGAACAGCTCGCGCGGCGACTTGCCGGGAAACGGCAGCTCGCCGGTCAGGAGATAGTAGGCGATGGTGGCGAGACTGTACACGTCCGCCTGTTCCCCGACCAGCTCGCCGGAGAGCGCCTCGGGGGCGACGTACTGCAGCGTGCCCACGAAGAAGCCGGCTCGCGTGAGCCGTTCCTCCTGCGGGAGCTCGGCGTCGCGCGCGATCCCGAAGTCCAGCAGCTTGGCCGTCTGCGTGGCCGGGTCGTACATGATGTTGGCGGGCTTGAGGTCGCGGTGGATGATGCCGGCGGCGTGCGCGGCGGTGAGCGCGGCTCCGACCTGCTCGACGATGTGCGCCACCAGCGAAGGCGCCAGCGGCCCCGAGCGCGCGGCGAAGAGCTCCAGCGCCTCGCCCTCCGCCCACTCGAGCGCGAGGAAGTAGGCGCCGTCCTGCTCGCCATACTCCCAGGTGCGGACCACGTTCGGGTGCACGACGCGCACCCCGAACTCGGCCTCGCGCAGGAACCGCTTGACCGCGATCGGGTCCTGCCCGAGCCGCGGGCGAAGGACCTTGATGGCGGTCGGGCCGTGCGAGGGATGCTCGGCCTTGTAGACCAGCGCGGTGCCGCCCTCGCCGACGTGCTTGATGAGGCGGTGGCCGGCGAGCGTGTGCCCGATGAGATCGTCTGGCGTCATGAGTGGGAAGAAGGTACTCGCCACGGGCGGGACCGGCAAGCAGGCGTCCGGGCCGTGCTTGACCCTGCTTTGCCGCAGGGGATAACCTTCGGCCGACCTCGCCGCCCCGGTTCTCCGCCAGTCCCCGAAGGGGGCCTCGTGTTTCGACCCCGCCTGAGCCTCCTCCTCCTGCTGACCGCGTGCAGTTCGTGGCAACGGGTGGGCCACAGCACCACGCCCACGCCCGAGGAGACGCTCACCAGCCTCTTCGACATGCCGGCGGTGTATCGGTCGATGGGACGGCTCGCGGCCGGGTCCCCGCTGCCGTTCGTCGGCACCATGGCGTTCGCCGCGGGGCCAGGCGATTCCGTCAAGGCGATTCTCGGGCTCTCGATTGAGAACCGCGCCCTCTCCTTCCGAAAGGAGGGCACCGGGTTCCTGGCGCAGTACCGGGTCGAGATGTTCCTCGAGTCGCCTGACGCCCCGCCCATCCGGTTCGCCCGCGACCAGGAGGTGCGCGTCGTCGAGTTCGCGGAGACGATGCGGAACGACGAGAGCGTGCTCTTCCAGCAGCTCTTCCACCTCAAGAGCGGCTCGTACCGCGTTACTGTTTCGGTCCGGGACCCGCTGTCGGGCCGCCAGACCCAGGCCGACGCCGAGTTCGTCGCCCCCGACTTCAGCGCCGCCTCGTTCAGCGCCCCGATCCTGGCCTACCAGGTCACCGGCCGGCGCACTCGCGAACAGGACCTGGCGGTCGTCCTGAGCCCGCGGGGCACCGTCAGCTACGGCGGCGACACCCTGCTCGCCCTCGTCGAGGGCTACAACTACACCACCCCCACCACCGTGCCGTTCGAGATCATCGACGACCTCGACAGCGTCATTACGCGCGACACCCTCCGCTTCACCGGGACCCGCGAGGTCGAGCCGCAGGTCGTCCGGATCGTGCCGGACAGCCAGCCCCTCGGCGAACTCCGCCTCCGGGTCGGGAGCGGGTCCGAGACCAAGCAGACCAGCGCGCTGGTGTCGTTCTCCGGCGCGTGGATCCTGACCAATTACTCGGACATGATCGACCTGTTGCGCTACTTCGGGCACGAGGACCTGATCAAGCAGCTCAAGAAGGCGCCGGTGAACGAGCGGCCCCGGCTCTGGCAGGAGTTCTACAAGAAGACCGATCCGGTGCCGGCCACCCCGGAAAACGAGGCGCTGGAGCAGTACTTCGGGCGGATGTCGATCGCCAACCAGCGCTTCACCAACGAGGAGGTCCCGGGCTGGCGGACCGACCGCGGCATGGTCTTCATCACCCTCGGCGAGCCCGATGAGGTCTATGACGGCAGTTCGACCACCCAGGGCCGGATCATCCGGTGGACGTTCACGTCGCTCCGCCTCGAGGTCGTCTTCGAGGACGTCGCCAACGTCAGCCGGTTCCGGCTGACGTCGGAGTCGCTCTCCGCGTACGAGCGGGTCCTGTCCCGCGTGCGGCGGGGAACCTCGTGACGGTTGCGCCGTCCGGCGGGGCGCCGCCGCGGCTCTTCCTGGTGGACGGCTACGCCCTCATCTATCGCGCCTTCTTCGCGATGATCACGCGGCCCCTGCGCACCGCCAAGGGCGAGAACACCTCGGCGGCGTGGGGCGTGGCCAACTTCCTGGCCCGCATGCTCGATACCCACCGGCCGGACTACGTGGCCTGGATCCACGACGCCGGCGATTCCTTCCGCACCAGCAGGTACCCGGAGTACAAGTCCACCCGCGAAAAACTCGACGAAGAGCTCCAGGCCGATTTCGACACTGCGGTCGAGCGGGTCACTGAGCTCCTGGCGGCGTGGCGCGTTCCGCTGATCGCCGTTGAGGGGTACGAGGCCGACGACGTGATCGGCACCCTGGCCGTCCAGGCCGCCGCGCGCGACGTGCAGGTGGTGATCGTCTCGGGCGACAAGGACTTCTACCAGCTGATCGGGCCGAGAGTGGCGCTCCTCAACCCGGGCCGGGGCGGCCCCGGCGCGGTGGAGGAGATCTACGTGGACGAGGCCAACGCCGCGGACCGCCTCGGCGTGCCGCCCCGGCAGGTGGCCGACTACCTCGCCATGGTGGGCGACAGCTCGGACAACGTGCCCGGGGTGAAAGGCATCGGGGACAAGGGGGCGCGGAAGCTGCTCGAGGAGTACGGCGACCTCGACGCCATCCTGGCGCACGCAGCCGACGTCCCCGGCAAGCGGATCCGCGAGGCGCTGCTCGAGCAGGCGGACCAGGCCCGGCTCTCCCGCGAACTGGTGACCATCCAGAAGGATGTGCCAGTTGCCTTCGACCCGGCGCGCCTGGCGCGGCAGGAGCCGGACCGCGAGGCGCTCGCACGCGTACTCGCGGAGCTCGAGTTCTACGGGCTGGCGCGGAGGCTGGGGATCGCCGGTGGCGAGGCGGGGACGCGGGGAGGCGGGGAAGCGGGCACGTTGGAACCCTCCCCGCTTCCCCGCTTCCCCGCTGAGACCCTCGCAGTCGCCATCATCGATGACCCGGCTGAGTTGCAGGGCTTGGCTGAGCGACTCCGAGGGGCCCCCCTCGTGGCGCTCGATACCGAGACGACCTCGCTCGAGCCGCACGACGCGGCGCTGATCGGGCTGTCGCTCGCGGCGAGCGCCACGGAGGTCTGGTACCTCCCCTTCGGGCACCGGCCGCGCGGCGGCGAGCTCGCCGCCCCCGCCCCGGTTCGCAACCTGCCGCCGATCACGGACCCCGCGTGCGCGCCGATCGCCGAGCTTTTGCGCGACGCCACGGTGCGGAAGGCCGGGCAAAACATCAAATACGACTGGCAGGTGCTGCGTCGTGCGGGGATCGAACTGGCCGGCGTCGCCTACGACTCCATGCTCGCCAGCTTCGTCCTCGATCCGGGCCGACGCTCCCACGCCATCGACGCCCTCAGCATGGAGCACCTCGGCCGGGGCATGCGGAGCTACACCGACCTCACCGGCAAGGGAGCGGCCCAGATTCCCTTCGCCGAAGTGCCGGTGGCGGACGCCGCGGCCTACTGCGGCGCCGACAGTGCGACCGTGCTGGCGCTGCACGAGATCTTTGCCCCGCAGCTCAGGGAGATGGCACTCGCGCCGCTCCTCGACGACCTGGAGATGCCGCTGGTCGAGGTGCTGGTGGACATGGAGTGGGCGGGCATCGCGATCGACCGCCCGCTCTTCGAGCGGCTGTCGCGTGACATGGGGGCCGAGCTGGCGCGGCTCGAGGCCGAGATCCAGGCGGCGGCGGGCACCACCTTCAACCTCAACTCACCGAAGCAGCTCGGGCAGGTGCTGTATGAGCAGCACCAGATGCCCGTGCTGAAGAAGACCCGCACCGGTCCCTCGACCGATGCCGACGTCCTCGAGCAGCTGGCGGCCATGGGGCACGATATCCCGCGCCTCATCCTCGGGTACCGGGAGCTGCAGAAGCTTCGGTCCACCTACGTCGAGGTCCTCCCGGCCCGCGTCAACGCCGCCACCGGGCGGATCCACACCAGCTTCAACCAGACCGGCGCCGCCACGGGCCGCCTCAGTTCGTCCGATCCGAACCTGCAAAACATCCCGGTCCGTACTCCGCGGGGCGAGGAGATCCGCGCCGGCTTCATCCCCGGCCCCGGCTGCCTCTTCGTGGCCGCGGACTATTCGCAGATCGAGCTCCGTTTGATGGCGCACCTCTCCGGCGACCCGGCCTTCACCACGGCGTTCCGCCAGGGCGACGACATCCACCGCCAGACCGCCGCGATCATTTTCGGGGTGCCGCTCGCCGATGTGACCTCCGAGATGCGCGCCCGCGCCAAGACGATCAACTTCGGCACGATCTACGGCCAGGGTCCCTTCGCCCTCTCCAAGCAGCTCGGCATCTCGCAGGAGGAGGCGAAGGCGTTCATCACGCAGTACTTCGAGCGGTTCGCCGGGGTGCGCGCCTTCCTCGACCGCCAGGTGGAGGTCGCGCGGGAGCAGGGCTACGTGGAGACCCTGCTCGGCCGCCGTCGCTACATCACCGATATCCGCGACAAGAACTTCAACGTGCGGGCGTTCGCCGAGCGGACGGCGCAGAACACGCCGCTCCAGGGATCGGCGGCCGACCTCATCAAGGTGGCCATGCGGCGGATCCACGACGCGCTCCGCGGAGAGGGGCTTCGGACGCGGATGCTTCTCCAGGTGCACGACGAGCTGGTGTTCGAGGCGCCGGAAGCCGAGGTGGAGCGGGTGCGGCCGCTGGTAAAGGGACTGATGGAGGGCGCGGCAACGCTGTCGGTGCCGCTGGTGGTGGATGTCGGGGTGGGAAAAAATTGGCTCGAAGCGAAACGCTAGACTCGAAGTCCTCAGTCCTCAGTCCTCGTCTTTCCGTCCTTCCCGCACCCCCGGCCACCAGTTCCAGCGCCCGGCCAGGTGCATGAACGCCGGCACCAGCACCATCCGGATGAGGGTGGCGTCGAGCAGCACCGCCACGGCCAGGCCGAAGCCGAGGAACTGCACCATCAGGACGCGCGCGAAGGCGAAGGCGCCGAACACCAGGATCATGATGAGGGCGGCGGAGGTGATGACCGACGCCGTCGCCGACAGCCCTTCCATCGTCGCCTCGTCGTTCTTGCCGGTGCGGTCGTACGCTTCCTTGATCCGGCTCAGCAGGAACACCTCGTAGTCCATGCTCAAACCGAAGACGATCGCGAACACCATCACCGGCACGACCACGTAGATCGCCGAGGTCGGGCCGTCGAGCCCGAAGAGCCCCGCCCCCCAGCCATACTGGAACACCAGCACGCTCAGCCCGAAGGTGGCGCTGACGGACAGGCTGTTCATCACGATCGCCTTGATCGGCACCAGCACGGAGCGGAACGCGATGGCCAGCATCACGGCCGTCACGCCGAGCACCACGGCGATGAGCAGCGGGAAGACGTCGAGCAGGTCGTCCTGGAAGTCGGTCGCGGCGGCGGTGTAGCCGCCGACGATGATGGTGGCGCCCTTGAGGCCGCGGATCGGCTCCTGCCCGATGGCGCGGATGTCCCGCACCAGGTCCATCGAGGTCGTCAGGCTGGTGGTGTCCGCGGGGAAGACGTCCACCAGCGCGATCCGCTGGTCGGTGCCGAGATAGGCGTCGAGGAAATCGCCCATGTCGGCGCGCGCGGCGGGGAGGTCGCTGTACAGGACGGAGTATTCGAGGAGGGACGCCCCCTTCTTGGCCGTCATGAGGCTGGTGACCCGGCCGACCCGGGGGTCCGCCTGAAGCGAGTCGGTCAGGTTGCGGAGGCCGCGGAGCCGCGTCGCGGTCACGATCGTCTCGCCCTCCGGCACCTCCACCAGCACGCGGATCGGCAGCATCACGCCGGAGGCGCCCATCGCCGAGAGCGTCTCCGCGCCGCGGCCCGCCTCGGTGGCGCTCGGCCACCAGTGGCGGGAAGGGAGGCCGATCTTGAGCAGGAAGACGGGGGCGGTCAGGAGCGCCACGCCGAGACCACCGAGGGTGAGCGCCCGGTACGGATGGCGGCTGAGGGAGCGGGCCCACCGCTCCCAGATGGTCGGCGCGTGGTACCAGGCAAGGCGGCGGGCCAGCCACCGCGGGGTGTCGATGGCGCGCCCGAGGATGGCGAGCAGCGCCGGGAGGAGCGTGGTCGAGAGCAGCACCGCCACCGCCACGACGACCAGGCCGCTGAGCCCGATGCTTCGCGTCTCCACCATCGGCGGGATGAGCAGGGCGGCGAACCCGACCAGCACGGTCAGGCCCGAAGTGATGACGGCGGTGCCGGCGGTCGCGAGGGTGCGGCGCGCCGCCTCGTGGCGGCGGAGGCCGCGTTTCAGCTCCTCGCGGAACCGGGTCACGATCAGCAGGGAATAGTCGATCCCCACGCCGAGCCCGATCATGGTGGTGAGGTTGAGGACGAACACCGACATCGGCGTGTAGAGCGCGATCACCCCGATGAGAGCCAGCGCCACGAAGATGGCGAGCACGCCCACCGCCACCGGCAGGAGCGCCGCCACGAGCGCGCCGAAGGCCAGCACGAGCACCATCAGGGTGAGCGGGAGGACCCGCACCTCGCTCCGCCGGCTGTCGTCCGCGCTGACGCTGCGGATGTCCAGGTCGAGCGCGGCGCGTCCCGTCACGATCACCCGATAGTCCCCGGCGTCGGGGAAGGCGGCCAGCGCCCGCTGGATCGCCTTGCGCGCGGGGACGACATACTTGCCCGCCTCCGCGCCCGGCACGCCCAGGGCGGCCAGGATCAGGGTGGTCCTCCCGTCCTTGCTGATGAACAGGGAGTCCTTGAGCGTCGGGTAGGAGAGGATCGACCGGACGTAGGGCTCGCGGCGCAGCACCGCGATGAGCGAGTCGAGTACCGCGGCGGGGCCGGGCCGGTCGATCGGGCTCGGCGCCTCGAGGGTGATGGCGAAGAATTCACCGATGGAGCGGCTGAACCGGCCCTGCAGGAGCCGGTCGGCGAGCACCGCCTCCGTTTCGCGCGTGCTGCCGCCCCGGAGGTCGAGACGCTCAGGCGTGTGCCGCGCCTGCATCATCGCGAAGGCCCCGATGACCACCCACAGCCCGATGACCGCCCATCGATACTTCACGACGGCCCGCGCGAACAGCCTCATGAACACTGCGTGTGCGTCTCCTGTGAGGGGAGGGCGCTCCGCCCCGCCACCCGACGTGGCGGCCGCCCGGCCACCCGGCCCATATTTCGGGCGCCTATGTACCGCATCCTGACCCTGATCCTCGCCGCGCTGGTCCTCCTGCTCCTCGTCGGCACCGCGCGGCGGTACCGGGCGGAACGGGACCGCCAGTCGGTCGCCGCCGCGAGCGCTCCGGCCGCCACCACCGTGCGCCGGATCGCGGAGGTCCCGGACAGCCTCCGGATCGCCGCTCGCGCCTTGCTCGCGCGCGACGCCGCTCAAACATACCTCGATTCGATGCTGGCCAGCACCGATTCGCTGGTGCGCCGGTGGCCCGATCGCGGCGGACGGCCCTATCGGATCGCCCTGCTCGAGGGAGGGTCGCCCGACTACGGCGTGCGGATGGCCGATTTCGTCCGGGAAGGGGCGTCCCAGTGGCAGGCCGCCGACCTCGGGCTCTGGTTCTCGTTCACCGGCGACACCACCGACGCCGACATCGTCTTTCAGTGGCGCGAGAGTTTCGGCAACGGGAACCAGGCCGGCGTGACCGACCTGCGGTGGTCCAACTCCGGGCGGGTGGTTCGCGCCTACGTGTCACTGGCCACCCGGAATGCCGGCGACTCGCTGTTCACCGACGACGCGCTCCTCGGCGCCGCCGTCCACGAGCTCGGGCATGCGATGGGGTTGCCGCATTCCACCGACAGCACCGACGTGATGTTCCCCGTGACCCGCGTGACCGTGCCGTCGGCCCGCGACCGGGCCACGGTCCGGCTCCTCTACGCGCTGCCGCCCGGTTCGCTCCGGGCGCCGCCCCGGTAGGACGTCGATGCCGGACGCCCCGGTGGTCCTCTATGACGGAAACTGCGGAGTCTGCCGCGACTGGTCCCGCCGGTTGGCGGGGTGGGACGACGCCGGCCGCATCCGCCAGGTGGCATTCCAGGAGCGTGGCGCGGTGGCGGGGCTTCCCGTGATCGCAGACGCCGAGCTCGACCGCGCCCTGCACGTGGTGCTCCCCGACGGACAGGTCGCCCGAGGCGCGCGGGCGATGATCGCGGTGCTCCCCTGGCTGCCGGGCGGTCGCCTCCTCGGCTGGCTGGCGAGGCTTCCCGGCGTGGCCGTCGTGGCGGACCGGGTCTACGACGCCGTCGCGCGGCGACGGCACCGGCTGGGGGCGGCCGACAGGAATTGCGACCTGCGTTGACGCGCGGAGGTCGCGCGCGATAGCTTGCCGGACAGGAGGTGGACCATGCTGACAACTGATCTGGTGCGGAAGGCGCTGAAAGGCGTCAAGGATCCGGAGCTCGGGCTCAACGTCGTCGACATCGGGCTGATCTACGACGTGACGGTGTCGGAGGCGGGTGACGTGCACATCACGATGAGCCTCACCTCGCCGGGATGTCCCTCGGGACCGGAAATCATGGGCGACGTGAAGTCGGTGGTGTCCGACCTCGACGGCGTGAACAGCGTCGAAGTCGAGCTGGTGTGGGAGCCGTATTGGACGCCGGACCGGATGGACCCTCGGGTGCGGGCCTTTCTCGGCTAACGGTCACCCCGCTGCCGGGGCCGATGGCGGCTCCGGCACGGCGGCAAGCAGTTCCTTCCCGAATTCCTCCCGTTGCCAGCGGCGGAGCGTCGGAATCGCCTCGAGGTCGGCCAGCGACTTCGGTGCCTGTCGCGCAATCTCCTCGAGCGTCCCGTTCGGGCAGGCCACGCCCGGCGCCAGCTCGAGCCGGGCGGCGATCGCGTTGCGCGCCGTCTTGAGGCGCTCGAAGCGCGCGTCCGCCGCTGGGTCGGGCGGCCGCCTGGGCAGCCGGGGAAGGCGGGGGAGGTCCCGCTCGGCGATGGCCATCGCCTGCTCGATGGCTTCGAGGATTTCCGCGCCCCGCCGCGCGATCGTCTCGGGCCCGATGCCCTTCACCCGCTGCAGCTCCTCGAGCGTCCGGGGCGGCTGGCGCGCCATGGCGAAGAGCGGCTCGTTGTTCAGGATCCTGAACGAGGCGCGATCGAGCCGGCGCGCCGTCCCCTCTCGCCAGTCGTAGAGCGCCCGGAGCAGGGCCAGCTCCCGGCCCTTGAGCGCCTTCGCCCCCTTGAGCCGGAGGTACCCCGACTCCGTGGTGTCCACGGGGGCCCACGCCACCCCCTCCAGCAGGGCGAACTCTTCTTCCACCCAGCCCAGCCGGTTCCGCGCCTCGAGTTGTCCCCGGAGCTCGTCGCGCAGCGCCGGGAGGTGCCGGGTGTCGGTGGCCGCGTAGGCGAGCATCTCGTCCGAGAGGGGGCGGGCGGACCAGTCGGCGCGCTGGTATTTCTTGTTCAGGGTCACGCCGAAGTACTTCTCGAGCAGCGCGGCGAGCCCGATGCCCGGCTCATTCAGGAACTGGGCCGCGATCCGGGTATCGAAGAGTCGCGCGGCCCGGATGCCGTACTGCCGCTGGAGGAGGCGCAGGTCGTAGTCGGCGTCGTGGAAGATGACCTCGATCCGCGGGTCGGCGAGCAGCGCGGCAAACCGCTCGAGGCTCTCGACCGCCAGCGGGTCCACCACGGCGGTGCGCTCCCGCGAGGAGATCTGCAGGAGATAGACGCGGTCCTCGAAGCGATGGAAGCTGGCGGCCTCGGTGTCCACGGCGAGCAGCGGCTCGTCCGCGAGGGACTGGAGGAGCTGGTCGAAGGCGACCTGGTCGGCCACGACCTCGACGGCGGATGAATCGGAGTGAACAGGCATGGCGGAATAGTGCTGGAGCCGAACCACCGCCGCAACTCCGTATTTTTCAGCGTAGTGACAGCATACTGTCGTCTAAATGTCGTGACGCTATTTCTATTCTGCGGCTGACTTATCCTGGTGCCCCGTCTAGATTTCGGAGTTGCACGCTCGACGCACTCTCATCGAACACTCTTTGGAGCCACGATGTCCCGATCCTTCTCACGCCAGGTCCTTCGAATTCTTGCGCCGGCAATCGGCACCGCGTTCCTGGCGATGGCCTGCAGTGACGCGCCGCCCGCGGTTCGCGAGGCCGACACCGGCCCGCTCGTGGGAGACTCCGCGGGGATCCGCGTCGTCCGGGACACGGCGCCAGCCTGGGGGTCGACGCCGCAATGGACCGTGGGGGATTCGTTCAGCGTGGACATCGGTGAGCCGACGCAGCCGCTCGTCGGGGTGGCTCCCGTGCTTCGCCTCTCGGACGGTCGCATTGTCGTCGTCAACGGGGCGCAGCAGAGCATCCTCTACTTCGACCCGACCGGGAAGCTGCTGACGACGGCCGGCGGACGCGGGACCGAGGAGGGGCAGTTCCACGGCCTCGGCTGGATCGGGCGCGGACCGGCGGACACCGTGGTGGCCTACGACTTCCTCACCCGGCGGTTCGCGCTGTTCGACGCCAAGGGCAAGTACGTCCGGGTGGCGGCGCTCGCCCCGGCCGACCCGAAGGTGGCCGCCGAACCCCTGGCCACCTATCCCGACGGCTCGGTGCTCTTCCGCCTCGGCCGGCCGCTGAATCCCTTCCCGGGCAAGCCGGGCGAGGTGATTCGAGATTCCGCGTCCTACATGCGGTTTGGCCTCGATGGCCTGCCGCAGGCGGCGCTTGGACGGTTCCCGCAGGGCGAATCCTGGGGCGTGCGGGTCCGCTCGGAAGGGCCGCCGTCCTCGTTCCCCGTGCCCTTCGGCCTGGTGACCGTGGCGGCCCTGCAGGCCGACACGATGCTGATCGGCACCGGCGCGAGCTTCGAAGTGGCCTCCATCGGCCCCGATGGAATGCCGGTCCGCCTTCTGCGGGCGCCCATCGAGCGCGCCTCAGTGACGGCGGAGATGTCCAGCGAGTACACCGCCGCCGCCACCACCCGGCTCCGGACCGGCGCCAAGTCCCTGAACACTCCGCTGGACAGCACCCTGATCCGGTCGCTGGAGAAGGCGCCCTTCCCCGCGCGGATGCCGGCGTTCGGCCGAATGCTGGTGGACCGCACCGGCGCCCTGTGGCTCTCAGCGCCGCTCAATCCCCCGGCCTCGGCGTCCACCTGGAACGTCTTCGCGCCCGATGGCACCTGGCTCGGGACGGTCACGACGCCGGATGGCTTGCGCGTGGACGAAATCGGCGCCGACTACGTGATCGGCGTCTGGCGCCAGCGACACGGCCAGGAACACGTGCGGGTCTATCCGCTCTCGCGCGGCGCCGGCTCCTGAATCAGTCGCGCTTGGCCACCAGCTCCAGTCCGGCCGCGATCTCCTCGAGCGCCTTCGCCAGGGCCTTGTAGAACTCGGCGTCGGGCGCGGGCGCGCCGCCGAGCGCGGCGTCCAGCTGCACCTTGCGGGCGAGTCGTGCGGCGTGGCGGATGTAATCGGTGGTCGGTGGCATCGACGACTCTTGGTTTGGGTGGTCATGGCGCGTTGACGGCTGACAGGGAGGATACCCGATGACCGAGGCTCCCGTCCTGTTCACCGTCTACCCAGGTGACTGCGACACCTTCGGGCACCTGAATCAAGCGGCGTTCCTCGCCTATTTCGAGCGGGCGCGCTGGCAGATGCTCGCCGGCGGCCCGGGGATGGACCTGTTCGAGCGGGCCGGCGTCTGGCCGGCCGTGCGCCACGCCGTCATCGACTATCACGCGCCCGCCTATCCCGGCCACACCCTGCGATTTCATCTCGCCGTGACTCGGCTCGGCCGCACCAGTTTCACCATGCGGCAGGTGGCCCGCCGCGAATCAGATGACGTGCTGATCGCCACCGCCGAATCGGTGTTCGTCTGCATCGACAAGACGGGCGCCGCCGTGCCGGTGCCGGCCGAGGTCGCGGCGTTCCTCCTCCCCGCCCACCCGGCGGCGGCGGCCACCACGCGCCGGGTCAGCGTCCACGGACTCGAGCTCGCGCTCGATGACCGTGGGAGCGGGCCGGCGTTGCTCTTCCTCCATGGCTACCCGCTCGACGGGAGTCTCTGGCGTCACCAGGCCGGGGCCTTCCCCGGCTGGCGCACCCTCATTCCCGACCTTCGAGGGTTCGGCCGCAGCGATGCCCCCGATCTTGGGTACAGCATGGCCACCTACGCCGACGACCTCGCGGCGATGCTCGACGCCGTCGGCGTGGACGAGGTGGTCCTCGCCGGCCTGTCCATGGGCGGGTATGTCGCGTTCGAGTTCCTCCGCCGCCACCGCCCCCGGGTGCGTGCGCTCGCGCTCGTCGACACGCGCGCCACGGCCGACAGCGCCGAGGGACGGAAGGGGCGTGAGATCGCCATGGCGGACGCGCGTGAAGGTGGGGCACCGCTCATCGCCGAGCAGATGCTGCCGAAACTGCTCGCCAAGTCGGCCCCCCACGCGCTCTCGGAGGAGGTCCGAACGACGATGGCCGGCGCCCCTGTGCCGGGACTCCTGGGGGCGCTCGCCGCCATGCGCGACCGGCCCGACTCGACCGACCTGCTGGCGGGACTCAAGGGATTGCCGACCCTCGTCGTGGTCGGTGCGGAGGATGTCCTGACCCCGCCCCGGGAGGCGGAGGGAATGGCCAAAGCCATTCCAGGGGCGAAGTTGGCGATCATCCCGAACGCCGGGCACCTCGCGCCGCTCGAGCAGCCGGAGGCGTTCAACCGGCATCTGGCCGCGCTCCTGGCGGGAGTCACGGAATCCCGACCTGCGGAGCGGTGAAACCTTTTCGCCGCCTCGGGCGTCTCAACCTATGAGGCGCCGGTTCGGTTGGTATCACGCCGGCCTCCGTCGTCTCAGTAATCCTTCCAACCTACGGCTCCGGGACCGCGGCCAGGCAGTACGGTTCCGGGGCCGCCTCGCGTCTATCCCCCAGCGTTCACACTTCGGGGCGGTGCGCCGCCCACTTGCCGGGGGTCCCCGGCCGGGCGAAGCTTGGAACCCGGTGCCGGAAACAAGAACGGCGCCGCCCCCGGGGGGCGGCGCCGCGTCGCTGGCCGGAACGGGCAGTTACCTGTCGGGTCGGCCCGGGGGATTGTCGCCCTCGAAGACTTCCCGGTTCTTCTCGATGAACGCGGTGTACTGCGGCGGGACGTCCTCTTCCGGAAAGATGGCGGTCACCGGGCACTCCGGCTCGCAGGCGCCGCAGTCGATACACTCGTCGGCGTTGATGTAGAGCTGATCTTCGCCTTCGTAGATGCAATCCACCGGGCAGACGTCGACACACGCCCGATCCTTGACACCAATGCAGGGTTCCGTGATCACGTACGTCATCGTGCCAGCCGCTCCCTCGGGAAGAAGATTCGCCGCACAGGGGGTGCGGCAAGTCCTGCGGCAAGTATTGCGGACTCCCTTCCTGCGGCGCAAGGGGTGGCTCGCTGCGGTGGCCACCTCGACCCTCGCGATGGCGGCGCCGCTCGCCGCACAGGTGCTCGCCTGTCCCGCCGGCCGGACCGCCCTCGTCCTCTCTGGCGGCGGGGCGAAGGGGCTCGCGCATCTCGGCGTCATCGCCGCGATGGACAGCCTCGGCATCCGGCCAGACTACGTGGTCGGGACCAGCATGGGCGCCATCATCGGCGCGCTCTATGCGGGTGGCTACCCGGCGCGCCGGGCTGATTCACTCTCGGCCGCGTTCAGCCCGGCATCGCTCTTCTCCTCCACCACCTACACCGGTCCGCTGGCCTGGGGGCAATTCTCCCCGCTGCTCACCTGGGCGGGTGGCGACGAGGGATTCTCCCTCCAGACCCCCACGGTCGACGTCCCCGCGGCCAACGCGATGCTCTCGGCGCTCCTCCTCCGGCCCAACCTGCTGGCCGCGGGGGACTTCGACCGGCTGCCGATTCCGTTTCGCGCTGTGGCCACCGACCTCGTCTCCCGCGACACCGTCGTGCTCTCCTCCGGCGACCTGGCCCAGGCGGTGCGCGCCAGCATCTCCGTGCCGCTGGTGTTCCCCCCCGAGGAAATCGACGGGCGCCTGCTGGTGGACGGTGGCCTGTCGGCCAACGTCCCTGTCGCCATCGCGCGCGGACTCCCCGGCGTCACCCGGGTCATCGTCTCCGACGTGACCTCGGGCCTCCTCACCGAATCCGAGCTCCAGTCCGGAGCGCTAGCCGTGGCGGACCAGCTGGCCGGCTTCCTGTTCGTGCAGCCGGCCGAGTCGATCGGCCCCGGCGACGTCTACATGCGGGTGCCGCTCGACGAGTACGAGAACCTCGACTTCACCCCGGCCACGGTGGACTCGATCCGGCGCCGCGGACGCCTGGTCGCCGATTCGGTGCTGGCGCTCGCCACCTGCCTTCCGACCGGGACGCTGCCGCGCGGCGAGTTTCCCGAGAGGGTGGCGACTTTCTCATTGACCGGCGGCGCGCCGACCGACACCGAACTGCTCGAACGATTCCTCGGGCTCGAGCCTGGGGCGACGATCGACCTCGACGTCCTGGCGACGCAGGTGAGCGAGGTCCGGCAACTCGACGCCTACACCGCGCTCTGGCTTCATCCCGCCGTCACGGCGTCGGGCCGGGTGGCGTTTCACGCGGCGGTCCAGCCGGCGCCCTCGAAGCTGGCCGGCGTCGCGCTGGCGTACGACCGCGATCTCGGCGGTCGCGCCGGGATGATGTACCTCGATCGGCGGTTGTTCGGGCACGCCTACGAGGGGAGCGTGACGCTGGGGATCGGCACCTTGCTGAACGACCTGACGTTGGGACTTCGCCGTTACTTCGGGGTCGGGCAGACCTGGCTGGCGCCGACCCTCACCGTGCACCTCGAAAACCAGGATATCACCCTGTATGACGACGATGGACAGGATCTCGGCCGCACCGACACTCGGCAGGGAGTCCTGTTTGCGGGCCTCGAGCAGGGTGTGAGCGGCGGATGGCTCCTGGCCGCCGGGTTCGACGGGCGGCTCTGGAACGGCGGAGACGAGGTTACCACCGACAGCAGCGCCTCCGGCGACGGCTCGAGCGCCGGCGTTCGCGGGGCTGTGCGTCGCCCCCACGGCAACTGGACGGCCGACGCCGAGCTGGTCTGGTCGTCCACCTTCCAGCGGGTCGGTATCGCCACGTCCTACCTCGTCGAACTGGGCGAGTGGAGCGTCACGCCGAGCGCACGGATCGGCTGGGGCGAGGACCTCCCGCTCCAGGATCAATTTCCGCTGGGCGGCACGCAGGGATTTCCCGGTCTCGCGACGGAACAGCTGCGGGGGGATCGCGAGGTGTTCGGCGGGCTCGCCGTCTCCCACCCGATCAGCGGGTTCCTGCGGTGGGAGGTGCTGGCGGCGGTGGGGCGGAGTGCCGACGGCGGGGATCTCTTTGCCGGCAGTGATTGGCTGGGGGGAGCGCGTGCGGGCCTGGTGGCGGAAACCCCGATCGGCGACGTCCAGGCCGCCTACGGCTTCACGACCACCGGCATCGACAACGTCTTCGTGCGGATCGGGCGCTGGTTCTAGCGCCCCTCAGATCAGGCCGGTGAGGGGCGTGGCGTAGTGCGCGTGCCGGGGCTCGGGCTCGCCATAGCGCCCCTTGGCGGCATGCTGGCGGTTCCACTCCTCGCGCAGGCAGAACGGATCGAGCCCGTGGGGGCGGTCCACGGCCAGCACGCCGTCGAGGTGATCGATCTCGTGCTGCAGCAATTCTGCGCGGTCTCCCTCCAGGTCCACCTCGTGGGTGTCCCCCTTGATGTCCTGGAACTGCACCCGGATCCGGTACGACCGCGACACCTGGACCATCAGGTTGGGAAACGAGAAACAGTCGTCCCAGACGGTGAAGTCCTCGGTGCCGATGTCGATGATCTCGGGGTTGATGAGCGGCCAGGGCTTTTCCATCTCGACGTAGACCATCCGGACCGGGGCGCCGATCTGAGGCGCGGCGATGGCGCGTCCGCTGCCGAATCGCGACTGCCAGTCGCGCAGCGTCTCGCGCATGTCGTCGAGGATCACCCGCACGGCAGTCGAGCGCGGCTTGGTGATCGGTTCGCAGCGGGTGCGGAGGATGGGGTCGCCGAGGAGTCGAATGCGGTGGATGGTCATGGCCTAATCTTGCATTTCGGACGAATGGAAACAAGAGAGCGGCAGGAAAACTAAAGGAGTTGTTATAGCTACTCCTAAATATTAAATCCTTTGTTCACATATGATTATGCGCTTTATGGCGCCGGGTGGACTTTGCCTTGGCAATTGCCGAATTGCGACATCCTGCCTGGCTTTTCGATTTCCCTAAGCGGTTTGATCACAACGCATTGAGAATTCGCACCAATAATGCCACGCGAACTTGACAATCCCGATTTCGGTGCCTACCATTCCCGCCTTATGGCAATACCGTTTGCCCATCTCCGCGCCGCCGCCGCCCTCCCGGTCGGCTACAAGGGACCGCGAGCCTCCATACTCGTGGAGTTGAAGCTCGCCCCCGGGCTGACGGCCAAGGAACTCGCCGGGCGGCTCGGGCTGTCACTCAACGCCATCCGCCACCATCTCAGGGAGCTCGAAGTGGACGGGCTCCTGGCGCATGAGCGGCAGCAGCGGGGGGTCGGCGCGCCGGTGTTCGCCTACCGCCTCTCGGCGGCGGGGGAGCAGGTGTTCCCCCGGCGGTACGAGTCGGCGCTGACCGACGTGCTCGAGACGCTCGTGGAGCGCGAAGGGCGCGAGGCCGTCGTCGGGGCGCTCGAGGCGCGGTACGCGGCGCTCCTCCGGCGCCTCCCGGACAATCTCGCCGAGCTGCCGGCCGAGCGGCGGCTGGCGGCGGTGACCCGCCTCCTCCAGGAGGACGGCTTCATGCCGGGCTGGGAAGGATCGGCGGAGGGCGGCACGCTGACCGAGCACAACTGCGCCATCCGCGCGGTCGCGGAGCGGTTCCCGGAAATCTGCGCGGCGGAGGAGCGCTTCCTGAGCGCGGCCCTGGGGGCCTCGGTGGGCCTCCAGGCCCACGTGCTCGACGGCTGCTCCGCCTGCGAATACCAGGTGCAGTTCACGGCGCCGGTGTCCATCGGGACCAGCCGGCCCCAAGGAGTCAACGCATGACCTCGCCCGTCGAGTCGTTCGTCCAGCAGGAGTACAAGTACGGCTTCGTGACCGACATCGAGGCCGATACCGTCCCGCGCGGACTCAACGAGGACATCATCCGGCTCATTTCCGCCAAGAAGGAGGAGCCGGCCTTCCTGCTCGAGTGGCGGCTGGCCGCCTACCGGCGCTGGTTGGACATGACGGAACCGCACTGGCCGAACGTACAGTATCCGCCGATCGACTACCAGGACATCATCTACTACTCGGCCCCCAGGCAGGCCAAGCCGCTCGGCTCGCTCGACGAGGTGGATCCCGAGCTGCTCGCCACGTACGAAAAGCTCGGCATCTCGCTCTCGGAGCAGAAGCGGCTGTCCGGTGTGGCGGTGGACGCCATCTTCGACAGCGTGTCGGTGGCCACCACCTTCAAGGACAAGCTGAAGGAGCACGGCGTCATCTTCTGCTCCTTCTCCGAGGCGGTCCGGGAGCATCCCGAGCTGGTCCGGAAGTACCTCGGCAGCGTGGTGCCGGCCGGCGACAACTTCTTCGCCGCGCTCAACGCCGCCGTCTTCACCGACGGCTCGTTCGTGTACATCCCCAAGGGCGTCACCTGCCCGATGGAACTGTCCACCTACTTCCGGATCAACGCCGCGGACACCGGCCAGTTCGAGCGCACGCTGATCGTGGCCGACGAGGGCGCCACGGTGAGCTATCTCGAGGGGTGCACCGCGCCCAAGCGGGACACCAACCAGCTGCACGCCGCGGTGGTGGAGCTGGTGGCCCTCGAGGGCGCCACCATCAAGTACAGCACGGTGCAGAATTGGTACGCGGGGGACAGCGAGGGCGTGGGCGGCATCTACAACTTCGTGACCAAGCGCGGCAAGTGCGCCGGCGCGCGGTCGCGAATCACCTGGACCCAGGTCGAGACGGGGTCGGCCATCACCTGGAAGTACCCCAGCGTCATCCTCCAGGGCGACGACTCGATCGGCGAGTTCTACTCGGTGGCCGTGGTCAACAACCGCCAGCAGGCGGACACCGGCACCAAGATGATCCACGTCGGCCGAAACACCCGGAGCACGATCATCTCGAAGGGCATCTCTGCCGGCCGAGGCCAGAACAGCTACCGCGGCCTGGTCAAGATGCTGCCGAAGGCCGTCGGGGCGCGCAACTACACCCAGTGCGACTCGATGCTGATCGGCAACGCCTGCGGGGCCCACACCTTCCCGTACATCGACGTGCAGCATCCCAGCGCGTCGGTGGAGCATGAGGCGTCCACGTCCAAGATCGGCGAGGACCAGATCTTCTACTGCAAGCAGCGCGGCCTCGACACCGAGGACGCGATTTCGATGATCGTCAACGGGTTCTGCAAGGACGTCTTCCAGAACCTGCCCATGGAATTCGCCGTCGAGGCGCAGAAGCTGCTCGGCATCAGCCTCGAAGGCAGCGTCGGTTAAGGAGAACAGGCACGTGCTCGAGATCAAGAACCTGACCGCCACCGCCGGTGGGGTCGAAATCCTCCGCGGCATCACCCTCACCGTCAACGCGGGCGAGGTGCACGCCATCATGGGCCCCAACGGGAGCGGCAAGAGCACGCTGGCGCAGGTGCTTGCCGGCCATCCCGCCTACGAGGTGACCGGCGGCTCGGTCACCTACAAGGGCCAGGACCTGCTGGACATGGAGCCGGAGGAGCGGGCGCAGGCCGGCGTCTTCCTGGCCTTCCAGTATCCAGTGGAAATCCCTGGCGTCACCAACGCCTACTTCCTCCGCGCCGCGTACAACGCCAAGCGGAAGGCGCAGGGGCTCGAGGAGCTCGACCCGATGGATTTCCTCGACCTGCTCGAGGAGAAGCTCAAGCTGGTGGAGTGGGGCCCCGAGATCATGAGTCGTGCCGTCAACGCCGGCTTCTCGGGCGGCGAGAAGAAGCGCAACGAGATCCTCCAGATGGCGGTGCTCGAGCCGTCCCTGGCCATCCTCGACGAGACCGACTCCGGCCTCGACATCGACGCGCTCAAGATCGTGGCCGACGGCGTCAACGCGCTCCGCCGCCCCGACAGCGCCACTATCGTGGTGACCCACTACCAGCGCCTGCTGAACCACATCGTGCCCGACCAGGTGCACGTGCTGGCCGGGGGCCGGATCGTGCGCTCCGGCGGCAAGGAGCTGGCGCTCGAGCTCGAGGAGCGCGGTTACGAGTGGCTGACCGAAGCGGCGGGAGCCGTCGCGTGACCGCCACCGGGACTCCCGTGGCTCCCGCGCCTCGCGCCGTCGAGCCGGGGTGGGTCGCCCAGCTCCGGCGCGAGGGGGCGGCCCGCTTCGAGGGGCTCCGCCTGCCCACCACCCGCGAGGAAGACTGGCGCTTCACCGATCTGTCGCCGATTGCCAGGGCGGAGCTCGGCCCGGCTCGGGCGCCCGGCGGCCTCACGGAGGCCGACCTCGCACCCTTCCTCTTCGGGCACGCCGAGTGGCCGCGGCTCGTCTTCGCGAACGGAAGGCTCCAGCCGGCGCTCTCGCGGCTGGCCGGGCTGCCGGCTGGCGCCCGGGTGGGGTCGCTGGCCGAGCTGCTGCTCGATGCGCCGGAACTGGTGGAGGACACGCTCGGCAAGCTGGCCGTCCAGCCGGCCGCCGCGGCCCTCGTCGGCCAGAACGCCTCCGCGTTCATCGACGGGTACGCCGTTGTCCTGCCCGCCGGCACCGTGGTGGACACGCCGATCCACGTGCTGTTCGTGGCGGACGGCCGCGCGCTCCGTGGCGCCGTGTTCCCGCGGAACGTGGTGGTGCTGGGCGCCAACGCGGTGGCGTCGGTGGTGGAGAGTTACGTGGCGCTGGCCGAGGGCGTCGCCCTGACCAATACGGTCACCGAGGCGAACCTGGCCGCCGGTGCGCGGTTCGACCATTGCAAGATCCAGCGGGAGAGCGTGCAGTCCTTCCACCTGGCCACGCTCGAGGTGCGTCAGGAGCGGGACAGCTACCTCAACTCGTTCTCCTTTGCGCAGGGCGCGGCGCTCTCCCGGACCAACATCTACACCACCCTGGCCGGACCAGGCGCGCACGCCACCCTGTACGGCCTGTACCTTGGCGAGGGCCGCCAGCACGTGGATCACCAGACCCGGATCGAGCATGCCGCCCCCAATTGCACGAGCTGGGAGGTATACAAGGGCATCCTCGACGGGCACGCCCACGGCGTGTTCAACGGCAAGGTGTACGTCCATCCGGTGGCCCAGAAGACCGACGGCAAGCAGACGAACAAGAACCTGCTGCTCTCCGAGACGGCCAAGGTGGACACCAAGCCCCAGCTCGAGATCTTCGCCGACGACGTGAAGTGCACGCACGGCGCCACGGTGGGCAGCCTCGACGCGGTGCCGCTCTTTTACTGCCAGAGCCGCGGTATTCCCGCGGCCGAAGCGCAGACCCTCCTCACCTATGCGTTCGCGGCGGACGTGCTCGAGGAGATCCGGAGCCGCCCCGTGGTGGATCATCTCGAGGACTTGATGCGGGAGTGGCTGATGAAGGCGGGGCAGCGGGGAAGCGGGTCAGCGGGGAAGGCAACGAGTTGATCGTGTCGACCTCGACCACTTCCCCGCGTCCCCGCGTCCCCGCTGTCGGCCTCGACGTTTCGTCGATCCGCGCCGACTTCCCGATTCTCGGCACGCGGGTGGACGGGAAGCCATTGGTGTATTTCGACAATGCCGCCACGGCCCAGAAGCCGTTGGTGGTCATCGAGGCGGTGCGGCGCTTCCTGGCCGAGGAAAACGCCAACATCCACCGCGGCGTCCACTACCTGAGCGAGCGGGCCACGCTGGCGTTCGACGCCGTGCGCGACGAGGTGCGGGACTTCCTCAACGCCCCGGACTCGCGCGAGGTCATCTTCGTCCGCGGCACCACTGAGGCCATCAACCTCGTGGCGCAGAGCTACGGGCGGACGACGCTCCGCCCCGGCGACGAAATCCTCCTCACCACGATGGAGCACCACAGCAACATCGTCCCCTGGCAGCTGGTGGCGGGGCAGACCGGCGCGGTGGTCCGGGCCATCCCGATCACCGACGCGGGCGAGGTGGATCTCGAGGCGTACCGCCGGATGCTCGGACCGAAGACCCGTATCGTCGGCGTGGTGCACATCTCCAACGCCCTCGGCACGATCAACCCGGTGGCGGAGATGACCCGGCTGGCGCACGAGGCCGGCGCCGTCGTGTTGGTGGACGGCGCCCAGGCGGCGCCCCACACGCCGGTGGACGTGCAGGCGCTTGGCTGTGATTTCTACGCCTTCTCCGGCCACAAGGTGTTTGGGCCTACCGGCGTGGGGGTCCTCTGGGGCCGCGCCTCGCTGCTGGAGGCGATGCCGCCCTGGCAGGGCGGCGGCGACATGATCCACACCGTGAGCTTCGCCGGGACCACCTTCGCGCCCCTGCCCGCCAAGTTCGAGGCGGGCACGCCGGCCATCGCGGAAGTGATCGGTCTCGGCGCCGCGCTGCGCTACGTGCGGGGCGTCGGGTTCGACGCGATCGGCGCCTGGGAGCGGACCCTGCTCGCCCGCGCCACCGAGCAGGTGAGCGCGGTGCCCGGGGTGCGCCTGGTCGGCACGGCGCGCGAGAAGGCCGGCGTGCTCTCCTTCACGCTCGAGGGTGTGCACCCGCACGACCTCGGCACCATCCTCGACGCCGACGGCGTGGCCATCCGGGCGGGACACCACTGCGCCCAGCCGGTCATGGAGCGCTTCGGGGTGCATGCCACCGCCCGGGCCTCCTTCGCCTTCTACAACACCCTCGACGAGATCGACGTGCTCGTGCGGGGTCTGCACCGTGCGCGGGAGGTCTTCGCGTGAGCCGCGACCTGGACGAGCTGTACCAGAGCGTCATCCTCGACCACAACAAGACGCCGAGGAACTTCCACGAACTGCCCCCGCCGGCGAGCCACGCCGACGGGCACAACCCGCTCTGCGGCGACCGCCTGACGGTCTGGGTGGACGTCGAGGGGGACACCGTCAAGGACGTGGCGTTCCTCGGCAACGGCTGCGCCATCTCGAAGGCTTCCGCCTCGCTGATGACGGCGGCCGTCAAGGGGAAGTCGCGCGCGGACGCCATGGCGCTCGCCGACGAGTTCCAGAAGCTCGTGACCGGCCGCCTCGAGGGCGCCGCGGAACGGAAGGCGCTTGGCAAGCTCCAGGCGCTGGCCGGCGTGTCCGAGTACCCGGTGCGGGTGAAGTGCGCCAGCCTGGCGTGGCACACCCTGAAGGCGGCGCTGGCCGGCGCCGGCGAGCCCATCTCGACCGAATGACATCACGGCCCTGCCGGGTCCCTTCAATTCCCAGAGGGAGAATCAACGCACATGCCGTATCCTGAATCGCTGGTGGCCCCGATGCGGGCCGAGATGACCCAGATGGGCGCCACGGAGCTCCGGACGGTGGCCGACGTGGACGCCGCCATCGGGAGCAGCGCCGGCACCACCCTGGTCTTCGTGAACTCGGTCTGCGGCTGCGCCGCCGGCAACGCCCGCCCGGCGATGAAGATGGCGCTCGGGCACGGCGTCCTGCCGGACCGGACCGTCACGGTCTTCGCCGGCCAGGACCTCGACGCGGTGGCGCGGGCCCGGAGCTACCTCGGGGAGTTCCAGCCCAGTTCCCCGTCCATCGCGCTCCTCCGCGACGGCGAGGTAGTGCACTTCGTCCACCGGCACCAGATCGAGGGGCGGAGCCCACAGGCCATCGCCGCCGACCTGACGAAGGCCTTCGACGCCCACTGCAGCAACTCCGTCGGCGCGTGAGCGGGCACGTCTTCCACCCCGGCCACCACGACCTCCACGGGATTACCGTGGTGCTCGAGACCGCCACCGCCCTCTGGGTCGGCCGGTTCGACTCGGTGACCCCCAAGGGGGTGCTGCTGCACGACGCCGGGTGCTACGAGGACGGGGTGACGGCGGGGACCCGGGAGGAGTACCTGCAGAAGACGCTGAAGTTCGGCGTGCGGGCGACGACGAAGAACAAGCTGATTCCGGAGGGCGAGGTGCGGGGGATGAGACAGCTGGCGGAGGTAGCCGGCTAGGGCCAGACCTGGTCCCCGTGCTCGTCCACCAGGGTGATGGCGTCCACGGGACAGGCCCGGGCGGCGTCGAGGATCAGTTCATCCTCGGCCCCCTCCGGGTCCACGACGACCGAGATGTTCTCCTCGTCATGGGCGAAGACATCCGGGGCCAGCCCGACACAGTCCCCGTAACCGCTGCACAGGGTCCGGTCGATCTTGATCGTGTAGGGCATAGGGCGAACATACAAAACCGGTTTTCATCCTGCCAGAGGGGTACGGTCCCTCGCCCCGGTCCGCCGGCCGCCGCGGTCTCTCTTGCCATCCCGCTCCCGACCTCCTCTTTTTCCTGCACGATCGCCGTCGACGCCCTTCCCCGTCACCCCACCGAGCCTGATGCCCGACATCGTCATCTCCTTGGACCGCATTACCAAGCGGTTCGCCGGCCACACCGCCGTGCAGGCCCTTTCGCTCTCGGTGCCCGCCGGCGCCGTGTTCGGCCTCCTCGGCCCCAACGGCGCGGGCAAGTCGACCACCATCCGGATGATCATGCATATCCTCGAGCCCGACGAGGGCACGGTGACGCTCTTCGGCGGCCCGGGCACCGGTCGCGAGCTCTCGGCGCGCATCGGCTTCCTGCCGGAGGAGCGGGGGCTCTATCCCCGGATGGAGGTGCTGGAACAGCTGATCTTCCTCGGGGAGGCCAAGGGGCTGCGGCGGAAGGACGCCCGCACGCGGGCGCTCCGCTGGCTCGACCGCCTCGGCCTCCCCGACTGGGGCAAGCGCAAGGTGCAGGAGCTGTCCAAGGGAATGCAGCAGAAGGTCCAGTTCATCGGGACGCTGTTGCACGACCCCGACCTGGTCATCCTCGACGAGCCGTTCAGCGGGCTCGACCCGGTCAACCTCCAGGTGATGAAGGACGTGGTGGTGGAGATCGCCCGGTCGGGGCGGACCGTGCTCTTCTCGACCCACATCATGGAGCAGGCCGAGCGGATGTGCGACCGGATCGCGATCATCGCCCGGGGGGAGAAGGTGGTCGACGGCCGGATCGCCGACATCAAGGCGGAGGGGGGCACTCGCCACGTCTACCTCTCGTTTGCCCACGACGGCGCCAAGGCGGGTCCGGTGCTGGCGGACCGGAGCCTGGTGGCGCGGGCCGACGACTCCGGCGCCACCGCCGAGGTGGAGCTGGCTGTCGGCGCCAACCCGGATCGGTTGCTCCGCGCCCTCGTGGACTCTGGGGTCGGGCTGAGCCGCTTCGAGGTGGACGAACCGTCGCTGCAGTCCATCTTCATCGCCAAGGTCGGACAACAGGCCGCCATCGCCCCGGCCCGGGAGGCGGCCCATGCGTAAGCTCTTCGCGGTCATCCGCCGGGAGTTCATGGTCCGGGTGCACACTCGCGCCTTCGTGATTTCCACGGTGCTCGGCCCGACGCTGATGGCGTTCCTCTTTGTCTTTCCGATGCTGCTCGAGTCGCGCGACCGGGCGCCCAAGCGAGTGGTGGTACTCGACGCGGCGAGCGGGGAGTTCGGGGCGCGGGTGACGGACGCCCTGGCCGGGGCACGCCGGGGCGTGGGCCCCGACGCAGCCCCCCGGTATGTCGTGACCAGGCTGGCGGCGGGCGCCGGGAATGTCGCGCCGCTCGATTCGCTCGTCTCGTTGACCGGGGCCAAGGACGCCGGCCCCGAAGCGCTGGTCGGCGTGGTGCTCGTGGCCGATTCGGTCATCGAAACGGGACGCCTGCACTACTACGGGAGCAACGTCGGCAGCCTCTCCGAAATGGGGGAGCTCCAGCGGACCGTCCGCCAGGCGGTCATCGGCGAGCGACTGGCCCGCGCTGGCGTGGATCCGGCCGTGCTCATGGTCGCCACCGCGCCCGTGTCGCTCGAGACGGCCAGGGTGAGCAACGGTCAGGTAAGCGGGGAGACGGGGGAGTCTTCCTTCATCCTCGCGTACGTCATGTCGTTCCTGCTGTACATGGCGCTGCTGCTATACGGGACGCAGGTCATGGGGTCGGTCGTCGAGGAAAAGAGCAACCGGATCATGGAAGTGCTCGTGTCCAGCCTGACGCCCTTCGAGCTGATGCTCGGCAAGGTGGT
>ENA-UOWG01000789-UOWG01000789.1-activated-sludge-metagenome-genome-assembly--contig:-NODE-789-length-37140-cov-6.348578_pt1 | contig 37140 bp, 28 predicted proteins | sample MGYA00238147_ERZ761563 | MGnify/ENA primary metagenome ERZ761563 (study PRJEB28884, sample SAMN05720216) | anaerobic digester metagenome | isolation source: active sludge of municipal...
ACTGCCTTAGTCTTCATAATTTGAAAATTAATTTTAACCCACCCCTTGCCCCTCCAAGGAGGGGAACCATATCAAATCTTTCTGCTTTGTTAACGTTCTTTCTCAATTCTGCATTTCTCACATCTCACATCTCAACATCACGCCTGATGATTAATACCTGTCGCCTGACGCCTGTTGCCTGTAACTTTTCATCTATCCCAACATCACCTGTCCTCCGGTCACCGGAATAGCCTGACCGGTTTCATATTCCTGATCGATGATGTAGAATATGGCCTTCATGACATCTTCAAGCCTGCATCCCCGCTTCATAGGTACCTGGTCTTCATAAAATTTTCTTACGTCGTCAATATTTTTAGCGCCAGGAACCTTCCCAGCCTTAAGGTATTGAACAAAGAGCCCGTTATGCGGATCGGACCAGAGCGGCCCTTCGTAAAAGTTACCGGGGCAGATTGAATTTACCTTTATCCTGTCAGGAGCCAGCTCCAGTGCAAAAGACTGGGTGAGCCCAATACCACCGAATTTGGCTCCGGCATAAGCAAAATTCCTGTTGCTGCCCCTCAGGCCTGATTTTGAATTTATCTGGATAATGTCGGAGAAATAATCAGGATTCTCTTTGTGCTGTATCCTCATAACTTCGGCTGAATATTTGGCACAGTGGAAATACCCGCTGTAATTCACCGATGTTGTTTTTGAAAATGCCTCAGGGTCCATCTCATCAAGTCCGCCTGCCCTCAGTATTCCGGCATTACTTATCATGATATCGAGCCCTCCGAAATTCATTACAGTTGCCATGGCAAGTTCCTTTACTGATTCAGGATCAGCAACATCTGTTTTTACAAACAGCGCTTTTCCTGTCGATTTCAGTGAAGACAGTTTTTCCACAAGAGCCGATCCTGTCACTTCATTCATGTCAGCTATTACAACATTCATGTTTTTAAGATACAGGGCTTCAGCTATCCCGGCGCCGAATCCCTGGGCACCTCCCGTAACAATTGCTATCCTGTTGTTCAGTCTGTTATCAGAACCAGGCGCCTGAGCTATCTTCCTCCTGTAGTTTTCAACCTCCCATTTATCTATGAATGACACTTGTTCCGGTGTCAGGAACTTGATTCCACCGCATTTGACTGCATAATAACTGATCCTGACAAGATCTTCATAGATGTCGAGGACTGATTCAGCAGAAGCAAAACTCTCTGCAAAGGCAAAAATGCCCATGTCTTTTATTACCAGTACTTTTGGAGTGAATCCGTATTCCTCACGGAATCGTGGCAACTGGTATCTGACCGATTCAACAATTTTCTCTGCTGTTGAAGAATGCTCCACATACATGTATCTTGTTTTGCAATAAACTATTATGTCGGGAGTAAGCGGCAAAGATATCTTGTGAAATTCCTGCTGGTTTTTGTAAAACTCTGAAATTATATTGTTGTTCCTGTGCCTTATTACACCTGGTTTCTCCCCTGCAAGAAGCATTCTGAGCGCTGGCAATGCCTTGTGCAAGATCTTGTTATATGGAATTTCAATAGCTTCTTCAAGAGGCTTTACCTCAGAACTGATTGCAGAGATTATCTCTTCGTAAATGCTTTTTATTTCATCAGTTGTATCGGCACTGACAAATGACCCGTGGTTTTCAAGAAGGATGATTTTCGGATCGGAAGAATACTTTGCCCTGTATGCAATTATTTCATCCTCAAGCTTTTTGAAAAGGATGTAGCCGGGATCGGTGTAGGGTATAAACAAAGCAGCTTCACCAAAAAGCCTGTTGATTATGTTTTTTGCATTCCTGCTGCACAGAACACCGTTTATCAGGGTAGGATGGAGGTGAACAACATAGCTGTATTGGATAAGATTATGCAGGGAAGTCTCAACTGATGGTCTTTTGTTAAGAGAAGGATCTGCAAGGCTTTTGAAAAGGTACTGTTTTACCTGTTCCTCCCTTTCCGAAGGATTTTCTGAATATTTGTTAGAGGAAATAAGCTGCAGCTTATCCCTTTTCAGGGCTACAAGGCCGTCTTCACTCAGATCTGCCAGCGGGTAGCCACTGGCTTTTATCCAAAGTGTCGATTCATCCTTGAAAGATGTGTTTCCTCCTCCTGCAATCACATAATTCTTATCCCTGCCATATAAATGGGAGATGCTTATAAGTTCCTTCAGCTCAGGTTTCATTTTACCTTCCTGTTTAGATAATATTCAATTACATACTGTCCGAGTTTGGCCAGTTCCTTTTTCTGTTCGCCGTTGTTTTTTCCGTTTTCCATAACATATCCCTGGCGGCCTTCATACCTGAGATACTGATGTGCCGCAATTATACATGCACCTTCCCAGGCAACAAGCTTCATCGTCTCATCGAGAGGCACCGATTCGCGTGTACTTACAGTCAGAGGAATCATTTCAGGGCTGTTATGTTCTGTTCCGAAAGTAATAATAAAGCCTTTGCTGTTAAAGAAATCAACAAATTCCTTCAGTATTTTTCCGTCATTTCTCCCCGGAATAAGTTCAATGCATACAACTCCGAGCTTTTTAAGTGACTGATATAGTTTTTCATAATCGCCTTCGAACTCCGTGAACTTTCCTGAGGGATCATCAAGGAGCACCGGATAACATGGTATGCCGCCTGCCTTAAGAATGATTTCAATTATCTTGTTAAGTTCAAGAAATGACTTTTCGTTCTCTTCAACAAAGGCAGCTCCACCGCTTTTGAGCAGGTTCGACCGGATCTCATTCTCAACAGCTGCCTGATTGTTTATGTCAGCTTTTGCCTTTTTTCCTCCATATAAGGCTTCAAGGAAGGAAAGCTGTTTTTCCGGATCTGTGAATTTATTAACAGCTGCCATCCTCACTGCTTTTGCAAGATGGCGTTCCCGAACAAGTTCCCTTGCATAATCCTTCCTTATCTTATTATATGAAAGTGTAAGTTCAGGTTCCTGTCTTACTATCAGTTCATTCAGCTTGCCTATCATGGCTTTCATCTGTCCCTGACTTTCCCTGATTAATTTCCACAGAGCTATTCTTTGCTTTAAACCGGTATGGAAGGGATAGTCCAGTCCCTTGCCGCTGAAATAGATCCTGCCCGGGTTATTTGGGTCATTTATCCTTATACCATTCTGTTGTTCCTCTTTGAGCAATCCGATAAATTCTATGTTGAACAAGGGAAAAATATTGTTCTGAACACAGCCCTTATGAAAAGAAGCATATCCGTCAGTTACATAGAAATCGTTAATGCCGAGAACAGCAATTTTCTCTTCCTTAGCCATTCTGAAGATTGTCTCCATGTCAGGGAAGGCGCTGAAGGAATAAGGAGTATGAATATGTCCGTTCACCTCACGGAAAGAGTCGGTAGTTACTCCTTTCATCTTTTTTACAAGGAGGTCAAGGGGCGGAATGTCTTCGAGGAAATGTTTCATCTGTAAATCAGTTCTTTATTTCTAATCTGAGTCCGGCAACATGATTATTTATCTCTGTCATAAGGTCTTGCGGAATTCTGAAATCAACAGCTTTTACATTATCAAGAACCTGCTGCGGATTTCTTGCACCTGCCAGGACACAGGTGATGCCTGCTTGTTCCTTGGTCCAGTTAAGTACGAGCTGTGTAAGCGTAACATTAAGCTCTCCGGCAATAACCTTCAGTTTTTCCGTGAACTCAATTATCCTTGACAGGTTAGGCTCCTTATAGAATGGAGTATCCGGTCTGCTGTCGCCATCATTGAAATTGTGATCTTTTTTGAATTTACCTGTGAGCAGGCCTCTCTGCAACGGGCTATATGCAAGAATGCCAACATTGTTCTTCAGGCAGAAAGGAACAGATTCCTTTTCTATTGCACGGTTAACCATGCTGTATGGTATCTGGTTTGATGCGATGTGGTAAGTTTTCAAAGCTTCATCCATCTGCCCTGCTGAATAGTTTGATACCGCACCGGCTCTTATCTTTCCCTGCCTTATAAGTATCTGCAGGGCCTCCATTGTCTCGGCTATTGGTGTTGTGGCATCCGGCCAGTGTATCTGATACAGGTCAATGTAGTCGGTTCCCAGCCTCTTCAGACTCATGTCGCAATCGGCCAGTACACGTTCCTTCGATGAATAGGCGTAGATGTCAATGTTTTTTCCGTCATTGTCCTTTGTTGAAAAGTAGAATTTGCCTTTTTTTTCATCCCACACCATGCCGAACTTAGTGAGTATCTGTGTTTTGCTTCTCTTTCCCTTAACTGCCTTACCTACAAGTTCTTCGCTCAGTCCGAATCCGTAAACTGCAGCTGTATCAATTGTTGTCATTCCATGATCAACAGCTGTCTCAATGGCTTTTATCGCATCTTTTGCATCAGCTCCGCCCCATAGCCATCCGCCGATAGCCCATGCACCGAAAGCCAGCTCCGAGACTTTAAGTTCCGATGTTCCAAGTGTCCTGTATTCCATGTCAATATATATTATGAGTTAAAATTCTCTGTTACTGGAGCCCGATGTCCGGAGACAAACGCCTAATCCTTAAAAATCCCTTTTGCCTTCTTCCTTCCGCCTTCTGCCTTTCGCCTTTCGCCTTTTATTTACCTACCAGTTCAGAACCTCCTCATTCACCACAGCAAGAGTAGGAAAAATCCAGTCTGCTTCCTTAAGTTCCTCCGCCCTGAATGATGTTGTTACAGCAAGGCATTTGCATCCTGCAGCCTTTCCTGCTTTCACCCCGCTTACAGCATCCTCAACAACGAGGCATTCTTCAGGCTTAAGTCCGAGATGTTCAGCAGCTTTAAGGTAAATGTCAGGTGCAGGTTTTTTATGCAAAACATCCTCACCTGTTATAATTGCATTGAAAGTTTCTGCAGGCAAACCTATCTCTTCGAGGTTTATAAGCATTTTCACCCTGTCTGCGCTTGTTGCAAGAGCAAGGCTGAGTCCTTTTTTCCTGCACCTTTCAATAAACTCACCGGCTCCTGGCAAAGGGAAAAGGTTATTCCGGGCTATTTCCCCGAAGATCTCATAAGTTCTTGCTTTTACTTTTTGAATATCGACTGTAATCCCATATTTTTCAGCAACACCGCCCAGATATCTGTTTTCACCGGTACCAGTGAATGGATGAAAATCTTCAGGTCTGGCATTTACTCCTAGTTCACTGAACATTTTAATTGCTGCCGCGGCAATAAACCTCTCGGAATCAACAAGTACTCCATCCATGTCGAACAGCACTCCCTTTATCATCTGAAGAGTCTTTCTATTTCCAGTATCCTGGATCTTGTAAGCGGGCTTTTTTTCCTTGAAAGGTTTGTTATGAGTGTCATTCTGGCCGCATTTTCGAGAACTTCAGTTTTGTCGAAAGCCTGCAGGAGGTTTTCTCCCGTGGCAAGTATTCCATGGTTCTCGAGCAGGAGTATATCCGATTTTTCGATATAATCTGCAGCTTTCGCAGCGAGCTCACTTGTTCCCATAAGTTCATACGGGACCATTACAGGCGTGCCAAGTATGGCACAGGCCTCTGCAGTCAGGCTTGTGTCAATATTCATTTTCATAGCGGTAAATGCTGAAGCGCATACCGGGTGAGCATGAACTATAGCCCTGACCGTGTTTTTCCTTTTATAAATGGCAAGATGCATTCCTGCCTCAATCGATGGCTTAAGACCGGGAGTAAGGTTCTCTCCCAGGATATTCATGACTCCAACCTCTTTCCATCTCATCTCACCTTTATCTGTGGCAGATGGTGTTATGGCTATCAGTTCATCTGATATTCTGACACTGATATTTCCTCCTGAGGTTGAAGTAAGGCCTTGTTTGTAGAGCCTTCTCATGAATCTCGCAACTTCCTTGCGTTCCTTTTTGAATTTTTCGATCTGATTCATTGTTACTGGACAAGGTCAACGACTCCGTTAAGGACATATTTTGGACGGTATGGAAAATTATTTATATCATTTTGTGAAGTAATACCGCTCAGCACAAGGAGAGTGTCGATCTCAGATTCAAGTCCGCATAGAACATCCGTATCCATCCTGTCGCCGATAACTACTGCATCTTCTCTTTTGATACCGAGTCTTTTAAGTGCACTCCTCATCATGAGGGGATTTGGTTTTCCTACAAAATATGCCTTTTTGCCTGTAGCGATTTCGATAGGAGCAATTAGAGCCTTTGTTGAGGGAACTATGCCGTTTTCAACCGGACCGCTGATGTCGGAATTTGTGCCAATAAGTTTTGCACCCCTGATTACAAGGTTGACAGCCTGTTCAATCTTCTCAAAATTGTAGCTTCTGGGATCACCCACAACAACATAATCAGGATTGACATTATTCACCGTATAGCCTACAGAGTACATTGCATGAATGAGTCCGGCATCACCTATTATATATGCACTACCGGTCGGATTCTGACTTGCCAGAAAGTTGGCAGTTGCAAGAGCGCTTGTGTAAAAATGCTCTTCCCCTACGTTTATTCCAAGCCGTTTGAGCTTTTCATGAAGTTCCTTCGGAGTGCGCTCCGGGGAATTTGTCAGAAAGAGATATTTCTTGCCTGATGATTCAAGCCAGTTGACAAAGTCGGTTACACCGGGTAACAGTTTGTTCCCGTGATATATTACACCGTCCATATCAATTATGAATCCGGCTTTTGATCTGATGTTCTGGATATCCTGTTCCATAAATAGTTTATTTGCGGTGCAAAGATATCAAAAAGCTATTAAACTCCCTCTCTGTTAAGCTGTATCAGTTTTTCATCGGAAAAGTCGGTTTTTGACTGATGGCCTTTCAGCGGTATGATCTTTTCATTTATTGCATCAAGTATCCAGCCCGGCTGCGGGAAGAAATATTCCTCCATTTCATAAGCAGGTGTGATCCAGTTGCGTGATCCGACAACAACAGGAGGGGCATCAAGGTGGTCGAAGGCTAGTTCTGTAATAGTCTGGGCTATTTCCTTCAGGAAGGAACCCCTTGAGGATGCATCACTTGTGAGTACTATTCTGCCTGTCTTTTTAATTGATTCAATTACAGGTTCATAGTTAAATGGAACAAGTGATCTGGCATCTATTATTTCAGCGCTCAGGCCGTATTTTTCCTTCAGGGTGTCAGCTACTTTAAGGGCAGGGTAGAGGGTTGCCCCGATAGTGAGTATTGTGATGTCATCACCTTTTCTTTTTATATCCGGTTCACCGAAAGGAATTTCATAGTAAGCTTCCGGCACTCCACCTTCATGGAACATTTCACCGATATCGTAGATCCTCTGGCTTTCGAAGAAAACTACAGGATCGGTTCCCTGTAAAGCCTTGTTCATGAGTCCTTTGGCATCATAAGGAGTGGCCGGGAAAACTACTTTCAGCCCGGGTATGTGAGCTGTCAGGGCTGTCCAGTCCTGAGAATGCTGTGCACCGTATTTTGATCCGACAGATACCCTTAAAACAACAGGCATTTTAATAATATTACCGCTCATTGCCTGCCATTTGGGAAGCTGATTAAATACTTCGTCTCCCGATCTTCCCAGGAAATCACAGTACATTATTTCTGCAATCACCCTGCCGCCGCACATTCCATAACCAATAGCGGTACCGACAATAGCACCTTCGGATATCGGAGAGTTGAACAGGCGATGATAGGGCAGGGCCTCGGTAAGTCCCCTGTAAACGGCAAAAGCGCCTCCCCAGTCCCTGTTTTCTTCACCCCATGCAGCAAGCGTGGGATCCTTATAGAATCTGTCTATCACAGCTTCAAAAATAGCGTCTCTGAACTGAAAGATCCTGGCTTTTGATACAGGTTTGCCTTCCTTATCAAGGTAAAAACGTTCCTTTGTTTTTATTGATTTTACTCTCGGATTTTCCTCAAGCGGCATAAGAACATCAGGAGTGCCTTCTTCCATCCTGTCGACTGAGCTGTTCGAGAACATCATCTTTCCTATAACGTCAGGATCTGAGCTCAGGTCGAGGCGGGGAGAGATATTGTCATCGATTGAAAGCTTAAGCATTTCCTTCAGAGTCTCACGGGTTTCGGATGTAATTTCATCAAGCTGGTCCTGTCCGGCAATTCCTGCCGTTACAAGTGATTTGCCGAATGAAAGAATAGAATCTTCCTGCTGCCAGGCCTCAATCTCTTCTTTTGAACGGTATGATGATGCATCTGACGGAGAATGGCCGCTTATCCTGTAAGTAAGGGTGTCGAGCAATACGGGACCTTTCTTTTCCTCGATCAGCTGTTTTTTCCTTTTAAATGCATCTATAACGGCAAGAGGATTATAACCATCAACTCTTTCTGCATGCATCGACTCGGGATTTACACCTGCACCAACCCTGGCAAGTATTTCATAGCCCATGGTCTCACCCATAGTCTGGCCGCCCATACCATAAAGGTTGTTCATGAAGTTGAATATAAGCGGAAGACCTCCCTTATATTCCCCGCTCCAGAGTGTTTTGTACTGATCCATTGTGGCAAAGCAGATTCCCTCCCAGACAGGACCGCAACCCATTGAGGCATCACCTATATTACATACAATAATACCAGGTTTCCTGTTTATCTTTTTGTATAAGGCAGCGCCGACAGATATGTCACCCGATCCGCCCACAATCGCATTGTTGGGATATATCCCGAAGGGAGTGAAGAAAGCATGCATTGAGCCTCCAAGACCCTTGTTGAATCCATTCTCGCGGGCAAAGATCTCTGCAAGGGCTCCGTAAAGAAGGAAGTTCCTTGCAAGTTCCCTGACTGAGCCGGAGAATCCCTTTTCAACTACCTTCAGAGCAGTGCCGCCGAAATATTCCTTCATGACAGTATAGAGGCTGTCATCATCAAGCTTGTGAATTGCCGACAGGCCCTTTGCAAGTATTTCACCATGACTTCTGTGTGATCCGAAAATGAAATCATTAACGTCAAGGTTGTATGCCATGCCCACTGCTGAAGCTTCCTGTCCTATTGAAAGGTGTGCCGGACCCGGATGGTTGTAAGGAATACCATTGTATTCATTTGTTGTTTTGATGAGATTGAGCATGGTCTCAAACTCCCTGATAACCACCATATCATGGTAGATCCTCAGAAAATCGTCTTTTGAAAAGGACTTTTTTTCATCATCTATTGTCTTATTGTACTGGTTTACAGGTATTTTACCAAATTCTATGAATTTTGGCTTGCGTACAACTTTCGGATTGATATTCTGACTCTTTGGCATGGTTAATTTTTTTGTCGTGCAGTCGTGCAGTATTATTTATCTTAATTGAATATTTATTTTTTTCTTCTCTTTATCAATAACTGAACTTTTCAATCTGCTCCTTTATCTCCCTCAGGAACAGTGTTGCAGGTCCTCCGTCAACTGCCCGGTGGTCGTAGGTAAGTGACAGTCCGATATAGGGAACGAAACCGAATATCCCGTTACCGAGGCTGGCCGGTCTGTTGATTATTGTACATACACCTAGTATTCCGGCCTGTGGCAGGTTGATGACAGGAGTAAACAGTTCAACTCCGTAATTCCCCAGGTTTGAAACCGTGAATGAAGCTGCACTGCTCTGTATCAGTTCAGGATTTATACTGCCTTTCTTACATGCATCTGCTGCTGATTTTAATTCTTTCGACAGTATGGCAAGGTCCATGCCGGAGGCGTTTTTCACGGCAGGAACCATGAGCCCCCTTGGTGTGTCAACGGCAAAACCCAGGTGAACCTTCCCGAAGGTCCGGATTTTGTCGTCGAGATAATGACTGTTCATCTCCGGGAATTTTTCAAGCGCCCTGATTACGCACCAGCAAATCATGTCATTAAGTGTTATGTCCTGCTGTTTTTTATCCTTTTCAAGGTTTGACTTTATTTTCTGCCTGGCCTCAAGCAGTTTCCTTACATCAGCGCTCATGTGATGGGTAAGCTGGGCAGAATTCTGCAGTGATGCGTGCATTGACCTGGCGATAAGCTTCCTTACATTGCTGAGAGGCTTGTCGGAGAATTCTTGTCCGTCATGGGCAGCAGTTTTTACAGATGCTGCAGCAGCATTTGCAATATCAGCTACAATTATTCTTCCATTAGGGCCTGAACCATAAAGTCCGGCAGGATCAATGCCCCTTCCTTCAGCCATTTTCCTTGCCCTCGGTGATATTCTTATCCTTTTATTTTCTTCAGCAGGCTTGCTTTTCGCCACTTCTTTTACAGCCTTTACTGCCTCTGCCGGCTCTACAGCTTTTACAGCTTCTACAGCTTCTACAGCCTTTACAGCCTCTACAGCTTCTCCTGCATTTCCAATCATTGCAACATTCACAAGTACAGGTACTTCGGCGCCTTCAGGGTAGAATATTTCAAGGAGTGTGCCGTCTGCCGGCGCTTCAAGATCAAATGCTGCCTTGTCAGTCTCGTAGGAGAACAATATTTCACCTGCCGTTACCTTATCGCCTTTTTTCTTAAACCACTGTGTGATTATGCAGGTTTCAACCGATTGTCCCTGCTTAGGCATTAGTACTGCTGTTGCCATGTCAACTTGTTAATATAAGTAAGTTAAATAAATTCAATTAATTACAGATATATCTAATAATCAGTCAGTACAAAAATAAATTATTTAACTTGTATTTACAAGTAAATTAATGTATATTTACAAAAAAAATGAGTGATGGTTTCAGATTCCCTTCCTCGTCACAGAAGGCTTTATGAGATCCTCAGGCGGCATATTCTTGACGGGGTCTATACGGAAGGTGATTTGCTCCCTTCGGAAAATGAGTTGTGCCGGATCTATGGGATGACACGACCAACAGTGCGTCAGGCCCTCTCAACAATGGCAAATGACGGACTGATAAGAAAATATCAGGGAAAAGGGAGCATTGTACACCAGATGCCAAGAGATATTGGAATCCTTTCAGTTTCGGGAACAACTTCAGCTGTGGGAGACAGGAATCTGAAAACAAAGATCATTAAAAAGCCTGTCCTGATACCCTGGCCGGGTAATTTTATGTTCCCGGTATCTGAGCTTGAGAATGAATCAGGGTGTATATATATGGAAAGGCTGAGGCTTCTTGAAGATGTGCCCATTTTCTATGATATAAGCTATATCGGTAATATTAATCTGCCCAGGATAACCTCACGGCAGTTTGAAAACCGTTCTCTGTTTCAGATTCTGCGCGACAGCTATCTTGTGGAAATCAGGGGAGGAGAGCAGAGGATAAAGGCAATTCCGGCAAATTCAAAAATAAGCAGGTTTCTGAAGCTTGAAAAGAATCAGCCGGTACTTCATCTTGAAAGGAAAATGGAAACAAATATTTCCAGCCTTTTCATTTATTCATCAATCTTCTGCAATACCGAGAAATATTCAATTTTCGGAAGGTTCTGATTATTTGATTAAAATATCAGGATAAATCAAATCAAAAAAAATCTTATTTTTATCACATTCATTTATTGATGACTAAACTTAAACTATAAACCTTACTTATTATGAAAGAAAAAAATCAATTGTCACGCCGCCGGTTTATCACACTGACGGCCGGAGGCGCTGCCGGACTGGCCGTTCTTCCTCACCTTACTTCCTGCACTTCAGCACCTGCTGCCTCTGGTGAAATTAAGCTTGGCTTCATAGGTCTGGGCCGTCAGGCCATGTTCCTGCTAAACGGTTTTATGCAGGTACAGGGCGTTGTGGCAGTTGCCGGATGCGATGTTTACGGAATAAAGCGCAAACGTTTTGAAAAACGCGTTGGTGAATTCTATGAAAAAGCCGGTAAGAAAGTAGAAGTTCAGACTTACGAGAAATTTGAAGACCTTCTTGCCCGGACAGATATCAATGCTGTTGTTATAGCAGTTCCCGATCATTCACATGCAAGGATTGCAATTGCTGCATGCCGTGCAGGAAAAGATGTTTACCTCGAGAAACCAATGACTTTCACAATCTATGAAGGTCAGCAGCTTAAAAAGGTGGTTCGTGAAAACAACAGGATATTCGGACTTGGAAGCCAGCAGCGTTCAAGCGCTGAATTCCAGCACGCAGTAAAACTTGTTCAGGAAGGCAAAATAGGCAAGATTACAAAAGTTAATGCCTATGTAGGCGCCCCTCCAAAACCTTATGACCTTCCGGAAGAACAGCTCCCTGCTGATCTCAACTGGGACCTGTGGCTTGGTTCACTTCCAATGCCAATACATTTCAATAACCAGCTTAACCCGCCTATCTCACTCGATCCTCCTAAAGATGAGGAAATATGGGGCGCATGGAGATGGTACACAGAAATGGGTGGCGGCTTCACAACCGACTGGGGAGCACACATGTTCGATATTGCACAGTGGGGGCTCGGAATGGATAAGAGCGGACCTGTTGAAATATCGCCGATAGGTGACGGATCAGAATTTATCCAGTGGAAATATGCAAACGGTGTTGTTATGAGTTCTGAGCCTTTCGATGAGAAGCTCACAAAAGGCGTTAAATTCATTGGTGAAAACGGTTGGATAGAGGTGTCAAGAGGCTACTTTAATGCTTCAGACCCATCATTCAATCCTCCTGCATCAGCAACAGCAAATGACGGACCTTATGAAACAAGGATACCGCACCAGGTAAACTTTATTGAAGCTGTAAAATCAAGGAAGGATCCTGTTGTTCCTGTTGAAGTTGGTCACAGCAGCTGTACAGTTTGTACTCTCGGAAATATTGCCTGTGCCCTTAAGAGAACAATCAAATGGAATCCCGAAACTGAAACTTTCGTTGATGATACCGACGGTGCAGCCACAAAGCTTATGCACTACGAGTACAGAACAGGTTATAAACTGATGTAATTATTCCTGATTTCAGATATAAAGGAACCATTCGGAAGAGTGGTTCTTTTTATTCATTACAATCGGGTTGAATAGTTTGCTGAGTGTAGTTTTTTTGGATTTTATCTGATTCTGTTTTTTGCTCAGTGAAACTCCGTAAACCCCATGGTTTAATTAAAAATTATGAAAAGACTATCTATCAATAACGCAAGTAATTTAATATCAGCATTTTATTGTTTTGTTTTTCTTCTTCTGCTATCATCCTGCACAGAACAAAAACCAAAGCTTTACACAATTTCTGCTCCGGCCGGAGAGAAGTATACAGCTATAAACAAGGAAGGTGCTACAGTAATTCCAAACGGTCGTCTGATCACGCCTGCAGGCCGACAGCTAACAGTGGCCCCGCATCCCTTCGGACTGGCTCTTAGTAATGACGGAAAGACAGCCGTAACAGCAAACTCAGGCACAAATCCGCTTTCAATTTCAATTATAAGGGATATCGACAGCGATCCAAAAATAATTCAGGTGCCGGAAGGTTACAATACCGACAAGGGGGTACTTGAATCTGTTTTCATGGGCCTGGCAATCACACCTGACAATAAAAAGGTTTATGTGGCGGGAGGACAGGCAAACAGAGTTTTTGTCTTTGACCTGGCTACAGGTGAGAAGACTGATTCTGTTGATTGTTCAAAATCGGCTGACGGTGAGCTTTGGCCTGACGGTTATATCGGTGATATGACGCTCACAAAGGACGGAAACTGGCTTTTTGCAGTTGATCAGATGAATTTCCGCCTGGCAATTATCGATACCCGCAGTATGCAGGTTGTCAAATCTGTAGCAACCGGCAGGTATCCTTTCGGTCTTGTACTGACGCCTGATGAGAAAAAACTCTATGTGGCAAATGTCGGGATGTTCCAGTACAGCAAAATAGGCGACATAGAGAAGAACAGGGATATAAAGGGAGCTCTGGATTTTCCGGCCTTTGCCTATGGTTCTGAGGAGATGATAAAGGGGACAAGCAGGGATTCAGTGGAAATTCCCGGACTTGGTGATCCAAACAGTGATTTATCTTTTTCAGTCTGGGCTGTATCAATTGAAGATATAACTGATCCGCAGATTGTTGCAAAGATTAAGACAGGCAACCTGATAGGTGAGCCTGTTGAAGGAATACCTGCCGTTGGAGGCTCAAGTCCAAACTCCCTCGTAGCAACCGACAGCTATGTTTTTATAAGTAATGGCAACAATGACAATATTTCAGTTATTGATATTAAAACAGACAAGATTGTAAAAGAAATATTCATCAGACCGCATGAAGCCGTTAAGCATTTCAGAGGAGTGATACCTTTCGGACTGGCTGTTGATCCTGAACATAAGAAGCTGTTTGTAGCGGAATCAGGAATAAACGCTGTAGGAGTTATTGATATTAAAAGCCTTGAGGTTGAAGGACATATACCTGTAGGCTGGTTCCCTTCAAAGCTGAAGGTCACACCTGATAATAAAAAGCTTATTGTTGCAAATGCCAAGGGTTATGGCAGCGGACCAAATGGTGGTGCAGATTATAATGCCGGTCCGGAGGGCACTTACATAGGCAGCCTTATGAAGGGAACAGTATCGCTTATTGATCTTCCTTCAGATACTGAATTGAGCAACCTGACCGAAAAGGTTATTGTTAATAATTTCACAATTGCCGATGCCGTTACAGCAGGGAATGAGCGGAAGGGAAATCCTGTTCCTCTGTATGGAGGTGCATCAGAATCACCAATAAAGCATATTGTATTTATTTCGAAGGAGAACAGGACTTATGATGAGGTATTCGGACAGGTGAAAAAGGGAAAAGGAGATCCGACACTTTCAAGATATGGCTATAATGCCTCCTTCTCCAATAAGAAAGGGACTAAACGTCTTGAGAATATTACTGTAATGCCTAATCACCTGCGTCTTACAGAAGAATTTGCAATCGCTGATAATTTCTATGTTGATTCGGATGTATCAGCCGATGGTCACAGGTGGCTTGTTAACACATATCCCAACGAATGGGTTGAAACAACAACTACTGCAAGCTATGGTGGCAACAGGAACTATAATCCTCTGTCGAAGGCGCCGGGCAGCCTTGCAATGAACGGATCGGCAGGAGCAATATATCCGGAGGATTACAACGAAGCCGGATCGATGTGGGAGCATCTTGACAGGAACCGGATTGACTTTTACAATTTCGGATTCAGTGTAATGTTCGAACCAAGTTTCTATGATAATTCATATAAGTACACTGGAAATAAGCATTTTGCAAATTTCCCTCTTCCTGCTGCACTTTTTGAAAGAACTTCAAAGGAATACCCCACATATAATATGGCCATACCCGACCAGTTCAGGATCAGTCAGTTCTTTAAGGAATTCAACGGCAAATGGGGTGAAGGCAGGGATACTATGCCACAATTGCTGACAATCATAATTCCAAATGACCATGGTGCTGATGACAGGCCTGAGGCAGGTTATCCTTTCAGGGAAAGCTATATGGCTGATAATGATCTTGCTATAGGCAGGATAATAGAATTCCTTTCGTATACATCTTACTGGAAAAACATGGCAATCTTCATCACTGAAGATGACGCCCAGAACGGTGTTGATCATGTTGATGCCCACAGAAGCATACTCATGCTTGTTTCACCTTATGCAAAAAAGGATTATGTCAGCAAGGTTCATTACAGTTTCGGAAGCATTTTCAAGACTTTCTGGAACATACTGGGCCTGCCATACCTTAATCAGTATGATGCAGGTGCATCAGACCTTTCGGATATGTTCACCGCTGAACCGGATTTTACACCATACTCTGCAATAAGTCCGGACAGAAGAATGTTTGATCCTCAGAAGGCTCTTGATCCGCTTGATGAGGACTTTGACTGGAAGGCGCTTAAGGAATCACCTGAGCTTGACAAACCGGCCGACATGGTTTTTGATCAGAAGGAAAAGCCTGAGTACAGGCTGAAGGATCAGAAGAACAAATAAAAAACAGGGACATGCAGAAGCGTGTCCCTGTTTTTATTTTGACTGAGTCAGTTTATTATGCTTTTTTTACTTTAATGGCAACAGGGCCTTTTTCGCGTTGTTCAACTTCGAATTCAACAGGCTCGCCAGCCACAAGTTCGGTATTCGGAACCTCTAAACCAGAACGGTGGACAAAGATATCCTTACTGTCTTCAGTCTGAAGGAATCCGTAACCCTTTACTCTGTCATACCATTTAACAGTACCTTTCATAGTTTTAGATAATTTATTCTCTAATTGTCCCTTCTGTAACCTCCTCTGCGGTCGTTATTGCCACCCCTGAAATTGCTTTTTCTTTCAGCTCTTTCAATGGACTCATTAACAATGATTTTTCTGCCGCCAATTTCAGCGCCATTCAACTCTTCGATAGCTTTTTTTGCTTCAGCGTCATTAGGCATCTCTACGAAACCAAATCCTTTGCTTTTGCCGGAATATTTATCGAAAATTATTTTAGCGGATGATACCTCACCATAATTTTCAAAAACTTCCCTTAATTCTTCTTCTTTCATTTTAAAATGAAGACTTCCTACGTAAATGTTCATGATGTAAAAAAATTAAAGTATTTATAAAACATACCAAAGGTCTGATTTATTTTTGAGAACTCAAAACGTTCGCTTCATTATTAATTGCATATAAATCACTTTTTTACGATTTATATATGCGCACCAAATTAAAATTCAGCACCATCGGTTCAGCTTCCTGACAACAGAACAGCGAGATTGTGATTTTGTTCAGTTCAATTTAAAGACGTTCAATTAAGCTTCTATTTTACAGACGAAAACCTTAACATTTTTACACCATGGGCAGGTACCTCTGATGAATAACTCCCTGAAAAAGAACCTTCGTCATTCTGTCTCCACAAGTCCCTGACTGCCTGTTTTCCGCTGATGCCAAGGTCGTTCCATTCTGCCGTGACTTCAGCTGTTTTCTCACCGCGGTTGAATAGCCCCACGGCAATTGACCCATCTTCAAGGTTTCTCATCCAAACTTCTCTGTCTTCGTTTCTGGCTACTCTGAACCCGGGCTTTCCAAGAGGATCCTGGTCCACTTCAATTATTTCGTCATTTGTAAGCAGACTTAAAGTGAATTCATCAAGCCGGCTTATGTCTCCGGAAAAAATCAATGGAGCTGCCACAAGGCTCCAGAGTGAAACCTGTGTATATTGTTCATCAGGAGTAAGTGGTGTTGGAACTGTCTGTCCCTTCCAGTTGCTCAGGTAGCCCAGAAGCAGGTAATCAGGATCATTCCATCCTCCCGGACCAGCATACAGATGAAGGCTGTCGTTGCTGTAAACATCAAAGCCGTCCCTGAAAAGTGCAGTTGCTATTCCTTCAAAAGAACCTCCCAGATCGCCTGCAGTTCTCCAGCTGTTGCCTCCAACCTTTTTTCCCCATTTCCATACATCACCCATTCCATACTGGCAGAGGTTAAGAATAATATCTCTTTTATGCTTGTTCATTATGCTGCTGATCTGGATATATGGCCTCTGAAGATCTTCCATGACTTCCCTGTTGCCTACTTTTGAGTATGAGCACCAGTCGTATTTCAGGAAGTCGAATCCCCATTCAACATATCTGGCAATATCCTGTTCTTCAAACTTATATGCTGCAACATGACCTGCACATGTCAGCTCTCCGGGTGAGGTGTAGGTACCTGCCTTAAGTCCCTTTGAATGTATATAATCAGTCATTCCTTTCATGTCGGGGAAGCGACCATTTGAATTTATTTTTCCATCCTTATCCCTTGGTTCTCCTGCCAGGGAGGGGTCATCAGAGCCTGGCTTAACCGACCAGCAATCGTCGATATTAACGTACATATATCCATGGTCTATCATTCCCGTGCTGACCATTGCATCGGCTGCCGCCCTCATTATGCTGTCGGTGATATGGTTTTCCCAGACATACCAGCTGTTCCAGCCCATGTGAGGGGTAAGGGCAAGCTGATTGCCACAGACTATCCTGAATTCCCTTTCAGCCGAACCTTCACTGTTTGTGGCTTTTACAAGTGTTTTGTATTCACCGGGAGTCTCAATTACGCCTGTTATCATTCCGTTTGCCGGATCACAGGAGAGTCCTTGAGGAAGCCCTGCAACTTCGAATGTAATTGGTTTTGTTCCCGTGGCAGGAATCTTAAACAGGAAGGGTGATCCCGGCCTCACACCGAAGATCTTTGTACCGTTTATCCGGGGCTTTGGCCCGGGTTTTGGCGTTAGTATTATCCTTCCATTGTCTTCATTTCTGACATCCTCGTTGCCACAGGAAAAGGCCATAATGGAGATCAGCATGAAAGCCGGTAACGATTTGATAAAATTTGTTTTCATTTTCTTGTTTCTGCTTATGTTTTTCTTTTTGCTGTAATAACTTCTATATCAAGCCTGAGGATCATTGTTGCTTTCATTATTTTATCATCATATTCAAAGCCATTTCTTCCTGAATAATGAAACATAATTGCATCAAGACCTTTAATTCTTTCCGCCCTGTCAGTAACTTCATGTAAGCTGCCATAACCAATTATGCTGCTGTATTTCATTCCCCAGTCGCACCCTCTGGAGGCTTCAGTGAGAGAGTGGTCAGTATCCATTTCAAAACATACATAATTGTTTTTTTTCATCATTTCAAGCTTTCTTCCTGAAGTTGCACAATGAAAATAAAGGCATTGTTTTTCAGATCCGGAATAGCCAAAATTCAATGTAACTATATATGGTATGTTATTGTCAGCAAAAGCGAGCCGGCAAACATCACAGGAGGCAAGAATTTTGAGTATATCGGACATGTCTCTTATTTCCCTGTCTTTTCTTCTCATAAAGTATTTGTTTACATGTTTTTAATAAATCGTGCCCTGACTGAAGAATAAAGGTTATAATAAAAGTAAAGAATTTTATTAACTTTGCCTACTCTATTAATTTTTAGGTACTAAAACTAACAATTGTAAGTGTTATGGGAAAAGGTGATAAAAAATCCAGACGCGGAAAGTTATTCCTTGGTTCATACGGCGTAAGGCGCCCTCGTAAGAAAGTGAACAAACCTGGCGCACTGCCACCGATTGCAGTAAAAGAAAAAGTTGAAAAGAAAGCTCCTAAGGAAAAGAAGGAATCAAAACCGGTAGTTGAAAAGGTCGAGGTTAAAACAGAAGTCAAGGCTGAAGTAAAGGCTCCTAAGGAAAAAGCAGCTGCAAAGGCTGTAAAACCTGTAAAGGAAAAAAAGGAACCGAAAGCCGAAAAACCTGAAAAGGAAGAAAAAGCAGTAAAAACTGAAAAAGCTGTAAAGGCAAAGAAAGAAAAGAAGACAGAATAGAAATTAAAGGCGGAAGGGCTGAAGGGCGAAAGGGCGGAAGTGAAATGCTTTTATCGCCTTACAATAAGCCACTTATAATCTTCTGGATCAATTACAGCATTAATAATAACGGGTTCATTTACAGAAAGCGCTTGAATAAGCGCTTTTTTCATTGTCTCATGTGAATCAGCCCTTAAAACTTTTACTCCCAGGAATGTGTCGGAGCTGAAAAGATCTTCGCTGTAAAGTGTTGTACCATAGGGAGAAAGCTCTTTCCATGATTGCTTTACCTTAATAAGGTTGAGTTCCCCGTCGGAAAATACTATAATAATAACAGGAAGCTTATAGTTTCTTGCAGTTATAATATCTCCGCATTTCATCAGGAAGCCACCGTCACCAGTAATGCATGCAACTGTTGAATTCCTTGAGTGCAGCTGTGCAGCCAGGGCGGCCGGGATTCCGAATCCCATCCCTGACCAGCCATTTGTCATCAGCAATTGTCCTTTTTGTCCTGTTTTCCAGAACTGCCCGATAAGATGGAGATGAGAACCAACATCTGCAGTCAGTATTGAATCTTCAGGCAATTCTTCCTGTATGGCTTTCAGTGCGGCAGCAGGGCCAAAATGATTTGTAAAGCCGTTGAAAACCGCCCACATCTCATTTCTGACTCCTTCAATTACTGATTTATTGAAAACAAGGGAAGCATTGTTGATCTTTTTTAAAACAGAAAACCATTCTTCGGGATTTCCGATATACTGCTCCGTTGTGAGGGATGCAGGCATATCAACAGTTTTTGTGTCGAAGTGAACAACAGGAATACCGCTCACCCATGATTCATAATTGAATTCAACAGGATCATAGCCGAGGCCGATTATGAGATCGGTATTTTCAAACAGCCCTTCAAGGTAATCGCTGAGTGAATGGAACAGTACACCTGCATAACATTCATGATCCTCGGGCAGCAGACCTTTAGCCATTGGTGTAAGAACAACAGGTATTTTATGGGTTGAAAGAAGATCGAGAAGCTCTTTCCCCAGATTGAGACGTTTTGCGGTCAGTCCTGCTGCTATTACAGGTGAGCGTGAATCTTCCAGGAGCCTTGCGATTGCATTATAATTATTGTTATGTGCTTCTGTTTCAGGAGTATATGATGCCAGAGGAAGGTTTTCGGTTTCAATAGTAGCAATATCAGCAGGCAGCCCGATATGCACAGGACCAGGATAGGAACCTTTGCATTCCTTCAGAGCCTTTTCAATTACCTCCCCTGTGTTCGACACGCTTAACCGGTAAGTAGCCTTGGTGACCGGCCTGAACAGATCCTGATGATTAATATTCATCTGGGTTGTGCGCTCCTTCATTGCATCACTCATCTCGCTTGTCAGGACAATCACAGGAGATCTGTCGAGAAGTGCACCTCCGACTCCTGTTGTAATATTTGTTGCACCCGGCCCGAAAGTTGCATGGCAGATACCAGGTTTGCCGCTTAACCTTCCGGTAACATCTGCCATAACGCCCGCAGAACCTTCATTTGCTGTAAGAATAAATTCAATGCCGGCTTTTCTGAAAGCCTCCATGTAAGGTATTGAAGGCCCTCCGGGAATTCCGAAAACATATTTGATTCCTTCTTTAACAAACTGATCAGCAATGTATTCAGCAACAGTCATAAGAGTCTTTCTGTTTATAACAAAGCTATTAAATATTCCTGATTGTTGCTGTCTGTTACAAATTCAATATACCCAGCTGATTTTTTTAATTTGTTTTTTCAGATATTTGAGGTCAAATTTTTTTCATTGCACAGTAAGGGTAATACAATTTTCTGGGCTGTCATTGCATGTCTGTTATGGTCAACCGCCTACGCAGGAATTAAAATAGGACTGCAGTACGACAGTCCGTTCCATTTTGCGGGTTTGCGCTTTATTATTTCTGGTCTGCTGATATTGCCATTCACAGTAAAACCATCAATGTATATTAAAATGGTGAAAGAGTACTGGAAAGTGGTTCTTGCCGTTACCTTTCTCCAGACCCTGCTTAATTATTCACTGTTTTACCACGGACTGGACCTTGTTCCGGGAGCCCTTGGCGCTGTTGTGGTCGGTTCACAACCTCTTGTTACTGCAATAGTTGCATCGCTGATGCACTCGGAGGACAAGCTTACGCGAAAGAAAATAGTTACAATAGTCTGCGGATTATCAGGTGTGATACTTATAAGTGCCGGAAGACAGGCTTTTCATTTCGGAACATCAATAGAGCTCGTGGGAATAGCAATGCTGCTTGTTGCAAACGCGGCGCTTTCTGTAAGCAATGTGATAGTGTCGCTTAAAAGCAAGGGGCTGAATCCGATGGTTCTTAGTTCCTCATCACTGTTTACCGGAGGTGTTATACTCTACCTGGTTTCTATTCCAACAGAGGGAGTTCCGGACTATCCCTTGCCTGTTGATTACTGGTTGTCTCTTGCGTGGCTGAGCGTTATGGCTGCAATAGCTTTCTCAATATGGTTCAGATTGTTACAGAGGCCGGGAGTGAAAGTTTCAGAGCTTAACCTCTGGAAGTTCATAATTCCGGTTATGGGCGCCATACTGAGCTGGATTATAGTGCCTGATGAATATCCGGAATGGATCACAGTGTCGGGTATGTTCATAATAATTTTGTCATTAATTTTGTTCAATACAAATAATAATAAAACTCCTGCCGGAGTTGTAAAACACGAGCAATGAAAAAAAGACTGATTGCCCTTGCAGCTTATTCGGTTTTCTGGCTTGTATTTTTCTTTTTTGCCAGGTTGTGGTTTATACTCTCCCAACATGAGCTTTCATTTTCAAACAGTCTGTCGGACTTATTTATGACCTTCTTTCATGGTCTTAAGCTTGACATATCAACAACAGGCTATTTTATGGCTGTTCCGACACTTCTTGTCCTGCCATGGATTTGGTTTGATGGCGGCTGGTACAGGAAAATAATAAAACTGTATACGATATTACTTGTCATTTTATCATCAGTTATTGTTGTTTCTGATTCAACGCTTTATGCTTACTGGGGATTCAGGATGGATTACACTCCTTTTTTATACCTGAAGACACCTGCTGAGGCAGCTGCATCTGTGACCACCCTGCAGGCAATAGGCTTCTTTTTGAAAATTATTTTTATCTCTGCTATATTTCTCCTCTTTTATAAATTGCTTATTGAAAGGTATTTAGTAAATGCCGGAAAGGTAAAAAGGAAGCTGCCTCTTACCCTGTTTTTTACTCTGATTCTTGGTTCACTTATTATCCCCGTGCGGGGAGGATTTGGAATTGCGCCGATAAATGCCGGAAGTGTGTACTTCAGTCCTAAGATGTTCCTTAATCACAGTGCGGTAAACGCAGTTTGGAATGTAGGAACCACAGCTTTTACGAGTAAACCTGTTTCTAATCCGTATAATTTCGGCGATCAGGAGAAAGCGGGAAAACTTGTTGGCAGCCTGCTCGAATATCCTGAAGGGACTGTAATGCATTTGAATAATCAGCAGCCAAATATTCTTATGCTTGTCATGGAAAGCTTCAGCGGCTATGTTACAGGGCCTCTGGGCGGCGATTCACTCGTAACGCCAAATCTGAACCGTTATTGCAACGAAGGGATTCTTTTCACAAACTTCTATGCATCAGGTACAAGGACTGACAAGGCAATGCCTGCAATACTGAATGGATATCCGGCACAACCTGCACAGTCAATAATCAAGGAACCTAAAAAAAGCCAGTCTCTTCCCAGTATTGTAAGGATTCTGAGTGATAAGGGTTACAACAGCTCTTTCTGGTATGGAGGAGAAATTAATTTTGCCAATTTCAATTCATTTGTTATCGGTTCAGGATTTCAGAACATAATCACAAAGGATAATTTTGACCCCTCTGATTTCAATGCAAAGTGGGGTGTACATGACCATGTGCTGTTTACCGCGCTCAGGGATTCAATGAAGAATGTGAGGGAGCCCTTTTTAAATGTAGTGCTCACACTTTCAAGTCATGAGCCCTTTGATGTTCCGATGAAAACAAGGTTCTCAGGTACTGATAATATCACAAAATATAAGAATTCGGTTTATTATGCCGACAGTACTCTTGGTGTTTTTATTGATTGGGCAAAGACATGCGGGTGGTGGGAAAATACACTTGTAATAATTGTAGCTGATCATTGCGGAAGAGTTTCTGAGACTCAGCCGGCTCATTCTCCCATGTTATTTAAGATACCGATGCTGTGGACAGGCGGCGCCGTGAAGGATCGCGGACTGAAAATTGAGAAATTCGGCGACCAGACTGATATTGCAGTTACACTAATAAATCAGCTTGGCTATTCAGCCGCATTTCCTTTCGGGAAAGATCTTTTTGCGGAGAACAGCCATTCGTATGCATTCTATACTTATAATGAAGGTTTTGGTTTTCTGACAGATACCTCAATATATGTGTATGACCATAAGCTTAAGAGTCATCTTATAATGGAAGGCAAAGGTGCATCTTATGCGGAAACAGCAGGTAAATCGTATCTGCAGACACTGTTTGATGATTATCTGAAGAGATGAACTGTCTGATTTTCCTGATAACCTTCGCAAGCTGGATAAAAACTGAAGTCAATGAAAAAACATTCAATACCTGAACGGAAAGTAAGAATTCCCCGCACGGTAATAGTGCTTGGAATAGTTAGCCTCCTTACTGATGCATCTTCAGAGATGATATATCCTCTTATACCGGTATATATTGCTGCTCTTGGTTCGGGTGCAGTAGTTCTGGGGATTATAGAAGGTGTAGCTGAGACAACTTCCTCAATGCTGAAGCTTATAAGCGGGATAATTTCTGACAGGATTGGCAAAAGGAAGCTGCTTGTTCTTGCCGGATACACAATTTCATCGCTTATCCGGCCACTTACGGGAATTGTCACATCAGCATGGCAGATAGTGCTTATCAGGCTGACTGATCGTATTGGAAAGGGAATCAGAACTGCTCCCAGGGATGCGCTTATTGCAGCATCGGGTGACAGGGACAACCTGGGCAGGGCCTTCGGCTTTCACAGGGCTATGGATCACGCCGGAGCAGTACTGGGGCCGGTAATTGCAATAACTGTTCTTTGTGCAATTTTCCTTCTTGCTGGTGTCAATGATTCTCTCAAAGCCCTGAGATGGACTTTCCTTTTTGCTTTGGTTCCTGGCTTTTTTGCAATACTAACAATAGTTTTCTTTGTAAAAGAGAAGGCCCCGGCAAACGGAAGTGCAGGCAAATTCAGCTTATCGTTTAAGGACTATGACAGCAACTTCAGGAATTACCTGCTGATTATGGTGCTTTTCACACTTGGTAATTCATCTGATGCATTCCTTCTTTTCAGACTCGAAGAAGCCATTCATGAGAGCGGTGCAGTTGTCGATTTTGTAAGGGGAAATCAATATCTCAGCCTTATGATTTCAAAATTCGGATCAGTGGAAATTCAGGAGAATGTCATTAATATTCTCTTTCTTCCTCTGGTCTGGGCATTCTTTCATATTATAAAGGTAGTATTTTCCACTCCGCTCGGGTCACTGTCCGACAGGATAGGCAGAAAGAAGGTGATAACAATGGGTTGGTGGGTCTATACTGCTGTTTATTCAGGATTTGCACTGCTGATATTTTTATCGCCCGGATTACAGATAGTTGCGTCATTTATTCTGTTTGCCGTATATGCACTTTATTATGCATTTACCGAAGGGGCAGAGAAAGCATTTGTTGCCGATCTTGTCAAAAGCGAAAATAAGGGCACTGCCTATGGTCTTTTCAATTTTGCAATAGGTATGGGAGCGCTTCCTGCCAGTGTAATATTCGGACTGCTGTACAGCTATTCAGACAAATTATTCCCCGGATACGGAGGCACTGTTGCCTTCGGATCCGGAGCAATAATTGCCCTTGCCTCAATTATATTATTATCATTGAAAGTCAGGGAAAATTCAAATCCCGTTTAGCTGAATATGCTACCTGCGGAATTTCTTTCTTTCGTTCCTGTCCTGCTTTCTCCCTTTATGGAAATCACCTGAAGAACCATGCTGTTTCTTATTACCGGATCTTCCGCCTGACCATGCTGGTTTTCTTCTGTCGCCGTGATCCTCATTTCGTCCTGAACTTCTTTCCTGTGCAATTTCAACAGCCACCTTCCTGTCCATGAACTGCTTGTTGTTCAGCCTGGAGATCAAATAATCAGACCAGCTTTCCTCAACTTCAAAGAAAGAAAATGACTTAAGAAGGTCGATTTTGCCTAATGGTACTTTTTTACCCTGAGTATTTGAGTTTACAAATTCAATCAGCTGCTCTGGATAGAATCCGTCATTCTTGCCAAGATTGATGAAGAGCCTCGTGAATTTTCCTTCATAGTGGTCTCTTCTGCCTTTTCTGTCAGAAGACCTGTTTCCGGAATTCCTGTCTTCAATAGGTTCGATAATATCCTCGCCGTTCCTGTAATCATCAAGAAACCTGTCAAACTCCCTGATTACTACTCTTCTGAGGAGTTCCTCCCTGTCGAGGCCTGATAGCCTGTTCTTGATTTCGGGCAGGAATTTTTCTATTTCGGGGTGTTCTGAACCGGGAGTTTCAAGTTTTTTTACCCAGTGAAATAATTGCTTGCCGCATATCTCACTTCCGGTAGGAACCTGGAGGTGTTTGAATTTTTTCTTCAGGAGGTTTTCGATACGGTGCAGATTCTGTTTCTCACGAAGATGAACGAGGGACAGTGAGACTCCTGTTTTTCCTGCCCTTCCTGTCCTGCCACTCCTGTGTGTATATACTTCAAGGTCTTCGGGAAGACTGTAATTTATTACATGTGTAAGATCATCAACATCAAGCCCTCTGGCTGCCACATCAGTAGCTACAAGAAGCTGGAGGTTCCTGATGCGGAATTTGTTCATTACTGCATCCCTCTGAGCCTGGGACAGATCACCGTGCAAGGCATCAGCGTTATATCCATCATTTATCAGGTGTGAGGCTATTTCCTGTGTCTCTTTTCTTGTACGGCAGAAGACAATTCCGTAAACATCAGGTTCTGAATCGGCTATTCTTTTAAGAACCTTGTACTTGTCCTTTGCATGGACAAGGTAATAAGCATGATTTACATTTTCTGCCGAGGCATTTTTGCTGCCTATTGTTATCTCAACAGGGTCCGACATGTAATTGCGTGCAATTGAGGCAATTTCTGACGACATTGTTGCAGAGAAAAGCAAAGTTCTCCTGCCATCCGGAACTGAACCCAGAATTTCATTTATGCTGTCGAGGAAACCCATATTAAGCATCTCATCAGCTTCATCAAGAATAACGGTTCTAACACCATTAAGCCTTGCTGCCTTTCTGTTAATCAGATCAATAAGCCTGCCGGGTGTTGCAACAATTATATGCACACCTTTCTTAAGGCTGCGTATCTGGTTCTCAATGCTTGAACCTCCATATACAGCCAGAATACTAAGTTTCCCTGTATATTTTGCATAATCTTCCAGATCGGAGGTGATCTGCAGGCATAATTCGCGTGTTGGGCACAGTATAAGTGCCTGGGTAAGGTTAGTTTCGGTATCGGTTGTCTGTACAAGCGGAAGACCGAAAGCAGCTGTCTTGCCTGTTCCTGTCTGTGCCAGCGCTATTACATCCCTCTCTTCACCGAGCATTACAGGAATGACTTTTTCCTGAACCGGCATCGGGTTTTCAAACCGGAGTTCTTCAATTGCCTTGAGAATTCCGGGGGTAAATCCCATCTCTTCAAATTTCATAAGTTGTTTTTTATTGTGATTCCGGGTGCGGTTAAGTTTTGTATTCCCGGCTGAAATGTACTCATATGCAGACTCGGCAAATGCCCGATAACCTATCGTGGAAACCACTGTTAATTTGAGTGCAAAGATATGAAAAGTTATTGAGATTGTTTTAATCCGTTAAATATTATAACTTTATACGAAGCAATGTAACAGATCATTATATGGATATAAGACCGGTAAAAATATATTCAGGAGAGGATTCTCCGCGATTGAGATATATAGCCGGCATTATTCTGGGAGATATACTCGGGCTGAGCTGGGAATTCACAAGCGACAGAAGGAAACTGGGAAAACATAATGTTATAAATTATTCTGATGAAGATATAAAGGGTTCATTCAGAATAGGTCCCGCTTCCATACTGTTCGAAACGGGTATCCTCGAAAAGGAACTGAGTGTAATTAAGTGGAAAGGACTTCCTGTGTTTTTTCCTTCACCGGACGGATCAGATATTCCCTTTGATATTTTCGCTGCCTCCTTCTACCTCGTTACAAGGTATGAAGAATACTGTTCCTTCGAGCCTGATGAGTTCGGACGTTTCAGCGCTGCTTCTTCGCTGGCCTGCAGGAACGGGTTTCTTGAACTGCCTGTTGTTGAGCTGTGGGCAAAGGAACTATCAAAACAGCTTCTTAAAAAGTTCCCAACACTTGTCTTTAAAAGGAATGAATTCTCCTCACTTGTTACATTCGATGCCGATGAGCCATTTGAATATCTCGGGAGGAGCCTTATGCAATCGCTTGGCGGATTATTGCAGGACCTCACAAAGAACAACCGCCATGTCAGCGACAGATATCAGACAGTGGCTAAGGGGAGACCTGATCCTTTTGAGGTCTTTGGCTATATTTCAGAATGTATCGACAGGCATGAAGCTGCTTCAAGGTTTTTCTTCCCGGTGGGCGACAGATCGAAATATGATCAGAATCCATCATGGAAAAATGAGCAATATCGTTCTTTAATGCGAAGATTGTCAGCTAAATATGATTTCGGGATACATCCTTCATTCAGCGCTTCAACAAACCCGGCAATTCTTGCAAAGGAGATTCAAAGGCTTAAAGTAATACTTGAAAAGTCAGCCATGTCGTCAAGGTTTCACTATGTAAGGCTGAAATTGCCAGTCTCATACAATAATCTTATTGAATCAGGAATATCGGAAGATTATTCAATGGGCTATTCCGATGAACCGGGATTCAGGGCGGGAATAAACCGGCCTTATAAATTCTATGATGTCCTGAATGATGTGGAAACAAATCTGAGGATTGTCCCTTTCATGTTTATGGATGTGACCTTATACCGTAACAAGAAGCTTGATGCACAGGCTTCGCAGGAAGTAATACTGAAGCTTATGAATGAAAGCAGAAGGGTGGGAGGGCTTTTTGTCAGTATATGGCATAATACCACACTGCTTGATAATACGGAATGCAGGCCCTGGAGAAAAGTTTTTGAGACTATGCTTGCTGAGATGAAGTGATGTGGTGTGAAGCGGTATGGAGTCATTATAACTTAAATACGGCATGTGGTCCTCGATATTAACCGCGAAGTTAATTTCGAAAGATCCACATTGCCGGAATTTGTTAAAGCGCTGAAAGAAAAGAATATAGAAACGGACCTGCGCTGGTTTACACAAGTTTCAGATACACCCTGTATTCATTTTCTGTCCTTTTATCGAGCCAGTGGGTATAGCCCAGACCAAGAGATTTGTCAAGAAGCGGTGCCGGGATGAAAGGAGCAATAATCTCAAGTAATTGATCATTTCCGAGCTTTTTTGCTGCTGCAAAAACCTCATGAACAGGTTGTTCTCCTCTGTTAAGCATTTCCTTGATATCGATAGTGTTTAATATTTTTTCTGTTCCGAACCATTCAGGTTTTTCTGTATTGTATTTATGACCTGTTTCTTCAAACTCATCCAGAGTTCCCTGTCCGGCCTTTTCACGAAGCTGGTTTACAAGCACTTCCACATTAAGGTTTCCTACAACTGCAGCCTGACTAATACTTGTGATCCTTGCAATTGTTTTTCTGAGAACCGGGTTCTTAAGTTTTTTGAACTCGGGAGCTGCCTTAATCAGTACATCTTCAAGTTCCGGATAAGCTTCAAGCAGATCGTAAATTTTTGTTTTTGGTGTAATTATCAGTTTTTCCATTTTATTCTTTTTTGTCAGTATACTCCAGAATTCTTCTTTCCCCCTGCAGGCTCCTTAAATGTGTAAGATCCTGCGAAACCTCAAGTGTACCAAGGTATTCCCCGTTTTCATTACGAAGGGCATAATACTCTATATATATGAACTTTCCGCGCATCTGAATCCAGAAGGGAGCATGTGAAGCCTTGCCTGATTTAAAGTCTTCAATAATCTTTTCAACAATATGGACACTTCCGGGAGGATGGCAGAGCCTTACATCCCTGTTGATTATAGACCGGCTCCTTGTAAAGATCCTGTGACTTCCCTGGGTGAAATACTTCACTTTGTCATTTTTATCCACGAAAGTCATGTCGACCGGAACTGTGTTCAATATTGCCATCAGTTCTTCAGCTGAGAAACTGCCTGATGGAAGCTGGATATTTCCGCCCTGGGTAAGCACTCCATGGCTGTCCTCCGTTTCAGAAAGGCCTTCCGGTTTCCAGTCAACAGGCGGATCATAAAGAGTGTATCCTATCTCAAGCGTCTGCCTGTGTATATTCCACCATTCCTCATTGTTCAGCAGATCCATGCTCATTGGAAAAAGGATGTCCTCTTCCTTTTTAGTCATGTCTTCAATTGCTTTCAGAACGGGTGCAAAAAGAATCTCCTCCGCTTCTTCCAGGTCCGTTTTTTTCAGATCAGGATTCCGGAGTATCTCAATGCATCCTTTGAGCTGGTCCCTGATCTCGTCATGTTTTCCCCACATCACTTTGGGAGGACCGGTGATTTCCTTTTTTTCAAGGTAGGGGAAAAGCAGGTATTCCTTACGCTGGTAGTGCTTGTCGACATCTGTGAGCTCATTATAGCAGGCCTGTATGCTGAAGACAGAGCTTTTAAACTCCTCATCTGAAACTGCATAAAGGCTTCCAAGGAGCACCCTTGTCTTTTCAATTACTTTAAGAAGCTCCCTGTTTTCCTTAATAAATACGTCAACAGGATGACCTTCAGGTATTTTCATGGCTCCGCTCTGGTCGATATGACCATCAAGAACTTCTCCGTGTACATCACACAGTTTCAGAACCTCTGTTTCCGGAAGTCCTTCGGAAATGAGCTCCTGTTCAACCTCAACAACTTCCCCGTAAGGTATCTGCTGCAGGGTACTGATAAGCTCAGCCCTGACTTTTGAGGGATCTTCTCCCTTGTGAAGCTTCAGAATCAGCTCCTTAAGCCTTTCTTTCCTGAAGCCTGAATTATTAATCAGTTCACTCATGATTTAATTTATTATTTAGAATAAGATTAAATAAATATTACGCAAATATAATTAATTTAATTTATAAAAAGACTATTTTGTCTTTTATGTTTCATAAAGGCTTTCTTTCTTAACTTTGTGACAATAAATTTACAAAAATGTCAGAATTTCTTAAGAGCTCAGGAAGTCATCTTAATGCCTTGTACCTCTTTGCAGCTGCTTTGATTGACGGAGAAAACGGAAAGAAGCTTGTTGAGAAATACCGCGATGATATCAGCAGGGTGTCTCCATTCGATGCCATGTATGTCCTGGACAGTCTGCTGCTTAATGGTTACAGCACAAGTAAGGTAAAGGACAATACCGGTAAAATAATAAATGTCTTTTTCAAATCACTTGATGCATTCAAATGGGATAAGCCTGCAGAAGGTCATTTCCTTTATTATATGATGCTCGAAAACCGCGAAGCTGAAAAGATCATCAGGGAGATGAGGCTTGTAATAAAGAATATTTATAATGGTAAGGAACAAAATAAGGATGATTTGTTTCAAAAGCTTGGAGAACAGCTGATAAGGCTTGAAACATACGAGCTTCACTATATCAAAAAGGAAAACATACTTTTTCCCTGGATTGAAAAGGCATTTCCGCAGTACCGCTGCCTTCAGGTTATGTGGTCGTTCCATGATGATTTCCGAAAAAGCATGCGGGAACTGAAAAAGCTTCTTGCTGTCAATGAGCCTGATCTGAACAAGATGAACAGGGAACTTGGGAAGCTTTTCTTTGTTGTCCTTCCGATTATCTTCAGGGAAGAACAGATAGTTTATCCTGTTGCCCTGAAGGCCCTTCCTGAAGCGAGCTGGAATGACATGCTTGAGCAGAGTCATGATACAGGGTGGTGCTATATAAACCCTCCGCTTGCTGATATTAAAAGTATAAACACAGGGATGAAGGAGAATTATGTCAGCCTTGATACAGGGCACCTTCTGCCGGACCAGATTAACATGTTGCTTAAAAACCTGCCTGTTGACATCACTTATGTTGATGAAAATGACCAGGTAGTTTATTTCTCCTCAGGCAGCCACAGGATATTTCCCCGGTCAAAGGCAATTATTGGCCGCAAGGTTCAGAATTGTCATCCTCCTGACAGTGTTCATATTGTTAATGAGATAATTAACTCATTCAGGAAGGGAGTAAAGGATGAAGCAGAATTCTGGATAAACATGAAAGGCCATTTTATTCACATCCGTTATTTTGCCCTCCGTAATGAACAGAAAGAATACAGGGGAGTTATTGAGGTAAGTCAGGATGTGACCTCAATCCGTTCCCTTGAAGGTGAAAGGAGGCTGCTCGACTGGTAAGATGGTCAAACGCTTGCAGCAAGGAATCCCGTTTATCTTTCACTGTAATTTCTGTAAAATAAATTACCTTGGTACCTTAAACCCGTTTTTCAACTATTACATACTGATATGATTAACAGATTAAAAATAACTGCAGTTCTTGTCCTGCTGTTTTCACTGAATCTCAGCGGTCAGAATAAAAAGGAGATCTTCGATTATCTTAAAACCCTGGGGCATGGAAAATATCTGTTCGGACAGATGGCAACCTGGGTGCATAATGAGAATCCGGATATGGATGATTCAACGAACTGGATAAGGAAGATTCATGATCATACCGGAATATATCCCCGGTATGCATGTATTACTTATGATTATGATGATGATCCTTTTACGGATTCTCAATGGAATGAAGGAGTTAAGAAACTACATGACAGGGGATTTCTCGTTGGTGTTTATAATTTTTATGCCAATCCCTGCGGTGGCCGGTGGAACTCACCTGTGACACTTGATCCCATCTTTGAAGAAGGGGATAATGCTATCAAGGCTGATTTTTACAAACAGATGGACAGGATGGCGGCTAATATGCAATGGCTTAAGGATAATGGCATTACAGTGATTTACACCCCTTTTGTGGAGCTTGATGACAAAAATAAATGGCATGCAAAGGAGGGGAGCAGGAACGGCATAAGGCTGTACAGGCTTGTTCATGACTATTTTACAAAAAAAGGCCTTGATAACATAATCTGGGCCTTTCACACGACACAGCGTCAGGGTGCGCTGCAGGAGTATTATCCCGGGGATGAATATGTTGATATTATCGGCAAGTCGGCTTATGGTACGGGTTTGATTTTCAATGAATATGAATGGGCAGTTGAGAAAAAGAGAAGCTCAGGCAAGGTTATCTGGTGGGGTGAGCTTGGCATACGAGACAAAAATGATGAACCCCGTGACTGCTTCGATGTTCTGACAAAGCTTGAAACAAGTTTCCCGGAACTCGCAGGATTCAGTTTCTGGAGCGATGCCGGCTTCTATAATGTTGTTGATAACCTGAATGGTCCGAAGTTCATGGCTGATCCTAAGTTAGTCACCCTTAAAAAAAGATAACTAGATCAGTTCAATCTCTTCATCATCACTGACGAGGTTCAGTTTGCCGTCCTCGCATTTGAATGTTTTAGCCGAGAATTTTTTCAGCAGGGTATAGTTATGAGTTGCAACAATAACAGCTCTTCCTGTCCTGCTTATGTCAGTCAGTAATTTGATGATTCCTTCTGATGTTTCAGGATCAAGGTTTCCTGTTGGTTCATCGGCAAGGATTATATCAGGATCATTGAGCAGGGCCCTGCTTATTACAACCCTCTGCTGTTCGCCTCCCGAGAGCTGGTGAGGCATCTTGTATCCCTTAAGGCTGAGACCTGCCTTCTCAAGAACTTCTCCTATTCGTCTGTCAATGTCTTCCTTGTTTTTCCATCCGGTTGATCTGAGAACAAATTCGAGGTTATCGTTAACTGACCTGTCTGTCAGTAACTGGAAATCCTGGAAAACTATGCCGATTTTTCTCCTCAGGAAGGGAATGTCCCTGCGTTTTAGTGTGCCCAGGTTATATCCTGCAACAAGGCCTGTTCCGCTTTTGAGAGGAATCTGTGCATTCAGTGTTTTTATAAGGCTCGATTTGCCGCTCCCCACTTTTCCCACGAGGTATATAAATTCACCTTTGCCAACAGTCAGATCTACCCCGGAAAGCACAAGATGATCCTGCTGCCAGATTTCACAGTCTGTTAGCTGAATAATTACATCAAGAGGCAATGTTTCCTCCATAATAGCTTGTTTATTAATGCAAAAACATATCAGGATGAACATATTTGCAGTTCAGCCTGATGCAAAATAACGAAAGAATTGATAAATAACATTTGGATGTTAATAAATTCAGTAATAAAGGCCGGCACACGGCGTTTATAAGTTGTAATTTTACGCTTAATTGTAAAAAAAACAAGGTTGACGTACAAGGCTAAGAATCATATTGCCAGACAGATATGTGTTGTTTTATAATTCTGTGAGGTTTCCTGATGAAAGCCTAAACTTATAAATTATGAACAGAAAAAAACTCTTGTTCCTTTCAGGATTCCTGTTAATAATATGCAGTACACTACATGCCCAGGTGACTTTTACAGGCGAACAGCTGCAATCAGATTTCAACAGGGCAATGGAACTTTACAATAAAGAGAAGTATGCTGCTGCAATTAAGCTTTTTGATAACTTCCTGAACGAAGAATTACTCTCTCCGGAAAAGGAGCTTGACGATGCAAAATATTACAGCGCAGTTTCCGCGATACGGCTTTTCAATCCTGATGCGGAATACAGAATGTTGAAGTACCTTGCAGAATATCCTGAAAGCCACAGAAACAATGAGGCGAAACTGATACTTGGTGATTATTTTTACCAGAACAAGAATTACAGAAAGGCTGCAACTTACTATGAATCAGTAAACCGGCAGCATCTTGAGCAGAAGCAGCTCCCGGAATATCTGTTCAGGTACGGATATTCATTATACAGCAAGGGGGAACCGGGCAAGGCTCTTGTGATGTTTTCTGAGATCAAGGACATCGACACCGAATATACTCCGCTTGCCTTGTATTATTATTCTCAGATAGCCTACGAGCAGAAGATGTACAGGTCGGCAATGGAAGGCTTCATGAAACTGAAGGATGATGAAACATTTGGTGCGGTTGTTCCTTTCTATATTGTTCAGATACTGTACATTGACAAGGATTATGATGGTATTCTGAAAGTGGCTCCGGAGCTTCTTAAGTCAGCCGGAAAGGAAAGAAGCATTGAATTATACAGGTTTATTGGTGATGCTCATTATAACAAGGGAAATTTTGCCGAGGCGCTTACTTATCTCCAGAAGTACTCGGAAGAAGCAAAGGCAAGTGAAAGAACAGACAAGTATCAGCTTGGATACTGTTACTATAAAACCGGCGATATCGACAATGCTGTCAGGATTTTTCTTGAGATAGGCGCAAAAAATGATCTGCTGAGCCAGAATATCTGGAACCTCCTTGGCGATTGCTACATGAAGAAAAATGACAAGAACAGGGCACGCCTGGCCTTCGGGGAAGCTTCCAAACTGAACTTTGACAAAGTTATTCAGGAAGAATCGCTCTTCAATTATGCGAAACTGACTTACGAAACCTCATACTCTCCTTTCGGAGAAACAATAGCTGCATTTACAGAATATATACAGCTCTATCCTGGTTCGGAAAGGATACAGGAAGCTTATGATTATCTTGTTTCTGCTTACCTGCAGATGAAAAATTATAAAGCGGCACTTGCATCGCTTGACAAGATAGCAAAGAAGGATAAAAAGCTTGAAGAAGCCTATCAGCGGGTAGCTTTTTACAGGGGACTGGAGTTATTCAGGAACATGGAAATGGAAGCAGCTATTGCAATGTTCGAGAAGTCGCTCAAATATGAAAAATACGACAGGTCGCTAAGGGCAAAAGCTGTATACTGGAGGGGAGAAGCATGGTACAGGCTCGCTCATTATGAAAAGGCCAGGGCCGACTATGAAATGTTCATGGGCATACCAGGCTCAATGAGTGTGGAGGAATATAAAATGGTAAGATACAGCCTCGGCTCTGCTCTCTTCAACCTTCAGGATTATTCAAATGCACTTAATCACCTTAAAACATTTGAGACTTCTTCAGCCGATGTAAAGGCTGAGGTAATGGCAGATGCACTCAACCGTATAGCTGACTGTTACTTCATAACAACTGATTACCAGACAGCAATACAGTATTATGATAAGGTTATTGCATTCGGCAACCAGGATGTTGATTATGCAATGTTTCAGAAAGGTTTCTCACTCGGACTCATGAATAACAACAGGGGAAAGACCGATGTTCTCACAGCTCTGCTTTCAAGATTTCCGGCCTCATCAATTATCCCAAATGCAATTTTTGAAAGGGGAAGGGCCTACATTGTTCTTGAGGATTATACAAAAGGCGAGTCAGATTTCAACACGGTTATATCCGATTATCCTGCAAGCCCGTTTGTGCCCCGCGCAATTGTACAGCTGGGACTTCTGTATTACAATCTGGGTCAGAATGATAAGGCTGTGGCCCAGTATAAGAAGGTTATAGAAAACTACAAGTCAACTCCTGAGTCGCGTTATGCCCTTACCGGTCTCAAAAATGCTTATGTTGAGATGAATGATGTGGAAGCTTACTTCACTTATGTAAAAACTGTTGAAGGCTTCGGAGATGTTAATATGTCGCAGAAAGACTCACTCCTGTACACCTCCGGAGAAAATCTGTACATAGCTTCAAACTATGTGAAGGCAGGTGAAGTATTCAGTAATTACCTTACAGAGTTTCCTTCAGGAAGCTTCAGGCTGAATGCACGTTTCTATCTGGCTGAATGCCTCAGGATGTCAGAGAAAAACGATGAAGCTTTGAAATATTATAAGGAGGTATCCGCAGAGGAAAATAATCCTTTCCTTGAGCAGTCACTTATGGCAGCCTCGGATATGCTTTTCGCGAATGAGGATTTTGAAGAAGCCCTTGAATATTACAGGAAGCTTGCACTTGCAGCCTCAAACGATATGAACCGGCTTACAGCTTACAAAGGCCAGTTACAATCGGCCTCTTTCATAGGTGATGCGCAGAGCACAATTGCCGCTGCTGACAAGATAGGCTCCATGCCTGATATTCCTGAAGAATTGTTAAGGGAATCAGTATTCATGAGGGCTAAAGCCAACTATACTCTGAATAATTACGACCAGGCGCTTGCTGATTTCAAACGGGTGGGAACCGAGATAACAAGCATTGAAGGAGCAGAATCAAAATACAGGATTGCTGAACTTCTTGAGAAACAGGGTAAGACAGCAGATGCTGAAAGGGTGATTCAGGAATTCATTGACCAGAAGACACCTCACCAGTACTGGATGGGAAGGATCTTCCTCCTGCTTGCAGAGATAAGCCAGAAAAAGGGTGATGTGTTCCAGGCAAGGATAACACTTCAGAGTCTGCGCGATTATTATGAAACCGACAATGATGGAATTCTGGATGAGGTAAAGTCAAAGCTGGCTGCCCTTGATGAGAATAAGCAGCAGTAGTTATTAAAACATAGCAGTACCAGGTGAAAAGAAAAAAACTGAATATGACCAGAAAAATCACTATATCAATTTTTATATTGCTTGCTGCAGTTTCTGCACTTGTTGCCCAGGAAAAACAGGGAGCTGATTTTAAAAGGGAAGTTACACTGTATAATCCTTACAAACCTACCCTTAATGTTGTCAGGAAGAGAAGCTTCCTTCCTGATATACAGGACACTGTTAAGTCAAAGCCCGCATTTAATTATATTGTCACTGCCGAGCCGCTTATGCCGGAATATAATATCAGCCCCATAAAGGCTGCAGCACTTCTGCCTGATCCCCTGCCCAAACTGTACAAAAGCTATATTTCAGCCGGACTTGGTACTTACCTGAGCCCTTTTGGCGAGCTCAGCATCAGTAATGAAAGGTCAAAGAAAGGCGCAATAGGCCTGTACGCCAGACATTTTTCAACAAACGGGAAAGTAAAGCTCGATAATGATGAAAAGGTCTTTGCCGGGTATATGGATAATGATGCTTCACTTTATGGTAAAAAGTTTTTTAAGAAGAGCCTGCTTGAAGGATCTGTTGATTTTGCAGCTAAAACAAGGTATGC